>Ga0207994_1000021_pt1 | contig 64218 bp, 63 predicted proteins | sample ColrivemetaGS757_FD_187593 | JGI IMG/M metagenome (GOLD analysis project Ga0207994, IMG submission 187593) | Estuarine microbial communities from the Columbia River estuary, USA - metaG S.757 (SPAdes) (version 2) | ecosystem: Environmental > Aquatic > Marine > Intertidal zone > Estuary | place... | reverse complement strand
GATCTAGGGCCACATTGGTCAGGGCAATGTCCTGTTCTAAGATGGGGCCATGCCCACACCAAGCGGATAAGCGTTGACCTAGAATCAAGGCATCATCCGCCAAATGAAGCACGTAGGCCGTTTTTGGATCACATGTGTCCCACTTCATCCGGAATGTCATAAAATGTGGGGTGACGGTAGACCTTGTCGTCAGAAGGCGCAAAGAGGGGATCTTTTTCATCCGGAGAGGAGGCAGTAATCGCAGCCGACGGCACCACCCAAATAGAAATGCCCTCGCTGCGGCGGGTGTACACATCGCGCGCATTTTTCAGGGCCATTTCCGAGTCCGGCGCGTGCAGGCTCCCTACGTGCTTGTGGGCCAAGCCGTTTTTGCTTCGAACGAAAACCTCCCAAAGAGGCCATTGGTGGGTGGTAGTACTCATGCGGCGTGGGTTTGAGCGGGGCGTCGCGCCGAACGGCTCGCTTGCTTGGCCGCATAAGCGGCGGCGGCTTCTCGGACCCAGGCTCCTTCGTCGTGGGCTTTCTGGCGCGCTGCCAGGCGTTCCGCGTTGCACGGTCCGTTGCCCGCAATCACGTCGAAAAATTCCGTCCAATTGATTGTTCCAAAGTCATAATGGCCCGTTTCTTCATTCCAGCGCAAATCAGGATCCGGAATGGTTAGCCCGATGAATTCGGCCTGGGGAACGGTTTTATCGATAAACTCTTGGCGTAGCTCATCATTGCTTTTGCGCTTGATGCGCCACTTCATGCTTTGAGCCGAGTTAGGACTTTGGTCATCTGACGGACCAAACATCATAATCGAAGGCCACCACCAGCGGTTTAGGGCATCTTGGGCCATGGCCTTTTGTTCCGGAGTGCCCTTTGCCAGGTGCATCATGATTTCAAAGCCTTGACGTTGGTGGAAGCTCTCTTCCTTGCAAATGCGCACCATCGCTCGGCTGTAGGGTCCATATGACGTACGGCAGAGCATCACTTGGTTTGCAATGGCCGCCCCGTCGACGAGCCAGCCAATGGCTCCCATGTCCGCCCAAGTGAGCGTGGGGTAGTTGAAAATCGAAGAGTACTTCGCCTTGCCGCTATGCAAGTCGTCAATCATTTGATCGCGGGATGTGCCCAGGGTCTCGGCCGCGGAATACAGATATAAACCGTGGCCTGCTTCATCTTGGACTTTGGCCAAAAGGATAAGTTTCGCACGGAGGCTTGGAGCGCGGGTAATCCAATTTGCTTCCGGCAGCATGCCCACAATTTCAGAGTGCGCGTGCTGGCTGATTTGACGCACCAAGGTCTTCCGGTAGCCATCAGGCATCCAGTGTTTGGGCTCCACTTTGTTCTCAGCTTCCACAAAAGCCTGGAAGCGATCTTCTAAGGAATGTGTTTCTCCCATGGGTTGCGCGAATTTGAGGGCAATTTACGGCCAGGTGAACTATGGTTGGTTGGAATGCGTTCTTCCACAAGGCATCTGCGCCTACTTTTGTTCATTCATCTACGATTATAGCCACCAAGATTATGTTGGGATTTTTTAAGAAAAAGAACGCCGAATCCCTTCCTGGACTGCTCACCACCAAAGCCGCTCAGAAAGGAATTAAACCCACTTTTTATTCCACCAAAGTGCTCGAGGTACGCCGCGAAACGGCTGATTGTGTGAGTGTGGCGTTGGAAATTCCCCATCCCGAGATGTTTTCCTTCGTGCCCGGGCAGTATTTGACCCTTAAAACGCAGATTCAGGGTGCCGAAGTGCGCCGATCCTATTCGCTTTGCAGCAGTCCGCTTTCTGGGGAATTGCGCGTGGCCATTAAACAAGTCGAACAGGGCGTCTTTTCTACTTGGGCCAACACGGAATTAAAGGAGGGAGACACTTTGGAAGTCATGCCCCCCAATGGACAGTTTGCCTTGGAGATTGATTCGGCCGACCGACAAACCTATGTGGGATTTGCTGCCGGATCCGGCATTACTCCTGTCATGTCCATTTTGAAGACCCTTTTGGAGCGTGCCCCGGAGGCCAAATTCATTCTCTTCTACGGCAACCGAAAGACCCACTCCATCATCTTCAAGTCGGAATTGGAAGACCTCAAGGACCAGTACATGGGCCGTCTTGAAGTCCATCATGTGCTCAGCCGGGAAGATCAGGGCAATGATTTGCTTTACGGCCGCATTGACGAAGCGCGCGCGGCGAAGCTCGCCGCTCACATCCCCGGAGTCAAGGATGCCGCGGGCCATTTTCTTTGTGGCCCCGAAGACATGATTCATGGCGTGACCGCCGCCCTTACCGCCGCCGGAGTTGCCAAGTCAGCCATTCACTTCGAACTATTCACGGCTGCCACCCCCGCCGCCGCTGCGCCAAAGACGGGGGCAACGAGCGCACGTGCCGAGTCCTATGTGACGGTCATTCTCGATGGGGAAGAGACCCATTTCCACCAAGGCCCGAAAGACTTTGTGCTCGACGCGGCCTTGGATGCTGGCGCCGATGTACCCTATGCTTGCAAAGGCGCTGTCTGCTGTACCTGCCGCGCCAAAGTGCTGGAAGGAGAGGTTGAAATGGCCATGAACTACTCCCTGACCGACCAGGAAGTCGAGGAAGGCTATGTGTTGACCTGTCAGACCATGCCTCGGTCAGAGCGGGTGCGCATCAGCTACGACGACTAAGGTCAAGGGACCAAGCGCATCCAGCGATGCGGGATGCCGTCTTCGAGAAACTCCTCGCGCTCGACGACAAACCCAAAACTTCTATAAAAAGCCACCAAATAGCTTTGAGCCATGATCACGACGTCTTGGCCCGGCCATTCTTTCTGGGTGCGGGCGATAGCCTGGGCCATCAAAGCTTTCCCTAAGCCTGTTCGCCGATGGGCTGGGGAGGTAACCACCCGTCCGATGCCTGCCTCGGGATAGGAAAGTCCAGGAGGGAGCAAGCGGGCATAGGCGACAATGGTGTCGCCATCCTGGTACCAAAGATGGAGGCAGTCGGCATCCTTGCCGTCGAGGTCTTGGTAAGGGCAGTCTTGCTCCACCACAAACACTTCGGCACGGAGCGCCAATATGCCATAGGCGGTGGGCAACGTCAGCGCATCAAATGAGGAAATGTGGGGGCCCGTCATACGGGGACCAATGTCGTATTTTTGGCGGAGAGAAAAAACCGGGCGCAGAGCCCTCCCTGATCCCATGGAACAAACGCCCCCTCTTACCCCTCGCAGGGTCCGTTTTTCGGACTTGGGTCGTTGGTCCTACCAGCGGGCTTGGGATTTTCAGGAAGTCCTTTTTTCCGAGACCATCGAGCGCAAATCAGCGAACCGAAGCCGGCCGCAGTCCGAGCAGATTCCCACGGAAGACACCCTGCTCTTTGTAGAACACCCCCACGTATACACCTTAGGGAAAAGTGGGGACTATGCCAATTTATTGGCCAACGAAACGCAGCTTCAAGAATTGGGCATTGAGTTTTTCAAAATCAACCGCGGTGGGGACATCACCTACCATGGGCCGGGGCAGCTCGTGGGCTACCCGATTTTGGACTTAGACCATTATTATACGGATATCCACCGCTATTTGCGGACCTTGGAAGATGTCATCATCGACACCTTGGCCGAATATGGACTATCAGGCGATCGGAGTCCGGGCGAAACGGGGGTTTGGCTCGATGTAGGAACGCCCTTTGCTCGAAAGATCTGCGCGATGGGTGTTCGCGCCAGCCGCTGGGTCACCATGCATGGTTGGGCCTTGAATGTCAACACCGACCTGAAATACTTCCAATACATTGTCCCCTGCGGCATCACGGACAAAGCCGTCACCTCTCTTCATTTGGAGGTCGGTCACCCCATTGATGAGACCGAACTCAAGGGCAAGGTGCAGCGCCATTTTGCTTCACGCTTTGGGATCACCCTAGCGGAAACATCTTGGGAGGCCTTGCATCCCGGCTCTTCCCCGGGCTGAGCGCAAAAGAACTCGCGCAATTCCCTACCTTTTCCACATGAAACGCATCGTCCAAACCTTGGTGGCCGTGGCCTTGGTCTTTTTGTTGATCCAAGCCTCCTGGTACAGTTATTTGTTCAAGGGCGTGTATGCCACCTATCTGCAAGGGCATACCACGAGCAATATTTTTGACGGCGAATCCTTTGCCCAGGCTCCCGTATTGGCGCCAGACCCGCAGCCTTGGCCCGTGGCCTTGGATCTGAGCTATGGCCCAAGTGATGCCTTGCAGACGATGCTCAACGACATCGAGACGGGGGCCTTTTTGGTCTTTGTCAACGATACCCTTCGCTACGAAGATTACGACAGCAAGGTGAGTCCAGACTCCAAAACCAATTCTTTTTCCATGGCCAAAAGCATCGTCACGATGCTCGTACAGGTGGCTATCCAAGAGGGGAAAATTCCCAGCTGGGAGGCCAAGGCGATGGACTACCTCCCCATGCTTCATGGTCCGGGAGCCTCGTCCCTCACTCTGGGTCATTTGAGCGCCATGACCGCGGATATGGATTGGGAAGAAGACTACTACAACCCCTTTGGTATCACGGCCAAGGCCTATTTCGGTAAGGATGTCTTGGCGACGACGACGTCCTGTGCCATTGGCGCTGACGTGGGAAAGAGCTATGCATACCAATCTGGGGCCACAGCATTGTTGGGATTTTGCTTGGAAGCGGCCACAGGGATGAAAATCAATGAATATGCCTCATCCAAACTCTGGGGCCCCATGGGCGCAACGTCGGATGCATTTTGGCACCAAGATGATGCCGGCAATGCCCTCACTTACTGCTGCTTCAATGCCACAGCGCGCGATTATGGCCGGCTCGGCAAACTCCTCTTGCAGCACGGCCGCTGGAATGGTCGCGTGTTAGTCGACAGCACCTTCTTGCATACTGCGACCACTCCCGTTCTGGAAGCGTATTATGGTTACAGTTTCTGGTTGGGTTCTGTAGGCCCTCCAGAAGGAACTAAGTGGGAAGACGAGGTTCCCTTTGTGGCCTTCCGCGGGCACTTAGGTCAGTGGATTGTGGCGATTCCCGCACGACAGATGATCTTGGTCCGCACGGGCCATCAAGAAGGAAGTGGAGATCGTGAAAACGGCCTGCCCTCTTCCTTTATGCAGGCCGTCACCGAATATGTCCAGCGTGATTTTCGCCGGCCGCTGGCCGCCGACCCGGCCGAGGCACGATCTGACTCTTCGAATGAGGCCCCTGTCACCACAGGAGAATCGGATGCCTTGCCCCTTCCTCCTGCTGGAGACCAAAGTGATATTTAGATGACTGCACTGCGGGAATTGCGCATTGCAACCGCCCAACGGCCCTTGCTTCACGGGCTCTCGTTGGAGCTAATACCAGGCCAATGTTCGGCCCTTGTTGGGGAATCTGGCTCTGGCAAGTCTCTCACCGCCCTGGCCATCATGGATTTGCTGCCCCCAGGACTACGCGTCTCGGGTGAGGGCTTGTCCGAAGTGCATCGTCTCCGCCGCGCGATGGTCTTTCAAGAACCCATGACGGCCTTAAATCCCACGATGCGGGTTGGGGCTCAAATCGCGGAAGCTGCGGAAGCCCGCGGCAAATCGACCGATGAGGCCCGGGTATATGCCTTGGAGTGGATGCGGCGTGTACAGCTTCCTGAACCCGAATTGTCCTACCGTAAATACCCCCATCAAATGAGCGGGGGCCAACGTCAACGCGTGATGATTGCCATGGCGATGGCCCAAGACCCCGACGTTTTAATTGCGGATGAGCCCACCACGGCGCTCGACCACGCGGTGGCCCATGAGATTTTGGGCTTGCTCCGACAGCTTCAAAAGGCCGAGGGGTTCTCCATGCTATTTATTTCCCACGACCTCGATGCGGTCCAGGCCGTGGCAGACCATCTGTATGTACTTCGAAATGGCGAGTGCGTGGAAGAAGGACCCGTCTCCCAAGTAATCCAAGCGCCCACTCATCCATACACCCAAGGGTTGTTGGCCTCACGCCCACCCAAAGACCGAAAGCCCTTGCGCCTGCCGACCGTTCAGGATTTTATGGACGGGCATTCCGTGAGCGGCGATGAGCGTCCCGCCTATCCCGGGGGAGCACCTATTTTGGAAGTGGTGGGATTGTCCAAATCATTTGGTGGAAAGGCCATCCTCTCGGATTTGGACCTCGTCTTGCACGAAGGGGAAACACTTGGCCTGGTTGGCGCATCCGGAAGTGGCAAATCCACCATTGCCCGCTGCCTAGTGCACTTAACCCAGCCCGATGCTGGCGAAATTCGCTATCGAGGTCAACGAATCGATGGATTAGACCGGGCCGGCCGGCAAGCCATGGCGCGCGAAATCCAATACATCTTCCAGGATCCTTTTTCCAGCCTTTCGCCCCGTATGCGCATTGGTGAGGCCATCTTAGAGGCCATGCAGGTACATCGTTTATGGGGAACCTCCCCCGAACAGCGCCGCAAGGTTTTATCGCTGTTAGAAGCCGTCGGTTTGCCCGATCCCGAGGAGGCCTACGCCAAGTACCCGCATGAATTTAGCGGTGGCCAACGCCAACGCATTGGCATCGCTCGAACCCTTGCCGTTGATCCGCGGGTCATCATCTGTGATGAATCCGTCGCAGCCCTCGACGTGAGCGTTCAGGCTCAGGTGCTCAATGTCCTAAATGACCTCAAAGACCGCTTTCAATTTAGCTACCTATTTATCTCCCACGATGAACGCGTTGTGCGCTACATGAGCGATCGGACGATGGTTTTAGGGGTGAATAGCTAGAGGGCTAGAGGGCTAGAGGGCTAGAGGGCTAGAGGGCTAGAGGGCTAGAGGGCTAGGCAAAACAACGGAAAGTCCCGGCGCGCAGCAAAGTTCCACTACCCAGTTCAAGCGTAAAAGAGATGAATCGTTTAAGAGAAAAGCTTCAGCGCGAAGCGCGTACTCTCTAGCTTCAGGGCGCAGCCCGAGCCTTCTAGCCTTCTGGCTACAGTCCGAAGCACGTGCTCTCTAGCGCGCCGAGCGAGCGCTGGCGCTACAAACTTTTATCCAAATAGTACATCAACGCCGCCATCGACGCGGAGCCCAATTCAAGCTCCCGGGGGTGGACAGATTCAATATTGTCTTGGGCGGTGTGATGGTAATCAAAGTAACGTTGGCTGTCTCCGCGGTAGCCCATCAGAATGGCCCCTTCGTCGGTGATTTGGCCGACATCTGCGCCCGACCCCCCTTGCGTCCATTCGCGGCAGCCGTATGGAGAGAGCAACGTATTCAGTGCCTCGATGATTTCGGGGTGTTCCTCGTGGAAAAACCCGGGTAGGCTAAAGCCTCGGGGAGCGCCAGAGCCTCCGTCGGATTCGACGCCGGCGAGGTGGGTTCGGCCCGGCTCTAAGCCGGAAGCGGCATAATCGCGCGCGCCTTCTAAGCCGAATTCTTCATTCGCAAACAGGACGATGCGCATGGTGTGGCGGGGCTGATAACCAGCCTGCTTCAAGAGCCACAATGCCTGCATAGAATGTACCACGCCCGCGCCGTCGTCTTGGGCACCTGTACCCAGGTCCCATGAGTCCAAGTGGCCCCCAACCACCATGACCTGGTCGGGGAATTCGCTGCCCCTCCATTCGGCGATGACGTTGGCAGATTGGGCGCGTCCGACTTCGTGGCAACCAAGGGTGTAGTGTACTTGAAGGTTGGGGTTCTTTTTAAGTTCGGCGCTGAGCCAGTTGGCGTCGTTGGTGCTAATGCCGGCTGCGGGGATTTTCGTCACGCCCTCTTCGTAGGCCATGGCGCCGGTATGGGGGAAGTCGTCGTTTCGGTGGGTCAAGCTACGGACCAACACGCCCACCGCTCCATATTTAGCCGCCTCTGAGGCGCCCCCCCAGCGCTGCCAACCGGCCTTGCCGTATGAAGACCCTGTATTGATCAACCAGGGGTCCATGGGCTCGTTGTAAAGGACGATGTTGCCCGCCAAGAGGTGGCCTTTGGCGGCGAGGTCTTCGCGGCCTACAATTTCAATGACTTTCGCGGTCAGCCCTGGGCCCTTGTCGCCGCCGGGTGTGCCCACGGAACCACCCAGTGCGGTCACACGCAAGGGGCGCTTGGTTTTGCCTTGGAGGCATTCGGCGGTTTCCACGCCACGCGCCCAATGCCGCACATCAACGGGCTGGGTAAATACGCGATCAAAGCCTAGGGTGTCAAGCGTTTCGACCGCCCATTTCACGCCTTTGGCATCCCCTTCTGATCCGGCTAAGCGCGGACCCGCTTCCGAACACAGATTGGCCAGCCAGCGGTATCCTTGTTGTTCTCCCAAGGCTTGCTGGTACAACCCTTTGACGAAGGAGGCATCTTCTGCCGTTTGGGCTTTTGCGCCGATGGCCAAGAAGCTTAGGGCGAAAAGAGAAAGCGATTTTTTCATGAACTGGGCGTCTAATGCGAAACGTCGGATGCAAAAAATAGAAGCGAAAAGATACGCTGCATTCGGCCCTTCTTAAGCCGGTGTGCCTACTCCAACATGAGGGCAGCCGAATCCCCACTCACGAGGTACATGAGTAGGCCGGTCAACCATCCGCCGTAGGTGCCCAGCGCATAGCCCAGCACAGCGAGCAATACACCAACCGGCGCCAGCGAGGGGTGGAAAGCGGCGGCGGCTACAGGGGCCGAAGCTGCCCCGCCAATGTTCGCTTTGGAGCCCACCGCGACAAAGAAAAAGGGAGCTTTGATCCAGCGGGCAACACCGAGGAGGATCGCGATATGGAACAGCATCCAGATAGCGCCCACAAGGATGAGGCCCGGTTGCTTGACGGCTTCCATGATGTCCATCTTCATGCCGATGGTGCCCACCAAGATGTAGATGAAGACCGAGCCCCATCGGCTAGCGCCGGCGCCTTCAAGATTTCGGGCCTTCGTGAACGAGAGCAACAAGCCCACAGTTGTGGCGACGACCACAATCCAAAAGAAATCACTGGTCAAGCTAAAGTTCGCCGTGTACGGTGCGTTTTCCGCAAACCAGGGGGCCAGCGTGTCCCCGGCCATGTGCGAAATAGCCACGGCCCCAAAGGCCAAGCCAAGGATCTGCATGACTTCGGGGAAGGTGGGGATGCGGGAGGTTCGGGACAAGAAGTCCTCCATTTCTCCTTGCAGAGCCTTCACGGAGCGGTTGTCTGCCTTGAGCCATCCGTCTACTTGATCGCTTTTCGCCGCACCCAAAAGGATGATGGCCATCCATACTTCGGCGACGACCACATCCACCGTAATCATAGCAGAATACAGCGCGCCCGAGGGTTTGAAAATTTCAAACATCGCCGCTTGGTTGGCGCCTCCTCCAATCCAGGAGCCCGCAATCGTTGACATGCCTCGCCACACCGCATCTGGACCCACGCCGCCGACCAAATCGGGTGCCATGGCCGAAACCGCCAGGATCGCTACCGGCCCGCCAAGGATAATGGAGGCCGTCGCGGTGAAAAACATGATGAGCGCCTTAGGACCCAATCCAAAAACGGCCTTCAAATCAATGCTCAAGGTGAGCAAGACCAGGCTCGCGGGGAGCAGGTAGCGGGACGCAACGAAATAGAGGTGGGTATCCTTGGGGACAATGTGAAAATTCGTGAGCAAGGAGGGCAAAAAGTAGCACAGCAAAAGGGCGGGCACCACCTTGAAAAATCCGGATAACCGGGGATGGGTCGAGGCCCAGAAAATACCTCCCAACAGGGACATCAATAGGCCGAATACGACCGCTTCATTGGTGATCCAGGGGGTGATAACGGCTTCTTCCATAGGTTAGGGATTCTTTTTGCGCGGAGGGCGTTTTCGTTTTTTCTTCGGCGCCAAGGTAGGGGTATTCGGGTCGACCGCAGCAGCCGAAGGCGCTTGTTGGGCGGCCACGGACTTAGGGGGCGCAGAGGGAATAGCTTTCGCCTTCTTCTTTCGCTTTTTGTTTTTTTGGGGGGCATCCACAGCAGCCGGCCTACCGGCGGTGGACGACGCGGTCCTATTGACCGAACTCTGCTTCGCCGGGGCAACTCCTGGGCGCACATCCCAGTGCACAAACTGCGGGCGCTCCATCCAGGCAGACAATACTCCACCGAGGCTCACCAAGAATTTGTCTTTGCGGATTTCTTGGATTTCGCCCGCTTGGCGTCCGGCGCCCTGCAGGACTTTCACTTTGTCCCCGACTTTAACGGGGAGGGTCCAAAGTCGCTCAAGTTCTTCGCGGTCGGCCTTTTGCTTGACCGTTTCGGCCCGTTGTTTTTGGACTTCCAGCACTTGATGGCGCTCGGACAGTGTCCGGACAATGCGCTCTTCAATCTCTTTTTTGGCCTTCTGGGTTTTCGCCTTGCTCCAACTGAGGGACCACTGCTCCATGCGCTTGCCCCACATGAGTTGGTCGCTGACCTCCGCATTGTTTTCGGCGGCTTTGCTCAATTTGGTTTCGAGATCCGCAATGTATTTGGCCTGGGTCGTCTTCAGGGTTTCAAGGTCCGCGAGACGATCGCTTATTTGGGTACGTGTGCGGTCGAGCTGGCTTCGTTGTTTTTGAAGACCAACAAGCAGGCGATCAACAGCCAAGGTTTGGGTCGCCAAGGCTTCGCGCGCCGCCTGCATGATGCGCTTGGGAATGCCCACACGCTGGGCTACTTCAAAGGTGTACGAAGAGCCTGGTACACCGAGCTGCAGGACGTATTGCGGAGCAAATGTTTCAACGTCAAAGGCCATGTTGGCATTGCAGCATCCGTCCAATTCCTCCGCCAATGCTTTGATGCTATTGTAATGGGTCGTAAACACCCCGTAAGATCCCGAAGTGTGAATTTCATCCAAGAAAACGGAGGCAAGCGCAGCACCCAAATCGGGATCCGATCCACTACCAAACTCGTCCACCAAACATAGGGTTTGGGTGTCGGCCCAGGCTAGGATTTCCTTCATTTTGGTCAACTTTCCGCTATAAGTAGAAAGCTCGTTTTCCACGCTCTGTGCATCGCCAATGTCCGCCATGATTCGGCCAAACCATGTCATAACCGACTTGGGGTGCGTCGGAATTAAAATGCCGCATTGCAACATGATTTGAAAAAGTCCGACCGTTTTGAGCGCAATGGATTTCCCCCCCGCATTGGGGCCGCTAATCACCACCAAGCGCTGCGTCGGGCGCAAAGCAATGTCCAAGGGTACCACATTGCGCTGTTTGGCCTTTTGAACCCGGCGTAAAACAGGGTTCATCGCTTGGCGTAAATCGATTTCCCCTTCTGAACTAAGACGTGGGAGGCAGGCTCCCTCTTCGCGCGCGAAGCGGGTTTTGGCCAATAAAATATCCAGTTGGGTTAGGCGCTCATCCGTGGCTTTGATTTCGCCACGGTACGGCGCTAAGTCCCGCGTTAACGCCTGGAGGATGCGCCGAATTTCCTTGCGTTCCTCTTCCACCAAGAGTCCGACCTCGGCATTGATTTCCAAGCATTCCGTGGGCTCTAAAAACACTAAGGTGTTCTTGGCGCTGCTGCCGTGGAAAGCCCCGCGGGCTTTGCTTTTGTGCGAGGCGGATACGGCCATAACACGGCGGTCGTTGCTAACGGATTCACGCACGTCGCCCAGCCACCCCTCGGACTCGTAGCGCTTGAGGACTTTATAAAATAGGCGGTCCGCCGCCACACGCTTTTTTCCTAAATCTGTCCGAATTCGGGAAAGCTCGGGAGAGGCATTGCTTTTAACTTGCCCATTGCGCTCTAGGACCCGGTCGATGGCTTGAGGGATTTCGGGGGTAGGCGGAAACGGTTTGAGCATGGCCGCCAACATTGGCGCATCCTCCTCGTAGGTCAACATAAACCGATACCCGTTGGCATAGGATTCGGCCTGGGCCTTAATCGCCATGAACTGCTCGGCGTCAAGCACCGCATTTTGAATGCGCAGCATGGGTAGGGCGTCGTCCACCTCAGCCATGGCCACAGCTGGAAAATAGTGGCCGCGCTCCATGAGCTGCAAAAGTTCATCCGATTGCAAGAGGGCCGGCTCAACCTCACGTTGTATGGGGTTGGGCTCCATCGCCAGCAAGGCTTCGCGGCCTTTACGCGATGCGGCGTGCTGGGCAACATACCCCTTGAGCAAGTGAAAGTCTAGTGACTCTCCGGCTGATTCGGGGTAAAGCATGGATTAGTCGGCCTTTTCGGGGCGCATTTGGGGGAAGAAGAGCACTTCCTGAATGCTGGATTGGTCCGTTAGCAGCATGGTCAAGCGATCCATGCCAATGCCCATCCCTGAAGTAGGGGGCATACCATATTCCAAAGCGCGCAGAAAGTCCTGGTCGATAAACATGGCCTCGTCGTCTCCTTTTTCCGAAAGTGTCAGCTGCTCCTCAAAGCGCGCACGCTGGTCGATCGGGTCGTTGAGTTCACTGTAGGCATTGGCGATTTCCTTGCCGTTGATGAAGAGCTCAAAACGCTCCGTCAAGCGTTCATCGTCACGGTGGCGCTTGCATAGGGGCGACATCTCCACGGGGTAATCCGTGATGAAGGTGGGTTGCACGTAATGGTGTTCACATTTCTCGCCGAAGATTTCGTCGATGAGCTTGCCCGTACCCATTTCAGGGGTCACCTCGAGGCCAAGCGACTTGGCGGAAGCGCGAATGTCGTCTTCTGATTTACCCAGCAAATCCAACCCTGTGTGGGTTTTGATGGCTTCCAAAATGGGCACACGAGCAAACGGCGCCTTCAAGGAAATCGCTTTGCCGCCCACGCTGATGTCTGAAGATCCTGTCACCGCGACCGCGATTTCCTCGAGCATCTTTTCGGTCATGTCCATCATCCAGTGGTAGTCCTTGTAGGCCACGTAGATCTCCATGACGGTGAACTCGGGATTGTGCGTTCGGTCCATGCCTTCGTTGCGGAAGTCCTTGGCAAATTCGTAGACGCCATCAAAGCCACCCACGATCAAACGCTTCAAATACAGCTCATTGGCAATGCGCAAATACAGCGGAATATCCAGGGCGTTGTGGTGCGTGATAAAGGGGCGCGCCGAGGCGCCGCCAGGAATAGGCTGCAAAATAGGGGTCTCCACCTCCAGGTATCCGGCGCGGTTGAAAATGCTGCGCATGGTGCTGAAGACCTTGGTGCGCTTCACAAAAATGTCTTTGACTCCCTCGTTGACAATCAGGTCTACATAGCGTTGGCGGTAGCGCAACTCGGGATCCGTGAATGCGTCATAGGTATTGCCTTCCGCATCTTTTTTCACAACGGGAAGGGGACGAATGCTCTTGCTGAGCACCCACATCTCTTTCGCGTGAACGGAGGTTTCACCTGTCTGAGTAGCAAAAACATGGCCCTTGATGGCAATAAAATCGCCGATGTCCAAATGCTTCTTGAACACATCGTTGTAGAGGGCTTTGTCCTCGTCTGGGCAGATTTCATCGCGGTTGACGTAGATCTGGATACGGCCCGAAGAATCCATAACGCTAGCAAATGACGCTTTGCCCATGATGCGTTTGGTCATGAGTCGTCCTGCCACGCATACCTCAAAACCCTCCGCAGGGTTGGCGGCAAACTGGGCCTTGATTTCTTCCGCCAAATGACTGACGGGTACTTCTGCGGCAGGAAACGGATCCATGCCGGTCGCGCGCAGGGCCTCTAGGGCCTCGCGCCGAAACTGCTCTTGTTCAGATAGCTGTCGCTCCATACTGCAAAGATAGGTCGGTGCTGCGTGGTGGGTTATCTTTGCCCACCCAAAGAAAAACACATGGAAAACCGTCGGGTTCGCGTTCGTTTTGCCCCTAGTCCCACTGGCCCCCTGCACATGGGTGGCGTTCGGACTGCCTTATATAACTACCTGTTTGCCAAGCAAAAAGGGGGTGATTTCTTGCTTCGTGTCGAAGACACGGACCAAACGCGCTTTGTCCCTGGTGCCGAAGCCTACATCGTTGAGGCGCTCAAATGGTGCGGAATTTCACCCGATGAAGGCATCGGTGCAGAAGACAAATTGCCCCACGGCGGCCCACATGCCCCCTACCGCCAAAGCGAGCGAAAGCCCATGTACCGCGCCTATGCGGACCAACTCTTAGCCTCTGGCCACGCCTACTATGCCTTTGACACCCCAGAAGACTTGGAGGCGGTTCGCGAACGTGCCAAACAAGCCGGCAACCCCAACTGGCAGTACAATAGCATCACCCGCACGTCCATGAAGAATTCGCTCACCCTTCCCGAAGAAGAGGTGCAGCGTCGCTTGGACACCGGCGAGGCGTACGTCATCCGGGTCAAAATGCCCCGTAACGAAGAAGTAAAATTTGAAGACCGCATCCGTGGATGGGTAAGCGTCAACACCTTGAATTTGGACGACAAAGTTCTCCTTAAAGGCGACGGAATGCCCACCTACCACCTGGCCAACGTCGTCGATGACCACACCATGGACATCACCCACGTGATCCGTGGCGAAGAATGGTTGCCCTCTGCCCCCTTGCACGTGCTGCTCTACCGCTTTTTTGAGTGGGAACAGCCCGAATTTGCCCACCTCCCCCTCCTCCTTCGCCCTGATGGAAACGGCAAATTGTCCAAGCGCGACGGCGACCGCCTCGGCTTCCCTGTTTTCCCGCTAAACTGGCTCAATGAAGAAACCGGCGAAACGGCCTCCGGCTACCGCGAACGCGGCTTCTACCCCCAAGCCTTTGTGAACATGCTCGCCTTTTTGGGTTGGAACCCCGGGACCAACCAGGAAATTTTCTCCCTCGAGGAGCTCGTAGCGGCTTTCAACCTCGACAAAGTGAACAAGGCAGGTGCCCGCTTTGATTTTGACAAAGCCAAGTGGTTCAACCAACAGCATTTGCGCCTACAGTCTGAAACCGACTTAGTAGCTGCCTACCGCACCGAAGCAGCCGCTCGTGGTCTCACCCTTCCATCTGACACATTCGCCCTAGCGGCCATGCATCTCTTTATGGACCGCGCCGAATTTATTGGCGATACACTCGAGGGCGCCAGCTACCTTTTCGAAGACCCTAGTACCTACGATGAGGTCATGGTCGGAAAGAAATGGACCGTTGATGCCCCGGGTTATGTAACAGACTTGAAAGGCGTTTTTGCCCAAACCGACTACAGCGAAGCGGCTTTGGAAAATGCCTTCAAGGCCTACCTGGCAGATAAAGGCTATGGATTTGGCCAAGTGGGTCCCGTCCTGCGTTTAGCCATTGCGGGCACCACCCAAGGGCCTTCCATCTTCACCGTCATGCAGTTAATCGGTCAAGAAGCCTCTGAACGCCGTATCGATCAAGCCTTGACTTCTCTTTCGTAAGATGTCCTTGCAGCGCATTGACCTCGAAGCCCAACGCGAGTATGCCTACCACGGCTGCTTGGAAGAAGAGGCTATCATTGGCTCTGAGTACCGAATTGACATGTCGGTCTGGGCGGACTTGTCCGACTCTGCGCTGAGTGACGAGTTGGTGGACACCGTTGACTACGTCGCATTGCGCATCATTGTCAGTGAAGAAATGGCCCAACGTGCCAAATTGCTCGAAACCGTCGCACACCGAATAACGCAGCGAATTTTTCGCGAGCACCCCACTGTAGTCCGCTCGGAAGTCAAGGTTTGCAAACTGAATCCTCCCATTGATGGGGATGTTCACGCAGTGTGTGTGTCCTTTTTGGAAGAAAATCCCTTGTTTACCGGGAAAGCGTTGTAATTTCGCCCACCAATCAGGTCTCGTGGCCGAGTGGCTAGGCAAGGCTCTGCAAAAGCTTGTACAGCGGTTCGAATCCGCTCGAGACCTCAACATTTTCATAAAGGACGCCATCTGGCGTCCTTTTTTATTTCTGTGTTGGTCCGTCTTGCTTGAAAGGGCTTTCAAGCCTTCAATACGTATTGCCGCGGGGTTGGTCTTTCATTGGAGTACTATCATGGGTACATATTGGGTACATGTTACAAAGTCCTATATGAGACCTCATAAATATTAATTTTTAAGCGGTAAATTCACCATACCAACCAAAAACCAAGCTTACTGATGATTTTACTCCTTTCCCCCCGGGAAGAGGTGCGGACACGTTTCGCTAACCTCCTCAAGGGTAACCACATTGATGTGGCAGCTGTAGCCCATCTTCGTGAGTGGAACCAAGGGTTTCACGTTCAACTTCCTGCACTTATTATGGTCGACGTCTGCGGCGTTCAAGATGGCGGAGAAGGTATTATGGACGAACTCCGCCAACAAGAAATGCTTCAAAATGTGTGTGCGATTATGATCGCCGAACATTGCACGTTGAATCAACGTATTCAATGCCTTCAAAATGGGGCCATCGATTGCATTCCATCAGAAATGGATAGCACGGAATTTGTCCTGAAAATTCGCAACCTCCTGGCCCTTTGCCCTCGCAGTAAATATGCGGTTCCCATGGAGCAGACCGAAAAAGAACGCATTATCGCGACGGTCCAAAAACACATGAAGGAAAACCTTAATGTCGAGATGCTGGCCAAGGAAATGTTTATGAGCCGTTCTTCTCTGCAACGCGCTTGCCTTCGCCACTTCCAAACGGGTCCCAAAGAAATCATTACATCCTACAAAATTCAACACGCCGTGCGCATGATTGAATTTGGTTCGAACAATGTGGCTTCTCTAGCCTATGCCGTAGGGTACACCAATGTGAACAACTTCATTGCGGCGTTTAAGCGTATGATGGGCACTACGCCAAAAGAATTTATGAAGCGTCGCCACGCTGAAAACCAAAAACTTCCAAACGAAGTCCCCTTACTCGTAGCCTAAGGCGCAGCCGATGAGGTTTACCTTTGTGGGAGAATTAATACGATTTTCCCATGACCCACATCGCCTCCGTTTTAGCTGGATTTGGATTTAAAGATCAAAACGCAGGAACTTGGATTGGTTCCCGCGCTTTGAACTCAGACCAGTTTATTTCCAGTTTTTCCCCTGTGGATGGCCAATTGATTGGCTCTGTTTCCGAAACTACAGAGGCCCAATACCACGAAGTCATCGCTGCAGCCCAAGCCGCCCAAGTGCTCTGGCGCGAAGTTCCCGCACCTAAAAGGGGTGAAGCGGTACGTGTTTTTGGTAACAAATTGCGCGAACAAAAAGAGGCCTTAGGTATGCTTGTTTCCTATGAAATGGGTAAATCCTACCAAGAAGGTTTGGGAGAAGTCCAAGAAATGATTGACATCTGCGACTATGCCGTGGGTCTCTCTCGCCAACTGACGGGCTTGACTATTAAGAGTGAACGTCCAGACCATTTCATGATGGAACAGTGGCACCCCGTAGGACTAGTAGGTATTATTTCTGCGTTTAATTTTCCTGTGGCTGTTTGGGCTTGGAACTCCGCCCTTGCGTGGATTTGTGGTGACGCTTGTGTTTGGAAAGCATCCGAAAAAGTCCCCATGTGTGCCTTGGCTTGTCAAAAAATTTGGAATGAAGTTTCGGCCGAACTCCAACTCCCAGAGGGTTTATCCACCATTGTCACGGGTGGACGTGACCTAGGTGTATGGATGGCTGAAGATGGACGTATACCCGTTATTTCAGCGACGGGATCTATTCGAATGGGTAAAGATGTCGCTACGCGGGTTGGAAGCCGTTTAGGCCGGTCAATTTTAGAACTTGGTGGAAACAATGCTATGATCATTACCGATACCGCGGATTTAAAAATGACCGTCACCGCGGCAGTTTTTGGAGCGGTTGGTACCGCAGGTCAACGTTGCACCTCTACGCGTCGCTTAATCATTCATTCATCCATTTACGAGAAGGTCTGCGATGCGATTGTGAACGCCTACAAACAAATCAAAATTGGAAGTCCTCTGGATGCTAAAAACCACATGGGTCCTCTAATTGATACCGATGCCGTAGGAATGTACCTCCAATCTCTGGATGCCGTCGAAAAAGCAGGTGGACGCTTCTTAGTAAAAGGAGGTGCGTTGAAAAATCAAGCTAGTGCCTGCTATGTTAGCCCATCGATCGCAGAAGTGGAAAATCATTGGGACATTGTCCAACATGAAACCTTTGCTCCTTTGTTGTATGTCATGAAATACGAGACACTCGAGGAAGCTATTGCCTTACAAAACGGTGTTCCACAGGGACTTTCCTCTGCCATCATGACTGGCTCCATGCAAGAAGCCCATCGCTTTCTCAGTGCTGGCGGATCTGATTGCGGGATTGCGAACGCTAATATTGGAACCAGTGGAGCTGAAATTGGCGGTGCATTTGGCGGCGAAAAAGAAACAGGTGGGGGCCGTGAAAGTGGATCCGATGCATGGAAAGGGTATATGCGTCGACAGACGAATACACTGAACTATGGTCACAGCCTTCCTTTGGCTCAAGGTATTGAATTCAACATATAAACATTAAACTCTTTTTTCTTTAGATAGAAGAATAGTTATAGTAGTAGTCGGTTGATAAGGTGTAGAAGAAGTATGGAATAATTTGTTTGGTTCAGTTATGAGTACTTATTCACAGAATATGAACCAGGTTGTTTTTCTTAAACACTTGAAAACCCTTGAAATACTTTTTACTATTCACATTGAGCCGAGTGTAATGAATAGACCATTTCGTGGAAAACTCTCCTCGTTCTACTTTGTCAGTAAACGAGGGTATGATGTCCATAACATGGTGAATGAATCCTTAGCCGCTTAGAATAATAATCCAGCAATGAACAACAAAGCATCGTAATAAACAGGTTATGAACAAGATCTCCACGGTATCTATTGGCAACGATCACGCAGGTCCTGAGTTAAAGGCGAAAATATCAGAATACCTTGAAAATCAAGGTATTAATATTATTAATCATGGTTGCGATACATCGGATTCCGTGGATTATCCCGATTTTGCTCATGCTGTCGCGGGGGATGTCGTCCAAGGACGTGCGGACCGAGGTATTGTCATCTGTGGAAGTGGAAATGGAATCAATATGAGCGTGAACAAACATTCAGCTGTACGCTCTGCGTTATGTTGGAATCGAGAGATTGCAGCGTTAGCTGTTCAGCACAATGATGCGAATGTTATCGCCCTCCCGGCACGGTTTATTTCAACTGAAGAGGCCTTAGCTTGTGTGGCAGCATTTATCCACGAACGTTTTGAAGGAGGACGCCATCAGCGACGGGTCGATAAAATTCCTGGATGCTAGTATGGCGACTCCAGAGAGTTTCCCGCTCCCTTGGTTGTTTCATGAGTCACAAATCATGGAGTGGCTTAAGTATGTGACGGAGGAAGAAGGAAAAGTTTGGGGATCTCTCCATATTGCGTACTACAGTGATGAAGGCTTACTGGAAGTCAATCAAACTTATCTGCAGCACGATTATTACACGGACATCATCACCTTTGATCGTTGCCGCGGAAATCGGATTCATGGGGACTTAGCCATCAGTGTAGAGCGTATCAACGATCATGCACGAGAATTAGGTGTACCTGTGGGTCACGAAGCGGCGAGGGTGCATGTTCATGGATTTTTGCATTTGTGTGGTTATGGCGATGCAAGTGATGCAGAGAAAAATATCATGCGCCAGCTGGAAGAAAAATACATAGCCGAAGCAGGGCGCTTTGGAATGACTTGGTAGAATGTTTCACGTGGAACAATGACATACGATGTAATAGTAGTTGGAGCGGGACATGCGGGCTGTGAAGCGGCATGTGCGGCGGCACGCATGGGATCCAAAACTCTTTTGGTGACCATGAATATGCAGACTATTGGCCAAATGAGCTGCAACCCCGCTATGGGAGGTGTGGCAAAGGGCCAAATTGTACGTGAAATCGATGCGTTAGGGGGTTTTAGTGGAATGATCAGCGATACCACAGCTATACAGTTTCGTATGCTTAATCGTTCTAAGGGACCGGCTATGTGGAGCCCGCGGGTTCAGTCGGATCGTTGGCGTTTTGCGGAAACTTGGCGCCTGACGTTGGAACAAATGGAAAATCTTCACTTTGTTCAAAGTACGGCCAATGAGGTATTGACGGATAGCCACGGAGTGACCGGGGTAGTGCTTCAAAATGGTAACCGTGTACTGGGACGTTCAGTCGTTTTAACCAGTGGAACTTTTTTGAATGGCGTCATGCACATTGGCGAAAAACAAATGGCAGGTGGACGCTCCTCCGAAGGGAGCGCCAAGGGCATCACAGAATGCTTACAAGGTATGGGATTCGACTCGGGCCGGATGAAAACCGGAACGCCTCCGCGATTGGATGGACGAAGTTTAGACTACCGCCAATTTGAAGAACAAAAAGGCGACGAAAAACCCGGAAAATTCTCCTACACCCCAACCAAGGCTTTAACGAAACAACGCTCTTGTTGGATTGCCCACACTAGCGAGGAAGTGCATGATACTCTACGTGCATCGTTTGATCGCAGTCCCCTATTTAACGGGGCGATCCAATCATCGGGACCTCGGTATTGCCCGAGTATTGAGGATAAGATCAATCGCTTTGCGGACAAAACGAGCCACCAAATGTTCATAGAACCGGAAGGATGGGACACGGTGGAGGTATATATCAATGGATTTAGCACCTCTCTTCCTGAAGAAGTGCAGCATGATGCTTTGCGAAAGGTCCCAGGATTCGAGGATGCACGATTTTTCCGGCCGGGATATGCGGTCGAATACGACTACTTTCCCCCTACTCAATTGACGCATAGTTTAGAAACCAAAATCGTTCCGAGACTCTTCTTTGCGGGCCAAATCAATGGCACAACAGGTTATGAAGAGGCCGCGTGTCAGGGCTTGATGGCGGGCATAAACGCGCACTTGGCGGTAAATGGAAAGGAAGCCTTTACGTTAGATCGTAGCCAAGCATATATGGGTGTTTTAATCGACGACCTTATCACGAAAGGCACGGAAGAACCGTATCGGATGTTCACGAGCCGTGCAGAATTTCGACTTACCCTCCGCCAGGACAATGCAGACCGTCGTTTGACCGCGCTCGGTCGACAGCTTGGATTGATCCAGGACGCCCAGTGGGCGCGCTTTGAGAAAAAAATGGCCGACATTGATTCGGCCGAATCTTGGCTCGCCGCCCAGAGTGTGGATCCAAAAGACGCCAATGCCTATTTAGAGCGGATGGAGACAGCCGCCCTGAAGCAGCGTGGTCCTCTGGCTCAATTAGTGAGTCGGCCTCAGTTGGAGTTAGAGGGAATTTTAGAACATGTGGCGCAACAGGTGCCAGAGCATACTGAAGAAGTCTGGGAGCAGGTGGAAATAGGATTGAAATATTCCGGATACATCGAAAAGGAACTAGAGCAAGTGGCAAAACTCAAGCGTCTAGAAAACTTGCGTATTCCGTCGGGTTTTTCCTTTGATACGATTACCGCCTTAAGTATGGAAAGTCGCCAGAAACTACAGCGTATTCAGCCGGATACATTAGGGCAAGCGAGTCGAATTTCGGGTGTTTCCCCCGCAGATATTCAAATATTAATGGTTCATTTGGGGCGTTAAGCCCACCTATGTTTCACGTGGAACACTTAGAATACATCCCCACCTGTCCTCTTTGTCAATCAAAGGAGTCGACGCCTTCGGTTACGGTTCGAGATCACATGGTCAGCCAAGAGGACTTTACGATTGTTGCCTGTTCGTCCTGTGGCTTCTTGCGAACTACCCCGCGCCCATCATCTGAAAGCATTGGACGCTATTATGATTCACCGGCATATAAAAGCCACAATGAAGCGGGCCAGGGTCTCTTCGATATGCTCTATCATTTTCTTCGGGGATATGCGGCGCGAAAAAAGGTCCAATTTCTCCATCATCAAGTGCCTCAAAAATCAAAAATTCGCGTCCTCCTGGACGTTGGATGCGGAATAGGCGTTTTTTTGGAGGAAGCGAAAAAGCAAAATTGGAACGTTTTTGGGGTAGAAATCAGTGAAAATGCACGAAAACAAGCCGAAAAACGCATAAATCAACCTGTTTTTGAAAAATTGGAAGACCTCCCGAATGACCAAAAATTTGACGGAATTTCGCTTTTTCACGTGCTAGAGCATCTGCCAGACCCCGTGGGAACGATGCATGCGTTGTATGAGAAGGCACTACCCGGATCGGCACTAATTCTTGCGTTGCCAAACCCGAACTCTTGGGACGCGAAGCATTACGGTGCCCATTGGGCTGCATGGGATGTGCCCATTCATTTTTGGCATTTTACGAAATCCGATGTGCAGCGCTTGGCTCAACATACCGGTTGGACGCTTGAAACGATTCGTCCAATGCGCCTGGATGCCTATTATGTAGGCTTATTGAGTGAGTCCTTTCTCCACGGCAAAAAGCGCTGGATGGCGGCCATATGGAAGGGTCTTCGGAGCAATATGCTGGGAGGGAGAGAGAACACCTCCAGCTTGATGTACGTGCTCAGAAAGCCTTCATAAGCTGAAGGCTCGCGTCGAAGAAAACGAGGCGCGCGTTGACATTTCGACCGACATCCTTGAATGCATCGTCTAGGGTTTGGTGCATGAAAGCGACCTTTCGCGCATCCATAAGTTTAGCAAAGCCGTCGGCGTTAAAGGGCACCTCAGGAAACCAATCGAGGGCAAAGCCACGCAAGGCTTGATGGCGCTTGCGCTCTAGTTGGGACAATAATCCACCCGCAAAGACTAGGAAATCGCGTTGCTGCTCGCGGTTCCAGCTGCCCACCCCGTCAACCCAGTGTTGCAATCCAGGAAGGTCCTTTTTGAAAGCCAGGCGAAGCCATTCAACAAAGTGTTCGGCGAGTGGAATGAGGCGTTCGCGGTTTTCGAGGAAATCAAGCGCCACGCCGGGTTCCCCACCGCTCAGTGCAGAAAGAACCTTGGCCTGGTTGGGGTCCATGCGGCGGGTGTCAATGAGCCATCTTTCCACTTCAGCACGCCCCCATGGAGGCAGATACAGTGTTTGGCAGCGGCTTCGAATGGTGCCAAGAATCCCGTCTTCCTCATGGCTCACTAGAAGGATGACCGTTTTGGGTTCCGGTTCCTCAAGCGTCTTAAGTAGCTTATTGGCCGCAGACTCATGCATACGCTCGGGAAGCCAAATCACTAAAATCTTATAGCCCCCACTGTGGGAGGTCAAGCTAAGCAGATCGCCCATGCGCTTGGCTTCCTTCACCGAAATTTGGACCACCTTTTGGGCTCCATCAAGGGCTTCAATCCAATTGCGAACAAGGGGAAACTTATTGAATTTTAGGAAGTTACGAAATTCACCTATCCATGAATCGGATGTTCCAGATCCGCTGGCACTCGCCACGACTGGAAAGATGTAGTGCACATCAGGGTGGGCCATTTGCTGATGTTGGATGCACCCATCGCATGCCCCACAGCCTCCCTGGGTACAGACCAAGGATTGAACATAGCGTTGAACCGCCGGCCAGGCCAACCCACCATTTTGGCTGATGAGCAATTGGGCGTGGGGAATGTGCCCAGAACCCGCATGGCGGATCCATTCGCTGGCAGGATGGTTCTCGGGAAAAGCAAAAATTTCGGGCACAAAGCGAAGGTAGAAACCTACCTTTGATGTCCCATACTTTTCCCATGAAAACAATCGAGAATTTATCCCTATCCGGCCAGCGCGCGCTGGTTCGTGTCGATTTTAATGTGCCCTTGACTGAAGAGGGCCAAGTGGCCAATGATAAGCGCATTTTGGCCACCTTGCCGACGATCACCTATCTGGCCGACCATGGGGCCAAAGTGATTCTCCTTTCCCACTTGGGCCGCCCCAAAGCCGCCCCTGATGTCAAGTATAGCTTACGCCCAGTGGCGGAGGCCCTCGCGGTGCGCCTCGGTCGGCCCGTTGGTTTTTGTGAAGAGGCAGTGGGCCCCAAAGCGGAGGCGGCCGTCTCAGCCTTGGAGTCAGGGGATATTCTACTTTTGGAAAACGTGCGTTTTTATCCGGGAGAGGAACGGGGCGATGCGGATTTCGCGGCGCAACTCGCGAAGCATGGGGATTGCTATGTCAATGACGCCTTCGGCACCGCCCATCGGGCTCATTCAAGTACCACCATTGTTGCCCAGCACTTCCCTGGAAAATGTGCCTTTGGCTATGTTATGGCGGCCGAAATTGAGAACGTCAACCGTGTTTTGCAAAGCAGCGAACGCCCCGCGCTCGCCATTGTCGGCGGCTCCAAGGTTTCAAGCAAGATCGACATCCTTCAACGCCTCATGGACCGAGTGGACCACATCATCATTGGTGGAGGCATGAGTTTCACCTTCATTAAGGCCCAAGGGGGGGAAGTTGGGCAGAGCATTTGCGAGCTGGACCACCTTCAAACGGCCCGCGAGATTATGTCTTTGGCCGAACAAAAAGGGGTCACGTTGCACCTTCCAAGCGATGTGTTGGCGGCTGACGACTTTTCACCGACGGCGAACACCCAAATCTGTTCCATTTTTGACATTCCCGCCGCATGGCAGGGATTGGACGCCGGGCCGGAATCGATAAAAGCCTTCATCGAGGTTGTTCAAAAGGCGAAAACCCTCTTGTGGAACGGGCCCCTAGGTGTGTTTGAAATGGAAGCCTTTGCTGGCGGAACCCGAGAAGTTGGCGAAGCGATTGCCGAAGCAACGGAGCGCGGACTTTTCAGCTTGGTGGGCGGAGGCGACTCCGTGTCTGCGGTGGAACAATTTGGACTCTCAGATCGAATGAGTTACATCTCTACCGGAGGCGGAGCAATGCTCGAATACTTAGAGGGAAAAACGCTTCCGGGAATACAGGCTATTTTGGACTTTGCCTAATCCGTGGATATCGTCGGGAGATTAGGTCTGGAGATAGTTCTGCCCCAAATCGAGCAGCATGCTTCCGGCCGAAACTAAGGTGTGGTACACCCAAGACTCACCCGTCCATGGGCTGGAAATGTGAAACTTGGGAACGATGACCTGGAGGTAAAAGGCAAGGAGCAACGCGGAAAAAACCACGCCCTTTGCGAGTCCCGACAGCCCCCCAGCCAAGCGGTTAATCCAACCAAGCCAAACAAGCTTTAGAACTTTTGTCAAGGCCTTACCTAAAAGAACGACCACGAGGTAAGCAGCGAGGAATACGGCAAATTTGGCGACGAGAAGAGCGCTTTGATCACTGAGCTCTAAGGCGTTTGCCAGCCATGCAGCGGCCGGGTCGGCATAGGATTGCACCGCCCAGTACCCCAAAGCCAACCCCAATAGCCCAGACCATTCATTGACAAAGCCACGCCAAACCCCACGTCCCACGAAGAACGCGACCAACGCCAAACAGGAAATGTCCACTACATTCACAACACACTAAAGGTAGGATGAGCGATCCATTGAAAGACAAATGGGAACGAGTTGTTGAACTCTTTACCGCCCGATTTTCGCCCGGGGACCCGATGGACCTCGACGGCATCTTGTTTGCCATTGGCTTGCAAGAACTACAAATGCCCCACCAACACTTGCGCAAAGACCACAAAGTGGACGTCTTCCACATCGGCATATGCCGCCTGCTGGAGCCCTATGGGTATTACAAATTTGTCGGCCGCGATGAGGAGGGGTGGCCCCATTTTGAGGTGCTCGAAGCCCTGCCCAACTTACCTGGAGGACACCAAACGCGCCTTATGCGGGAAGCGGTGGTGCACTACTGTGAGGGCCAAGGTTGGATTTAATCTAGGGACACTCTCTGGATTGGGCCACGAAAAACGCCCTCCGAAGAGGGCGTGAATAAAAGAAGTTAACTGGGCGTATTAGCAGCCGGCTGTTCCGTTTGAATACGGCAGCACAACAATTTTCATCACCACGGTGCTGTCTGCTTCCAGCTTGATGTAGCCGCAGCCGAATACCACCGGCGGGTTGTCGCCTTTTTGGGCCGTAACCTGCAAGACAGCAGGCATATGGTATTCAAACACATCGTCGCCCGAGTCATTGCGCATGATTCCGTCAATCCCTGTATGGCCTTGAAAGTCCGGGATGGCATTCACCACGGGAGCGGTGGCGCGTACGTAGGCATTTTGGATGGGTGTGCCGTTTTCGTCAAGGACTTCCACCGAGAAGCGATAGACGGGCGCATCTTTTTTGGTGCAGGCCGTCATGCCAAGCATTGCGACAAGCAGGGAGAGGAGCAATCGTTTCATTGGGGGCATCCGTTATTTAAGTCGCCAAAAGGCTTCATGAAGACAATGATTTCGGCGACAGAGCCTTTGGTCACATGCACATAGCTGCATCCGCGCCAACCTCCTTTGGCCGCTTCTACGTCCAAAAAGGCCTCGCCATCAAATTTGAAAGAGGGCTCACACCAGCCATCCACGCCCGAGTAACGCCAATAAGCGCCTTGGGTATTGGGGTCGGTGAATAGCGTGTTCGATCCCGGCGCAAACATGCGCACGAGCGCATTTTGAATGGGAATAGAGTCCTGGTTCATGACGCGCACGCGTACTTGAGAACGCGTATCTTCCTCCTCACAACTGGTGCTCAGTCCGAGGAATGCGAAGAAAATTAGACTCCAAACGAGTGTTTTGTTGAGCTTCATCCGGGTTTGCAATAGTTTTGCGCTCTGCGCTGAGCAAATATAAACGATTCCTTTCCCATGCTGGAAACCATTGAAAAACACATTCGTACGATTGAGCAAACGACGCTTTCTACCCCAGAAGCGGCGGAAGAGTTTCGTATCCAATACTTAGGCAAGAAGGGAATTTTAACTGCATTGTTTGGTGAGTTCAAGACGGTTCCCAACGAAGAAAAAAAGGCGGTAGGCCAAGCGCTCAACGCGCTGAAAACCGCGGCAGAAGCGGCTTTGGCCTCTGTACAAACCGCGTCGCCGACCAAAAAGAAGGGGCCTTCCGAAGACTACAGCCGCCCGGGGTATAGCATCCTTCCAGGCGCCCACCACCCCATCTCCATAGTCCGAAATGAAATCGTATCCATCTTCGAACGCATGGGCTTTGCGGTGGCTCAAGGCCCCGAAATGGAGGACGATTGGCACAACTTTTCGGCGCTCAACTTCCCTCCAGAGCACCCAGCACGGGACATGCAGGACACCTTTTTCTTAGCAAAAGATCCCGATTGGGCGCTCCGAACGCACACCTCCAGCGTTCAGGTGCGTACGATGGAGACCCAAAAGCCCCCCATTCGCATCATCGCGCCTGGCCGCGTATTCCGAAACGAAGCCATTTCGAGCCGTTCCCACTGCGTCTTTCATCAGGTGGAGGGCTTGTATATTGATCAGAATGTCTCTTTTGCGGACCTCAAACAAACCTTGCTTGAATTTGCCCGAGCCTTCTTTGGCGAAAAGACCGAAATCCGCTTGCGCCCCAGCTATTTCCCCTTCACGGAGCCCTCGGCCGAAATGGATATTTGGTGGGGCCTAGAAAATGAAGTGGACCATCGCATGACTAAAGGAACCGGCTGGCTCGAAATTATGGGATGCGGCATGGTAGACCCTGCGGTGTTATCATCCTGCGGCATTGACCCAAGCACCTACAGCGGATACGCCTTTGGCATGGGCATCGAGCGCATTGCCATGCAGCGCTTCCAAATCCCCGACATACGCGCTTTCTACGAGAACGACTTGCGCTTTCTAAGGAATTTTACCGGCGCGCTGTAAAAGACGCTTAAAACGCAAAAAAGGGGGCTCTAACAGCCCCCTTTGTGTTGTGTGCCCAGTCAAATTCGACCGAACCCTGCGCTTATTCACCCACGCGCTTGATGCGCATCGTGTTGGTGGTACCCTTCTTTAGGATGGGCATGCTGGCCAGTTGGATGATGAAGTCACCATCTTCCACAAGCCCATCGTTGCGCAGCTGCGTGGTGATGTCCATCATCGTTTGGTCTGTGGACTCCAAGCCGTCGTAGTAGTATCCGCAAACGCCCCAGTACAAGCTCACTTTATTCAAAATGGCGCGGTTGGACGTGAAGGCGTAGATGTTGCTTTTGGGGCGGAAGGAGGAAATCAATTGGGCGGAATATCCTGAGAAGGTCATCGTGCAAATAGCCTTTGCTTCCACAAGGTTCGCCATTTTGGCGGCCTGAAAACAAATCGCATTGTTGACAAAGCGGTCATCTCCCTTCTTGGGCTTGCGCTCTTTGATGTGGTTAACTCCAGAGGTTTCGGCGGCAGCGACAATCTTCGCCATTGCGGTCACCACTTCAACCGGATATTGCCCCACAGAGGTTTCGCCGGAAAGCATCACGGCGTCGGCACCATCTAATACGGCATTGGCGACGTCGTTGACTTCGGCGCGGCTAGGCGTCATGCTGTCAATCATGCTTTCCATCATCTGGGTCGCAACGATGACGGGCTTCGCGCGCTCTACGGCCTTGGCGACAATCATCTTCTGAATCAACGGAACGCTTTCCATGGGAACTTCAACCCCTAGGTCGCCGCGCGCAACCATGACCCCATCGGTGGCGTCGAGAATGCGCTCGATGTCGGAAACCGCTTCGGGCTTTTCAATCTTGGCAATGATGCCAGCGTTGGAGCCATTTTTATCCAAGATGGTGCGAAGCTCCTTGATGTCTTGGGCATTGCGGACGAAGCTGAGGCCTATCCAGTCTACATTCTCATCCATGGCGACGTCCAGGTCAGCCAAGTCTTTTTCGGTCAAGCAGGGTAAAGAAACCCGGGTATTGGGCAGGTTGACGCCCTTCTTGGACTTCAAGGGGCCTCCTTGAACGACCTCGGTGACGACTTCATCTTGGCGGTTAGTGGACAGGACGCGCATCATCAACTTTCCGTCGTCCAGCAGGATGGTCTCGCCGGGGTTGACATCTTTCGGAAACTGGGCATAGGTCATGTAGACGCGCTCCTTGGTGCCGTCACACTTCTCGTTCGTGAAGACAACACGGTCTCCAGGCTCGACGACAGCCCCTTCTTCTACCACGCCAACGCGCAGTTTAGGGCCTTGTAAATCAGCCAATATCGCGGCATGCAATCCGGTTCGTTCGAGAATTTCTCGGATGGTGCGGATGGTTCCGCGGTGTTGTTCGTGGCTTCCGTGGGAAAAATTGACCCGGAATACATTGACGCCAGCGCGCAACATCGCCTCTAAGACCGAAGGCTCAGAAGAGGCGGGACCCAGGGTGGCCACAATTTTGGTTCGTTTCATAGCGGTATTCGCTTTATAAGGTGTTCAGCGGTTCTAAGAGAAAGTGATCTCGAACGCGAAGGGTAGACCAAGGGAGGATGTTTTGGCCCACCACACCAGGAATCTGTGCGATTTGCCGTTGCAAAATTACCATTTCCGCGGGAGATAGCGGTGGATCAAGGATGAGAACGGCGTGAATCCGGGCGGGTTTCTGCACTAGGGGCCGTTTGGGCGCGTCAGAATCCTCGGCGGAAAACAAATCCTGGGAAGCGGGAGCGTGGCCGGACAGCCAGGCCGATTCTTCGGGGATGTTCCAGAAGAGCGCCTGCTCTTGTGCGCCAAGATGACCACGGTACAAGGCGTGCGTGGTGCGCAAGGGAGTCTGCACACAGCGGTGGTCTTCGACTCGGCCCAAGGCCCACCGAAGGTGGTGGTTGAGTTGGAAAACGAGGGACGTATCACTCAGCGCGGAGCTGAGCCCTAAGAGACTGGGGGGAGTCCCCTCATCGACGTCGTCGAGGACGAGACGGCTCACGGCGTCCGAGATTTAGGGTTTTGCAAGCAGCCCGTGAGGCCGCTTCTTCGGCGGCTTTTTTGGATTGGCCCGCACCTTCGCCCTTTAATTCCCCATCAATTTTGATGCTCATTGTAAAGCGCTTGCGGTGCTCGGCACCATTCTCATCGAGCACTTCGAATTCAAAGGTTTTCTTTTGGCGCTGAACCCACTCAATCAAAAGGCTCTTGTAGGAAATCACTTCTTTTTCGACGCGGTCGAAGTTGACGTGGGCGTCCAGCAAATGCTTGTGAACAAAGATCTTGGTGTCGTTCCAACCCCGGTCTACGTAGACGGCGCCCACCAAGGCTTCGAGGGTATTTCCAGGAACGGATGTCGTGCCGGCACGGCGGCCCCGAGCAGATTGCTGCATCCAATCGGGAATGCCCATTTTCACAGCAATGCGGTTGAGGGCTTTACGAGAGACCACTTTGGAGCGCATGCTGGTCAAGTAGCCCTCGTCGCCTTTGGGGTATTTCTCGTAGAGGTATTCCGCCATTAAAACGCCGAGGACCGCATCCCCCAAATATTCCAAGCGCTCATAGCGCATGTTGGCGCTCTTTTGGCTGGGGTCATCGACCACCTTGCGACGAAAAGCGGCGAGATAAATATTGGGATCGTAGGCCCGAAGACCCGTCATTTCTCGAATGGCCGCAAGCAATTCTTTGGATTCGGGAGGAACCGGCTTAAAGTAGGAAAGGAGTGCGCGAAGCATAGATCAATTCACCTTCTTGAACACAACCGATGCGTTGTGGCCTCCAAACCCAAAGGTGTTGGAAAGAGCCGCACGCACGACGCGTTTCTGCGGGGTGTTGAAGGTGAAATTCAGTTTTCCGTCCAGTTCGGGATCGTCCGTAAAGTGGTTGATCGTCGGAGGCACGATGTCGTGAACGACGCTCAAACAGGCCACGAGGGCTTCGGCGGCACCTGCGGCTCCAAGAAGGTGGCCCGTCATGGACTTGGTGGAGCTGATATTCAGTTTGTATGCGTGCTCACCAAAGACGCCCTGAATGGCTTTGGTTTCGGCAATATCGCCAAGAGGGGTTGACGTGCCGTGCACGTTGACATAGTCCACATCTTCGGGTTTCATGCCAGCATCTTCGAGGCAATTGCGCATCACATTGAGGGCGCCCAGACCTTCTGGGTGAGGCGCAGTCAAGTGGTGCGCATCGGCGGACAAGCCTCCGCCAGCAAGCTCGGCGTAGATTTTTGCTCCGCGCGCGACAGCATGGTCGTAGGACTCGAGCACCATGCAGGCGGCTCCTTCTCCCATGACAAAACCGTCGCGGTCTTTGTCAAAGGGGCGCGAGGCCGTTGTAGGATCGTCGTTTCGGGTCGACAGGGCATGCATGGCATTAAATCCACCAATGCCACCTGGGCCAATCGCCGCTTCCGAACCACCACAAACCAGGACATCGGCTTTGCCGAGGCGAAGCAACATCAAGGCATCAATGATGGCGTTGGTGGAGGAGGCGCAAGCCGAAACGGTCGTGTAGTTCGGGCCACGGAACCCGTATTTCATGGAGACATGACCGCCGCAGATGTCGGCAATCATTTTAGGGATGAAGAAGGGGTTAAATCGGGGCGTCCCCTCGCCTTGAACATAGTTCGTGGCCTCTTCAAAGAAGGTGTCAATACCGCCAATGCCCGAACCCCAAATGACTCCAATGCGGTCTTTGGAGGTGTCGGTGTCGACAATGCCGGAATCTTGAATGGCCTCATCGGCCGCGATCAAACCGAGGTGCGTGCAGCGGTCCATTCGGCGCATTTCCTTGCGGTCGATAAAGTCCTCAACTTGGAGGTTTTTAATCTCGCAGGCAAATTGCGTTTTGAACTTGGACGTATCAAAATGAGTAATGGGAGCGGCACCGCTCTTTCCTTTGAGCAGGCCGTCCCAAAATTCTTTGGCGTTGTTACCAATTGGAGTTAAGGCTCCAATACCGGTAACGACTACGCGCTTCAGTTCCATCCCAGAGGATGATTAGGCTTTTGCGGCTTCGATGTACGAAACAGCCTGACCCACCGTAGCAATATTCTCGGCTTGGTCGTCTGGAATTTGGATATCGAATTCCTTTTCGAATTCCATGATCAATTCTACAGTGTCCAGAGAGTCAGCACCCAAATCGTTGGTGAAAGATGCTTCGGTGGTGACTTCGGCTTCAGAAACGCCGAGCTTGTCGACGATAATGGCCTTAACGCGGGATGCGATATCCGACATAACAGTGAGTTTAGATTGGTTGAATCGGTGCAAAGAAACGCCATACCGGCATTTAGTACAATACATTTCGTGCAGGGCCGGTCGGATTTACCCCCATGAACTACCTTTGTGTCCATGACCTCGGAGCCCGCTCAACCCCTGATTTCATTGGCTGTTTTGGCCTCCGGAAGCGGCAGCAATGCGGCGGCAATAGTCGAATATTTTCACGCGCACAAATTTTGCCGCATTGAAGGAATTTGGACAAATACGCCGAAAGCGGGCGTTTTGAGCCGCGATTTAACCGTGCCGGTACACGTATTTAACCCGGACGTGGACGACGAAACCTTGGTTGCCCATTGGGGGGAGTGTGGAATTTCGGCGATTCTCTGCGCGGGCTACCTAAAAAAGATTCCTTTGCGCTGGATTCAAGCCTTTCCAGGCCGAATCTGGAATGTGCACCCCGCACTGTTGCCCAAATTCGGCGGACCGGGGATGTATGGTCTGCATATCCACCGGGCCGTATTGGCCGCCGGCGAGACGGAATCCGGCCTCACTATCCATGAGGTTACGGAGCACTATGACGAAGGGCCGGCGCTCTTCCAGTGCCGTGTTCCCGTGTTCCCTAGCGAAGCACCCGAGGCGTTGCAAGCCCGCATCTTGCGGGCTGAACACTGGGCTTTTCCGCGCGTGGTGGAAGCCATTTTAATGAACCGCCCCTTACCCCATCCCGACCAATGCCCCGCGTAGAACTGTATACAGACGGCGCCGCAAAGGGCAATCCTGGCCCCGGAGGCTATGGGGCCATCCTGCGCCACGGGTCCAACGAAAAAGAACTGTCCGGTGGCTTCTACCACACGACCAATAACCGCATGGAGCTCTTAGCGGTGATCGTGGGACTGGAGGCGCTCAAAGTGCCAGGATGTGAGGTCACCGTCGTTTCGGACAGCAAATACGTTGTCGATGCCTTTCTGAAGAATTGGATTGGCGGATGGAAACGGCGAGGGTGGGCAAAAGTCAAAAACCCCGACCTGTGGAAGCGGCTATTGCGCGCCATGGAACCTCACCAGGTACAGTTCACATGGATCAAGGGCCACAACGACCATCCTGAAAATGAGCGTTGCGATCGATTGGCCGTGGCGGCGTCCCTGGCCCCCACAGAACAAGACTTCGGCTATGCCCCCGATGACGGAAAATTAGGCCTTTAATGGGGCCAGAAGGGCCTCGGCAATTTTTCGGTCGTTCGTCAAGCGCGGCACCTTATTCTGTCCCCCGAGCTTTCCCTCGGACTTCATGTAACGGATAAAGGACTCAGGCCCTAAACTGCGCAGCACGCAGGGACGCAGGATGCTTCCCACAATCAAATCATCGTAGTAGACATTCTTCGTGCGCATGCCCGTGTCCAATGTGGCCGCAAAGGCGGCTAAATCTTTTGGAAGCTCATCAAACTCCACGAGCCATTCGTGGTAGGGCAAGCCACCTTCGCTGGGGTTGACGTTAGGGGCTACGGTGAATTCACGTACCAAACCGCCGTGCTGGATGAGCGCTTGGTCCATAGCATATTCCACCTCGGAGCCGATGACATGTTCGCCAAAGGCGGAGATAAAGTGCTTGATTCGGCCCGTGACCCGAATCCGGTACGGGGCCTTCGACACAAACTGCACCGTGTCGCCAATGCTATAGCCCCAGAGGCCCGCGTTGGTGTTCAAAATCAGGGCATAGTTTACGCCCAGCTCGACTTCGCCAATGCTTAAGCGCGGGGGATTTTCCTCAAAGAACTGGTCGGCGGGCACAAATTCGTAGAACATTTCATTGTTCAAAAGCAGCAATAAGTCGGGGCTGTCCGCCTGGTCCTGGTAGGCAAAAAAGCCCTCGGAGGCCGGATACGTTTCCAGGATAGGAACATTTTTCCCAAAAAGTTCGATCAACCGTGCCCGGTAGGGCTCTAAGGCCACCCCCCCCGTCACAAAGAGGTCAAAATTCGGGAAGATCTCTGCGATGGTTTTCTTGCCCGTCTTGTCCATTAGGCGCTCAAAGTACATCTGCACCCAAGGCGGGATGCCGCTGATGACGGTCATATCTGCGTTGTAGGTTTCCTCGGCGATGGCTTGCACTTTGGTTTCCCAGTCTTCGATGCAGTTGGTTTCCCATGAGGGCATGCGGTTCTTTAATAAGTAGCTGGGCACGAAGTGCGCGGTGATACCAGACAATCGGCCCAAGGCGACACCTTTTTTGTCTTCCAACTCAGGACTACCCTGAAGGAAGATCATTTTGCCGTTCAAGAAGCCGGTCCTTCCGGTGTTCCGAATGTGCGCAAACAGCGCGTTGCGAGCGGATTTAATGTGGTAAGGAACGGACTCCTTCGTCAATGGGATGTACTTGGCGCCCGAGGTAGTGCCGCTGGTTTTCGCATAGTATAAGGGCCGGCCGGGCCAAAGGACATCGGATTCGCCGTCCACCACGCGGTCCACATAGGAACGCAGGCCTTCGTAGTCACGAAGCGGCACGCGGGCTTTGAAATCGGCATACGAGCGAATCTCTGCAAAGCCATGGTCCTGGCCAAAGGCGGTATCCTTCGCCGCCTGCAGCAAGCGGTGAAGAACGGCGTCTTGTGTTTCTACCGGCTTGGAGGCCCATTTTTGGGTTTCGCGCTCAGCGAGGGCGGCCCAAATACGGGCGCCAATCTCTTTCAATGTGGCCATATGCTCTTTAAAGTCCTAAAAGCTTTTCAAGGTTGAGGGACTCTCCTCCCAACCAATATTGTACCGTGGCAAAGGCGGCTTCGCCCTCGGGCGCTTCGCCCAATGTTCCCAGCGCATCGCCTTGCTTGAGGTAGTCCCCAGCGCGCTTGGTCGTTTTACCCAGGTTGCCGTAGCGGCCCACGCCGCCGCCCGCATGTTGCACCAGCACCACAAAACCCAGGGACGGCGTACCCTCTACGGATATGACCGTACCGTCTTTCATGGAGAGGACTTCGTCTCCCTCCACGCCCCCAAGGGCAATGCCAAACTCGCGACGGCCCATCCGTTGCCGAGCCAAAACGTCACCCGCAAGGGGGCGCATCAAGTCCTTGTCGGGATCAATGGTGCCCTTGCCCTGTGCTTCCATGTCGGCTACGGCTTGGCGCAAGGCCAACTCCCGATCTGTGGGCTTCAATTTTTCAGGATTCCAGCCCGCGGGAACCGTGGAGGCGCTTCCAAGCGAGTCGATGGGCAAGGCGTCATCCAAGACCGCTTGCAGGCGGCGAATGAACGCTTCTTGGTAGGCGACCTGCACCGTTAAAGAATCCGATTCTTGGTCAAGCTCTATGGCCGAGCGGCGCAAATTTGTACTCGCATAGCCGGGAATGTACTCGCGAAGAGGGGTGTAGGCGATCAAGAGGATGGTGCTCACGATCAGGACTACGGCAGTTGTTCCCACGGTAATAAAGACATTGAAGCGGCTCAAGACCATAGAAAACCGCTCCTCAAAAGAGGCCTCGTCCAAGAGCACCACGCGGTACTTTCGGAGCAGTTTATGCCATCGCCTGGGGTGTTTCTCCTTCTTTTCCATGCATTACAAAGATATTGGCTCCGCGTGGCCCATCTCCATGAAATAACTTTGGGGCCGAGTCGTTAGTTGTGTTCGACCCCAATCTGTCCATGAAGGTAGCCCTCCCCTCCCACATTTTCCGAATCATGCTCTGGACGAGCATGGCTCTGGCGGGGTGGTCGTGCAGCCGGACCAAAGACCGGGCCATCAACCGAACCTACCATCAAATGACGTCGCGGTTCAACCCGCTCTTCAATGGCCAGGAAGCGTTTGATGAAGCGCTCAAATCCCTGCAAACAGAGCACGTAGACGTCTATGATCGGGTGCTAGACCTCTACCCATGGGGGCAAGCCAAGGATGGCTCTGCCGCTTCGGCCGGCCTAAAACGCGCGATCGAGAAGGCCACTAAAACCATCCAAGAGCACTCGATGATGTTTCGCGGTGACCAGCGAAACCACGTGGTGTATGATGCCTACATCCTCATGGGGGATGCCCAAGCGCTTCTCGGATTGGACGTGGCGGCCCAAGAATCCTATGCGGTCGTTTCCCGAAATACGGACCGCCGTGCGAAGCCCAAACCTTTTTGGAGTCCGGATGGATGGTTTGCTTCGGGAGAAGCCCATTTGTATTACCAAGCAGAACTGCACCGCATCTTAATTCTGGCGCGCCAAGGAAACGGTCCAGCGACCCTTTCTGCCTTGGATGAGCTGGAACGCATCGGAGTCCCCGACCGGTACGAAGTGGAACAAATGGTTCTTCGCGCCCAAGGGCACCTCAGCCAGGAAGAACCCTTATTGGCCGCTGACCTACTCCAGCGCGCAGCGGAAAAAACAAAAAACCGCCGCGATTGGGCGCGCTATGCCTTCATTGCGGGGCAGCTGTATGAAAATGCGGGGGAGCGGGTCCTAGCCCGGCAGGCCTTCGAGCGATGCATCGCGGGACAGCCCGGCACGTATGACATGTTGTTGGAGGCCCAGCTGCACAAGACGCTCAATGGAGATGGCCGTCCCCAAAAGCTGTACGCGGAACTACTCAAGCTTCTCAAAGAGCCCAAAAATGCCGCCTACCAAGACCGCATTTATTATGCTCTGGCACGCGTAGCCCAAACACAAGAAGACGATAAGAATAGGCTGTTTTATTTGGATCGCTGTGTCGGGGCGGGCCAAAGCGCACGCGCCATTTTGTGGGCGATGGCGTACTCGGACCGTGGAACGATGCACTTTGAAGCGAAGCGCTATGCGCGGGCCCAAGTGGACCTTGACTCGGCCTTTGCGCTTCTCCCCGAGGGGCATGCATTGAAAAAGTCGCTGTCCAAACGGCGCGACGGACTGAACGCCTTGATGGCCGTGGTGCAAAGCATAGATCGGAACGACTCCCTCTTGGTCTTGGGCACAAAGTCGGAGGCGTTTTTGCGCTCTAAATTCACCGCCTACGTGGACCAGTTGAAGAAGCAAGAGCAACTAGCCATACGCGCCGCAGAGCGAGCCGCCCTGAATGCGCAACTCAATGCCCAATCGGCCTTGCTCGCGGGTACGGGCCCAGTCGCAGGAGGCGCTACAGCGGGAGGGTGGATTTTTTACAATCCAGTTGCCCGAGCGGCCGGTATGGCCAGCTTTACCACGCAATGGGGCCAGCGCCCAAACGTGGATAATTGGCGCCTCCAGAGTGCTTCGGGCACGTGGGCCATGGGGAACATGAACCAAGGAGGCCCCTCCGCGACCGACGACCCCTTAGGAGGTGGGGAAGCCTATATCGACCCGGCCTACGACGTAGAAAAGTATCTTTCTGCCATTCCGCGCACGGCGGAAACACGCGATTCGTGCCAGGGACTGATATGCACAGCCCTTCAAGAGGCCGCAGCAATATACCGGGATCAAATTGGCGACTTGGACGAGGCGCTCGCATCCCTCAAGCGTCTCGAAGCGCAATGCGGAATGCCTGACAGCCTTCGGTCGGCCTGTGCCCTAGGCAACCACCCAGGGTGCGAACAAGAGGCCTTCGTGCATTACGCCTTGCATCGCCTCTATCTTCAGCGCGAAGAGGGCATTCAAGCACAGACAGAAAAAGAGAGGGTCCTCCAAACCTACCCGAATAGCCGCTATGCCCGGCTGCTTCGCGGGGAAAAAGAAGAAGCGCCTCAAGCGGTCGTGGCCACGGCCGCCTTTCGCTCTTTGGTGGATCACGTCGAAGCGCGGCGCTGGGCGCCGGCGCTCGCCGTTTTTGCTGCCACGACGTGGAATATAGACGAAGCGCCTCGCGCCGCCTTACTTCGGGCTCAGGCGATCGGCGGAAAAGAGGGGCGCACCGCGTTTATTGCGGCGTTGACCGAGGTCGAAGAGGGCTTCCCCAACACGCCGCAGGCGGTGGCAGCGGGGAACATCAAGATGTCCTTGGCATCCGAGGCGGATGAGTCGGACGCCCCGGCAAGCCCTTACACGGAGGCCTTGTCTGCACCGCACCAGGTATTGATCATTTTTTCGGCCGCTGGAAATTCGAACGACGTGCGCAATGCGCTAGCCCGTTTTCATCAGCAGTATTTTGCGGGAAGCCCGATGTCGATTCGCCTGCTGCCCTTGGATGAAAGCAGCCAAATCGTGGCGGTGGATGGCTTTAAAAACAGCACGGAAGCCCTGGAATATCGGACCAAATTGAAACGTGCCGCCGCGGTGACCCAATTTTTAAATGCATACGATCCGGTCTACTGGCCTATAACCGTGCAAAATTTTGCGCATTTTTACACCAACAAAGACCTCACAGGCTACCAACGCTTTGTGGAAATGATGTACACGCTATGATGAACGCCCCTCGACGCAACGACGCCTCTGCAGAGCACAACCGCATTGTGGAAGGAACCCAAATTCAAGGTAATATCCACTCTCCGGGGGACATTCGGATTGATGGCCATGTGAAAGGAAACTTGTCCGTTGGCGGCAAGTTGGTGGTCGGGCCGACCGGCGCCGTGGATGGCGAAGTGCGGGCCCAAGAGGCTTCTTTGGCCGGCCGCGTGTTGGGCAAGTTGGAAATCAAAGGGTTAACCTCCCTACTTCAGTCAGCCAATGTTCAAGCCGACCTCAACACGGGTCAGCTGGCGGTCGAGTCTGGCGCTCAATTCACGGGAACCTGCGTCATGGCCAACCGTAAAACGACGGCAACCCCCGCGGATACCGTGGCCGCGAAAAAAGAAGCTTCCGCGGCCTAAGCGCGCGGCATGAAAAACGCGATAAAATTTTCCGGAATGGCCTTCCAGATGGGGGCGACGATTGGTTTGGGCGCCTACGCGGGATACCGGTGGGACTTGGCCGATGGGCGTTGGGCAGAAGGAGAAACGGCTTGGGCGACGGTCGGCTGTACCTTGGCGGCAACATTAATCGCCTTAACCCTCATTATTCGTCAAGTTTTAAACGATTCAAAATGAAAATCTGGGGACTCCCATTATTGTTGACCTATGCTCTTTGGGCGATGCTTCACGCCATGTTCTACTACGTGCTGGAGCGGGAAGGTGTTTTTTGGGTAGGCGATATCTATTGGATGGGAACCGGTTTCGCTTTGTTCGGGTTAGCGCAGACCCTGGAAAGCCAAAAGCCTGGCCGATTTATTCCCATCTATTTTGTGGGCGGATTGATTCGCATGCTCCTGGGTTTGGGTGCGGTGATTCTCCCCCTTTCGATGCGGAACGCCCCGAATTTCCAAAGTGCAGCATTGCAGTTTGTTGCAGCCTATCTCTTCTTGCTTGTGGCGGAATCAGCCCTGGCTATTTTTTGGATCAAGAAACAGTAGGATTTGGAACGTGTGCGGAGTATCTTTGCCGCGCATTTTGCAAGCCCCCATGACTAAACTGAACTGCTTTCTTTTAGGTCTTTTCCTGATGGCATCGCCAGCCGTTTTGGCTTCGGAAGAGGCACATTCGGCGGATGAACACGCGGCTGAGGCCCATGTCCACGCAGCGGAACACAGCGACGAGCACGCTGCGAACGCGACGGAGGAGAAAGAGGCATTCAATCCGGCAGAAGTCATCATGCACCACATTGCGGATAGCCACGGCTGGCATCTCTTTGACTGGAATGACCACCCCGTAAGCATCCCCTTACCTGTGATTTTATACACAGAAAAAGGGTTGGTCGTTTTTTCTTCATCAGAATTTCACCACGACCAAGAAGGCACCCACGTCGTGAAAGCAGGAGGTCAGCGCTTTGTCAACATCCACGAAAAAATCTACTACGCCTCGGACGTAGCAAACGACCATGGCGTATTTGCCGAGATGGATCACGAAACCCATGAGGTGGCCAACGCCACTCCTTGGGATATCTCCATCACGAAAAACGTCGCGGCGCTCTTGTTCAGCGCAGTGGTGATCCTGCTCCTGTTCTTGCCTGCTGCCCGCTCCTACAAGAAGAATCCAAACGCAGCCCCAAAAGGGGTGGCTGGTTTTGTTGAGCCCTTGGTGGTGTTCGTCCGCGACGACATTGCGAAGAACAATATTGGGCCGCACTACAAGCGCTTTGTGCCCATGCTTTTGACGATCTTCTTCTTTATCTGGATCAACAACCTTCTAGGCTTAGTGCCCTTCTTCCCCGGAGGCGCGAACGTGACAGGAAATATTGCCGTCACCATGGTGCTAGCCATCGTGACCTTCGTTGTCACCAACGTGAATGGAAATAAGCACTATTGGGGACACATTTTCTGGATGCCAGGCTTGCCCGTTGCGGTGAAGCCTTTGTTGGCCATTGTGGAATTCATCGGGATTTTCACGAAGCCCTTCTCTTTGATGATTCGATTGTTCGCCAACATTACGGCCGGCCACATCATCGTGCTGAGCCTTGTGTCTTTGGTCTTCATTTTTGAAACGGTTTGGGTGAGCCCAGCATCGGTTCTCTTGACCTTGTTTATCTCCGTACTTGAATTGTTGGTCGCCGCATTGCAGGCGTACATTTTCACCCTTTTAACTGCTTTGTACATCGGAGCAGCTATGCACGAAGAACACCACTAAACTGTAATTTTTAACTCAAATCCCCCTAGTATCATGACCGGAAGTATCGCAGCACTTGGAGCAGGTTTGGCCGTTATCGGCGTTGGTATCGGTATTGGCTTGATTGGCGGTCGCGCCATGGAAGCTATTGCTCGTCAGCCCGAAGCCACTGGCAAAATCCAAACCAACATGATTATCGCCGCCGCGTTGATTGAAGGTGCCGGTTTGTTCGGTATCGTTGTCGCGTTGTTGGGTAATTAATATCTCACCACATACGAGGCCGTTTGGCAGCGAGCGCTGCCAAACGTGCCTTTTCGGTGAAACTGTTAACCTAAGAAACGAAGAACAATGGGTATCGTAACTCCTGGCTTTGGCCTCATTTTTTGGACGACACTGACGTTTTTCATCCTGCTTTTCCTTTTGGCGAAGTTTGCATGGAAGCCGATTTTGAAGGCCGTTCAAGACCGTGAAGAGTCGATCAATTCTGCCCTCAAATCGGCAGAAGCAGCGAAGGCTGAAATGGCTTCTCTGCAGTCCAACAACGAGCAACTCTTGAAAGCGGCCCGCGAAGAGCGTGAGGCGATGCTGAAGGAGGCGCGCGCAATGCGTGACAAAACCATTGCGGACGCGAAAGGAGCGGCTTCGGAAGAAGCAGCCAAAGTGTTGGAGGCGGCACGCGCCCAGATTCACAATGAAAAGATGGCCGCAATGACCGAGGTGAAGAACCAGGTGGCGCAGTTGGCGATCGACATGTCCGAGCGCATCTTGCGCGCGGAGCTCAAGGATGCAGAAGCACAAAAGGCTATGGTCGACCGTGCGATGCAAGATGTTAAAATGAACTAATCAGGAGATGAGCACTCTGCGCGCTTCAAACCGCTACGCGAAAGCCCTCTTGGACTTGGCACGTGAACGCCAGTCCTTGGACGTGATCAAAGCAAACAGCGACACGCTGCTAGCGGTCCTCAAGGAGAGCCGCGATTTTCGCGTGTTCTTGAAGAGCCCAATCATCAAACCTGAGCAAAAATTGAAGACGCTGGCTACAGCGTTTTCGAACCAACTCGATCCCTTGATGGATTTGTTCTTGGCCCTTTTGGTCAAGCACGGCCGCGAGGCACATCTTGAGGATGTGTTGGAAAAGTACACCAGCCTGTATTTGGCTGAGAAAAAGGTCGTTCGCGCAAGGGTTGCTTCGGCATCGCCTCTGACGGCCGAGCAGGTCTCCCAACTTTTGGGCTTGTTGCAGACCCCGGAGTCTTCGGACGTCCAATTAGAGCAGGTCGTCGACGAGTCCCTCATTGGAGGATTTGTACTTCGAGTGGCAGATCAGCAAGTAGATGCCTCCGTGGCATCCTCGTTGGCTAAACTCGAACGTGAATTCGAGAAAAATTTATACATCGCGGACTTTTAAATTCCCACCCCATGGCAGACGTAAAACCAGCAGAGATTTCAGCCATCCTGCGCCAACAACTTTCCGGTTTCGCATCCGATGCCCAGCTTGAAGAAGTAGGCACAGTGTTGCAAGTAGGTGACGGCATTGCCCGTGCCTATGGCATGGAAAACGCTCAATCGGGCGAACTCGTGGAGTTCGAGACAGGATTGCGCGGAATCGTTTTGAACCTGGAAGAAGACAACGTAGGTATCGTATTGTTGGGCGCCGCTGAAGGCATCAAAGAGGGCTCTACCGTGAAGCGTACGGGCGTCATCGCCTCCATCGAAGTCGGTGAGGGCATGTTGGGCCGCGTAGTGGACACGTTGGGAAATCCCATTGACGGAAAGGGCCCTATCGAAGGCACACGCTACAACATGCCGTTGGAGCGCAAAGCCCCGGGCGTTATCTACCGCCAGCCGGTAAATGAGCCCCTTCAAACGGGCATCAAGGCCATTGATGCGATGATTCCAATTGGCCGTGGCCAGCGGGAATTGATCATTGGTGACCGCCAGACAGGAAAGACGACGGTGGCCATCGACACCATCATCAACCAAAAAGAGTTCTACGACAAGGGCGAGCCCGTGTACTGTATCTATGTGGCCATTGGCCAGAAAGGTTCTACGGTAGCAGCCTTGGCGAAAAACTTGGAGGAAAAGGGCGCCATGGCCTACACCACAATTGTGGCGGCTAACGCGGCAGACCCTGCTCCCATGCAGTTCTACGCACCCTTCGCCGGTGCCGCTATCGGCGAGTACTTCCGTGATACGGGCCGCCCTGCGTTGATCATTTACGATGACCTGTCTAAGCAGGCTGTGGCCTACCGCGAGGTGTCTTTGTTGCTTCGTCGCCCTCCAGGTCGTGAGGCCTACCCTGGTGACGTCTTCTACCTACACAGCCGCTTGCTTGAGCGCGCGGCCAAGGTGATCAAGGATGACACCATCGCCAAAAACATGAACGACTTGCCTGAATCATTGAAGCCAATCGTGAAAGGCGGAGGTTCATTGACGGCCTTGCCTATTATCGAAACCCAAGCGGGTGACGTCTCGGCATACATCCCCACCAACGTGATCTCCATCACGGACGGTCAGATCTTCTTGGAGGCTGACTTGTTCAACTCAGGCGTTCGTCCTGCGATTAACGTGGGCATCTCGGTTTCTCGCGTAGGGGGTTCGGCCCAAATTAAGCCCATGAAGAAGGTGGCAGGTACCTTGAAGCTCGACCAAGCTCAGTACCGCGAATTGGAAGCGTTTGCCAAGTTCGGTTCGGATTTGGACGCAGCGACCATGAACGTCATCAACAAGGGTCGCCGCAACGTGGAGATCTTGAAGCAGAAGGTGAATGATCCGATGAGCGTTGAGAAGCAAGTTGCGATCATCTACATCGGCACAAAAGGCATGCTGAATGCAGTCCCCGTGGTGAAAGTGAAGGCGTTTGAAAATGCGTTTATTGCCTACATGGAGAGCAAGCACCAGGATGTTTTGGACGCCTTGCGCGGTGGTGCATGGGGCGATGCCCAAATCGAAGCGATCGAAAAGGCCGCGAAAGAAGTTTTGCCCGCCTACACTGCTTAATTCGTAGAAAAACAGACCCATGGCCAATCTAAAAGAGCTACGTAATCGCATCGCATCGGTGTCCAGCACCATGCAGATTACGTCTGCGATGAAGATGGTTTCGGCAGCGAAGCTGAAGCGTTCTCAGGATGCCATCATCCAAATGCGTCCGTATGCCGAAAAGCTGACGGCGCTGATGGGAAATGTCACGGCCACGCTGGACGCTTCAGAAAACCCTTACGCTCAGGAGCGTCCTATTCAGCGCGTGCTAATCATCGCGATGACGGCTAACCGCGGTTTGTGTGGTGCTTTCAACTCTTCGGTGATTAAGCGGACCAAAGTAGTCGCAGAATCCTACGAAGCACAAGGGGCTGCGGTCTCCGTGTTCACAGTAGGAAAGAAGTCGCGCGATCTCCTGAAAAAGACCATGAATGTGGTGGGTGAGGAGCTCGAAGTGGTCAACCAAGTTCATTTTGAAGGCGCTCAGCGCGTCGCCGAAGTGGCCATGCAAGGGTATGTTCAAGGCCACTATGACAAGGTCGTGATGGTGTACAACCAATTCAAGAATGCCGCCGTGCAGTTGCTGCAGGAAGAGCAGTTGTTGCCTGTACAGCCCGCTGCGAGTAGCGAGGGCCAAGCGGGTGATTACATCTATGAACCCACCAAAGTGTCTTTGTTGGAGGAACTAATTCCCACGAGCATCAAGAGCCAAGTATACAAGGCCTTGCTGGACTCACAGGCCTCTGAGCACGGTGCGCGGATGACCTCCATGCACAAGGCTACGGACAACGCCACCTCCATGCGCGATGGCCTCAAGCTTCAATACAACAAAGCCCGTCAAGCGGCCATCACAAACGAGATCCTCGAGATTGTCGGAGGCGCCGAAGCGTTGAATGGGTAAACGTTTAAAAGCGATTAATTGCACAAAGCGCGGCCCAACGGCCGCGCTTTGGCGTTATTATTGCCGCTAGATTTGTCATTGATGCGTTGGCCTACGATTACCTTACGGACCCGGATTTTTCTCGCCATGCTCTTGCTTGTCTTGGTTGGCTTTGGCGCAACGGGCATTGTGAGCGGCCTGCACTTCCGAGCGGAAGAAGTGGAATACCACCGAGACCGCTTGCTGCGCAAAGAACAGGCCATTGAATCTCATGTCGCCCATGAGCTGACACGCCAAGCACAGGCCCCCCTTTCGACCGCCGTATTGCCCGATATCCTGAGCTCTGAGCTCTGCGCCATTGCAGATATTCACGGCATGGACGTAGCCCTTTATGCCATGGAGGGAAGCTTATTGCTGGCAAGCAATCCTGCACTCACCGATGATGGAACCTTCCCCATGCGCTTGCCGGAGGGCATACGCAACCAGCGAAACATGGTTTTGACCATACATCCTTCCTCAGACACCCTGCGTGAAGTGATGATTTATTCAACGGAAATCACCAATTCCGAAGGCCTGCCCTTAGCTATTATGGTTGTTCCATATACGGACGGGCGGAGCCTCCCCGTCGAGGATGAGGCTTTTTTCCGAGCCCTGGCCTACCTCAATATTGTTTTGTTTTTGGCGGCCGCCTACTTCGCATACCTGCTTTCACGTAGCATTACGCGCGGGTTGGATGCCGTGGGAGACGCCATGCGCTCAACACGAAGTACAGCGGACAAAAAGCGCGTCAAATGGGCATCGAAAGATGAGATTGGTGCCCTCATCGCAGAGTACAACCGCATGGTTGACATGACGGAAGAGCACGCCAAAGCCCTTGCTTTGGCCGAAAAAGAAAGCGCCTGGAAGGAGATGGCGCAGCAAGTGGCACACGAGATCAAGAATCCACTGACGCCAATGCGCCTGATGACCCAGTTGCATGCCATGAATGCCGACCAACACACCCCGGAGTCCATCAAGGAATTCACCGAAGGGATGCTCGCTCAAATTGATGCCATGACGCAAATTGCTGGAGATTTTAGCCAGTTTACCCGGCTCCCTGCGCACGAAAGAAAAACGGTATCTCTGCGAAATCTCCTCAAGGAATGCCACGCGGCCTATCCGGAGGCCAGTTTACTCCTTCCGCGGGAGGGAGACTGGATAGTCCTCGCCAATGAAGAACAGCTATTGCGTGTGCTGAATAACTTACTCAACAATGCTTTTGAATCTGTGCCCGAAGGGCGGAAGCCCTTGGTATCCTTTGGGCTGCGTCTTGAAGAGGGGTTAGCACACCTCTTTGTCCGCGACAATGGTACCGGCATTCCCGATGATCGATTGGAGCAAATATTCGAGCCCAAATTCACCACCAAATCCCGCGGGACGGGCTTGGGCCTGGCGATTGTCAAGACCATCGTGGAGAGCTTCCAGGGCCGCATTTGGGTCGATGATAGCACGGAAGCAGGTACGGAATTCGTATTCAGCCTACCCTTGAAGAGTTAAGGGGCTAGGAAGCTAGGTGGCTAGGGAGCTAGAAAGCTCGGGCTGCGCCCTGAAGCTAGAAGGCTCGCGCTTCGCGCTGTAGCCTTTATGCTTAAACGTTTAGTCTCTTTTCCTCTCAAATTTTGCTGTGGAACTTCGCTGCGCGTCGGGACTTTCGGTTGTTTTGCCAAGCCCTCAAGCCCCCTTAACCACAACATACAACTGCGTTCCCCCGAAGCGTTCAGGGAGAATCTCATAGGACCATGAGCCTTCGGACGCCTGAAGGCTTTCCCTCCAAAAAGATTCGGAGCAATAGACCGAACCATAGGCGTCTTCGGAGAGGACATCTTCTAGTTCGCGCAGTGCAGATTCCTCCGTGTATGGGTGATAGACGAAGCGATTGGTTTGGAATTCGTGCAAGGTGAGAATGAGGGCGCCGCCTCGGCTGAGACGTCCCAGAAGGGTGTTCAGCGTGGAGCGAAAATCAGCTTCGGGCAAATGGGTAAAGACACTGCCGGCAAAAATCAAATCCACGGGTTGCTGGTCATCGGCGAGGGCCCCGAAATGGGTGATTTGAAAAGCTACGGCGGACGCTTTCGGGTCAGAAATTAAACGCTTAGAATGGGGGAAGCCCGCGGTCAAGAATCGTCCGACTCGGCCATAGCCTCCGCCAAAGTCTAGGATGCGGTCAGCATTTGGAGCGAGCGATTGGACTTGGAGAACGGCTTCTGCTCCCGTGTGAAAGTACTCGGACAACACGGCCAGGGTGTCCCCTCCATGAACTTGAAAGGGATAGCGGAACATGGGGTCGCTTCGGTGAATGGCGCGAGAGCATGCATTCCAGGGCTCGCTGAGCCCCAAAGTATCCATTGTTGCACTCCAGGCTTCGTTCACGGCCTCGGAAGGAATGGGAAGCACTTCGGGCAGGGCCCATTGCTCCAAAGTGGCAAGGGCAGCGAGGCGTTTTTCAAGCAAGGCCAGCTTGTCACGGTTTTCACCGATGCCGATTTTATCTTGAAACCAGCGTTTTAGGGTCTTTTTCACAGGGTAAGGCTAGTGGCCAATATCTTTGGGGAAACCCCCAATTTACAACGATGGAATTTCCCCACCTGCATCTTTCGATTGACCAACGTGTTGCGACCCTCACGATTGAGCGCCCCGAGGCGCTAAACGCCCTAAACAAGGCTGTCATCCAATCCTTGCACCAAGCGGTTGAATGGCTGGACACGCAGTCGGAGGTCCGGGTTGTGATCTTGACGGGAAGTGGCGCCAAGAGTTTTGTGGCAGGAGCGGATATTGCGGAATTTGCCTCATTTGGACCCAAAGAGGGGGAGGCGCTCTCCGAAACGGGCCACAGGCTATTGTTTGATCGAGTCGCGGCCGCCCAAAAACCCTACATCGCGGCGATTAATGGCTATGCTTTAGGCGGGGGATTGGAGTTGGCGATGGCCTGCCATGTGCGGATTTCGTCCTCCTCGGCGCGCTTGGGCCTGCCCGAGACCTCCTTGGGCCTCATCCCTGGATATGGCGGAACGCAGCGGCTTGTGCAGCTCGTGGGGAAGGGTCGAGCCATGGAAATGATGTTGAGCGCCAGCATGCTCGATGCGGAAACGGCAGAACGGTACGGACTCGTCAATCAAGTGGTGGAGGGTGAACACCTTCTCGAAGCGGCGCAGGGGATGGCCGCGAAGTTTCTAAAGAATTCCGGCCAAGCGCATTCCGCGGTGATTCAAGCGGTCAATGCGGCCACAGAAGGGGGTCCAGGCTTTGCGGAGGAACAGCGCATTTTTGGAGCCTGCTTTGGAACGACCGATTTTGCTGAAGGCACCACGGCGTTTCTCGAAAAGCGAAAGCCCAGCTTTTAAGTGCTTGGACTTCCCTAAATTGGGGAGACCTAAACGCACAGTATGAACTTTTTACAAATTGAACATGCGGTCTACGCCATGGGCTCTTCAGGCTGGTGGGGCGGCATCGGTATTTTTTCGCTGTATGCCGCGGTGATTTGGATCGCTGCCTCACGCTTACACGGAGAGGATGCACTGCGACGCTTTGAGAAGGGGTGGGGTATCGCCTTGCTGCTCTTATGGATTGGCAAGCACATCCACCTGGTCCAAGCAGACCTTTGGAACATTATGGACAATCTAGAGCTACACTTGTGCGGCTTTAGCCGGTTTTTGAGCATTTTTTTGTTGCTATTTGGTTGGCGATGGGCCTACTATCCCCTGTTCTTTTGGGGAATTGTGGGCGGATTTCACTCCTTGCTCACACCGGAACTAACCTCCGGCGACACCACCTACATGTACATCGAATACTATGTGGTACACGGCGGCATTCTGATCATTCCCTTGTACTTCCACTTCGTGCGCGGCATGCGCATTGGTCGTTGGACATGGGCCAAAGTATTGGCCATCAACCTGGGCTTGATGATTCCGATTGGTCTAGCCAACTATTTGACGGGCGGCAATTACATGTTCCTTTGCTCGCCCCCCAAGGTAGAAAACCCCTTGATCATTGGGGAATGGATTGACGGTATGCGCGTCTGTGTGGACGGCAGTTTTAATGCCTTTCCTGTCTACTTGGTGGGCTTTGTGGTGGCTGGAGCCGCCCATTATTTGCTCTTGACGGGCCTCTTTTGGCGAAGCATACGCGCGTCAGAATCCTAGAATCATGTAGCTTCATGCCCAGAAATGAGGCCTCCCCCGCCCAGCCGGCTAGACCAAGAACGCTTTAACCCTTTAACACGAACCAACGCACATCCATATGAATCCTGATCACTATGAAATGGTACCCATTGAAGTGGGGTCCTTTGTTTGGTACGCCGGCTACGGCATCTTGCTGGCCCTAGTCGCCGCACTCTTCTTTTTTGCCCCCCGTGTGGGCGACCCCAAGATGGAAAAATGGGAAAAGTTTTTAGGTTGGTTTACGTTGGCCAATCTGGTGTGGTACAGCGCCATGGCCCTCTTTGATGGCATTTACATGGTTGAAGAGTCCTTGCCGTTGCACATGTGTAGCTTTAGTCAAGTTTTGCTCTTTATTCACTTGGTCTACAAAAAAGATTGGGCATTTCAGCTTTTGGCTTTTTGGGGACCCTTGGGCGGCATCCAAGCCTTTTTGACTCCCGCCCTGGAGACCGAACCGACCTTCGGCTATGTGCTGCAATTTTATTTGGCGCATGGCTTGGTGGTTTTGGCTCCCGTTTATTTAATGGTTCATGGCGGGCGACGCTTGGCCAAAGACGGCGTTTGGAAAGTCATTATCCTAACCTTCTTGGTGGGGTATGCCATGATGGGCATTAACGCCTGGCTCGGCTCCAATTACATGTACGTGAACAACCCGCCCCCGGTGGACCACCCACTGGTTCAGGGCGAGTGGCCTGGGTACCTGGTGTGGATTAAAATGGCTGTCATAGGATTATTCCTCGCGTTCTATTATGGGTTTCGCCGTTATTGGTCAGATCGTCCATTGAATTGAATTTTTCCTACCTTTTGGGGTATAACACAGTTAACCTCAACGGAATGAAAAAATCACTTTATGGCGGCATTTTTGTGTCGCTGGTTGCAGGAAGCCTATCTGCGACCGCCCAATCTGTCGATACGTCGATGTATTCCAACTTAGTCAAGCTGGAAGAAATCAAAGTGGTCGGCACACGTAATGAAAACCGTACCGTGCTTCAAACGCCGGTCCCGGTAGACGTTCTCCCTATGGCGACCCTAAGCCAGCAAGTGGGACAACTGGACATCAACCAGATCCTTCAGTTCAGCATTCCTTCATTTAATGCCAACAAACAGTCGGGATCCGATGGATCAGATCACGTGGACCCCGTGACGTTGCGCGGTATGGGCCCAGACCAAACGTTGGTTTTAGTCAACGGCAAGCGCCGCCATCAGAGCTCTTTGGTCAATATTTATGGAACACGCGGACGCGGCAACACCGGTTCGGACATGAATGCTCTACCGACCACGGCTATTGACCGCATTGAAGTCTTGCGCGACGGAGCGTCTGCCCAGTATGGTTCAGATGCGATTGCGGGCGTCATCAATATTGTCACCAAAAAGAATAAAGGCACGACCCTGACACAAGCGTTTGGAGTGGCCTCGCGTGGCGATGGCGGCTCGAGTTTAACGGGTCTAAATACCGGATTTGATCTGGCTGGCGGCTGGGTGAATGTTACAGCCGAATACTCTTCCAAGGCAAAGACTTTCCGCGACGCAGGGGACTACCGCGTGGAATTTGGCGATGCTTCGAGTACGAATGCCGGACTTTGGTTGAATTCCGAAATACCTGTGGGCGCTATGACGCTCTACAATTTTGGTGGTGTAAACAACCGTGTAGGAGACGCCTATGCCTGGACGCGCGATGCGGGTTCGGACCGAAATATTCCCAGTATTTATCCCGATGGTTTTTCTCCCCTGATTCAAGCGACCATCGGAGACATGTCGTGGACTACGGGCTTGCGTGGGGAACTAGCGGGTTGGAATGCGGATTTTTATGCTTCGGTCGGCCGCAACAACTTTGATTATTGGATTCACAATACGTTGAACCGCTCCATGGGCCCCACTACGCCTAAAGAATTTAAGGCAGGCGGCTTTGGATTGGGCCAGAACCTTGCAGGAACGACCTGGGATAAATACTTCGGCGAGTCCGGACACGGTGTCAACGTGGCCGTTGGGCTCGAGGCTCGACAGGAGTCCTATTACATCTATGCGGGCGAGGAAGGCTCTTGGCAGACCTATGATTCGGATTATCCTGGCGGCAGCCAGGGATTCCCCGGATTCCGTCCAAGCAATGAATTGAAAGAGGGCCGCAACAATGTGGGCGCTTTCCTAGATGTGGAATGGGACGTTTCAGATCGCTTGATGATCGGGGGTGCTGCGCGCTTCGAGAACTACAGCGACTTTGGCCAAACGACCAATGGAAAGTTGGCTGCTCGGTATGCCATCAATGAGAAATTTGCGATTCGTGGATCGTTTTCGACCGGCTTCCGCGCTCCTTCCTTGGCCCAGTTGTACTTCAATAGCACGTTCACCAACTTTGTTTCAGGCGTTGCGGTGGAGTCGAAGTTGGCCAACAATGCAGACCCTATTACTTCGGCCCTAGGTATTTCCGCCTTGAAGCAAGAGACCGCCCAAAACATGAGCTTTGGTTTCACCGCCGCTCCAGCCCGAGGCATCACCCTGACTGTGGATGGCTACTCCATGGATGTGAAGGATCGTGTGGTTTTGACTGGTGGCTTTGGCGATGATGATCCGGATGTGGGAAGCATCCTACAAGCCCAAAATGTGAGCTATGTGCAGTTCTTTACGAACGCAGTAGACACGCGTACAACGGGCGTTGACATTGTAGCGACGTATGCCAAGAATTTGGCGGGCGGTATGCTCAACACGAGCCTGGCGCTTAACGTGAACAACATGACGATTGATCGAGTGTACACGAACGATCAATTAACCGGTAAGGAAGACTCCTATTTTGGGCGTCGCGAACAACTCTTCTTGTTGGCCTCTGCGCCACCTATGAAAGCGAATGTGGGCGTCAACTACACGAAGGGTAAGTGGTTTGCGTCTTTGCGCGGAACCTACTTTGATCGGATTGTCATTGAAGACTGGGTGGGTACGGATGACGTATACGATCCTCGCTTGACGTTGGACCTTTCATTGAGCTATGCGTTAGGTGCCAAGTTGCGCGCCACGGTTGGCGTTAACAACCTTACAGACCAGTTGCCTACGTTCCAGGACTCCGAAACGGAGACCGGCGGCATGTATGACGCGGTCCAAATGGGCACCATGGGACGCTTCTTCTTCGGACGCATCACCTACTCCCTCTAAACGTTTAAAGCGCTTAGGTGCGAAATCCCGAGTCCTTATGGGCTCGGGATTTTTTATTCGAGGTGCTTGAGGGCTTCGCGAACACTCAAGCCAGACAGAGCACTTCGGTGCTCTTCGACAAAATTCCTGACCCACTCAGGGTCCTGCTGTGCATAAGCTCGAAGGGCCCATCCAATGGCTTTTCTATGAAAAAACTCTGTGGAGCGGATGTGTGCACATATCGCTCGTCGTAAAAGGTCCTTGTCCGTCTTTTGGCGATATAGCACTTGGCAAATAATGGCGGTACGATTTAACCAAAGGTCATCCGAGGTGATCCATGAATCCAACCATGGGCCGAGCTCTTCGGGGTAGCGTTCTACTAAAAACCCGACGGGATGGGTGGCCAGAAAATCAACGCTATCCCACCAGGATTTTTCTCGAATCAAGTGCTCCATCCACGACAGATCTTTTGGGGTGAGGCGCCGTTCAAATTTCCGGATGAGGTCGAGGGCAACCATCTGATATTCCCTCTCGGGCAAGGCCCATAATGCACGACAAATACTTTCTAAATGGTGTTTTTCAGGAAGGTTTTCAGTCGAAAACAAGGGCTTGAGTAGGGTGGAACGCAGCGGCTTTTTAAGCCCTAGGAATGGAAATTGATTTTTCATATAGGCTTCCATAGTTCGCGAATCGGCTTCAATGCCTTGACCCTGAAGCGCATGGACGACCTCTTCCGCCCACGTTATGTGTCTCAATTGAGACGGCGCTTCACCTACCTTTACCATCTCCATGATGCAAGTTGTTTTTCGTTTTTTCTGGGTGCTTTTTTTGTTCGGAAGTTTGCCCGTTGGGGTGCATGCCCATTCGGCATCATCGCATCAAGATAAGGCGAAAGTCAGCCGGCAATTGGAGGAGATACAACGGTCTCTGATGGCATTGCAAAATAGCTTGAGAACCGTTCAAGAAACAGGGCGTTGCCCCGGGTGTCGCAAGGAAATCACAAAACTTGAAAAAGAGCTGGATGGCTTGGCGTGGTTCTTTGCTGCAACCAAACCTGCCTTGTTTGTGGATCGATACGCCAAGGATATCACGCAAATGAGAAAGTGGCTGGATACCCCGGATCAAGTGCCCGAGATGTATTCGTTGGTGGGAGATTTAATGACCCTGTCTGCCTACGAATTTTTGCTTTTGGAGGATGTGATTTGGGATGAATCCTTTTGGTCAAAAGCCCAATCTGGTTGGCCAAGCCTAAGGCCATCTTTAACGTGGCCAAGTCTACGCATAAAGCGTGCAGAACGGGCATATAGGTCCGCGATGAAAATGCACCCTGGATAGCCAGGAATGCCCAGCCTCCGGGCAAAAGTTTATGCTTGGTGGTGGTTCTTTAAGAAGTGAGTAAATTCATGACAGAACCGCACCTGATAAACCATGAACAAGTCTTATTCACGTCGAGATATCCTAAAAACGCTAGGCCTTTCCATGGGCGCGGTGTTGCCCTTGTCTGCATGGGCTAAAAATGAATTCGGTGAATCCTTGATTATCCCCTCCGAAATTCACAAGCGACGCCTGCCCAAAGGGGCGATTACCGCGATTACCTGTGGGGCAGGCAACCGCGGCAACGTCTATGGAAACTATGCGGTACAATTTCCCGAGGAGCTGGACATTGTGGGTGTCGCGGAGCCCATTGCCATTCGAAATGAACGCTATGCCGAAAAGCACAGCATTCCCAAGAAGAACCGGTTTATGACCTGGGAGCAGGTGTTTGCGCGACCGAAGTTCGCGGATGCGATTATCATCACCACCCCGGATGATTTGCATTATGGTCCTTGTATGAAAGCGCTCGAGATGGGCTACCATGTTCTCCTTGAAAAGCCTATTTCCCCCTCGGAGAAAGAGTGTCGAGACATCTTGAACTTGGCGGAAAAAACGGGCCGAATTGTAGCCGTATGCCACGTGCTCCGCTATGCGCCGTACTTTGAAAAATTGCGTGAAATCATTCAGTCTGGCGCGCTGGGCAAAGTAGTTTCTGTTCAACACTTTGAGCCCATTCAGCACGTGCATATGAGCCACTCTTTTGTGCGCGGAAACTGGCACAATTCTGTGGCGACTGCGCCCATCATTCTGGCGAAATCCTGCCACGATTTGGACATGCTGCGCTGGCTTGTTGGGAGCCCGGTTAAATCACTGAATGCCTATGGGGATTTGAGTTGGTTTACTTCGGAGAATGCCCCAGCCGGGTCTACCCCCCGCTGTGTGGATGGCTGCGCAGTGGAGGCCAACTGCCCCTATTCGGCCCTGAAGATTTACCACCGTGAAAGAACATGGCTCCACCACTTTGACCTTCCAGAGGACAAGGAAATGCATGGGGATGCCATCATGAATTACTTGCGCGAAAGCAACTACGGCCGGTGCGTGTACCACATGGAAAATGACCAGCCCGATCATTACACGATGAACATGCTTTTTGAAAATGGAGTAACCGCCGCATTTAATATGGAGGCCTTCACTTCGTACCATGGGCGCCGAACGCGCGTGATGGGCAGCATGGGAGATGTTGTGGGAGATATGACGCACTTCACGCACACGGATTTTCGGACGGGCGAGAAGACTGTTTGGGAGCAAAAAACGGATGGCCATGGCGGGGGCGACTGGAAGCTGGTGTCGGACTTCATCCAAGCGGTGGGGCATGAAGATGCCTCCCTGTTAACTTCCACGATTGGCGCAAGTATTGAGTCTCACTTGATGGGCTTTGCGGCAGAAAAAAGCCGAAAAGAAGGGGGTGCGTTGAAAGGTGTTTAAGGTGTGATGGGAGAACGCGTGGTGCAGGCGGCGAAGACGATGAAGTAGATTTGGGCTGTACCTTAGAAGGTAGCCGTATGCACCCCGTCGACGCCCATATTTCCACCAAATCGCCCCTTCACCAAGAGGCGATGCATCGGATGCGGGCGTTCATTCGAGCACAATTGCCAAATGCAAAAGAGGTCATTTCCTATGGGATGCCGGCGTTTAAAGAAACCAAGGTGCTGTTGTATTACGAGGCGTTTAAGAACCATGTGGGATTTTACCCCACGGCGGCGCCCATCGTTCACTTTGAGGAGGAGCTGGAGGCTTCTGGACTGACATTTAGCAAAGGGGCTGTACAGCTACCGCTCACGGGGGTCTGGCCGGAAGAGCTACTGAGCCGGATGATTACCTACCGCCAGGAAGTGGCAGGCGTGAAAGCCCCGCGTTCATGAAGCCACGTTGTTGCATTTTAGGGCTGGCGATGCTAGTGGCTTTTACGCTAGAGGGCCAGGAAACCACCTTATTCAAATCTGGAGATTTGGGCTATGCCTGTTTTCGGATTCCGGCGTTGGCCGCATGGGGACCGGAAGAGTCGTCCGCACAAGGTCCAAATCGTCCCCGTACGCTCTTTGCTTTCGCAGAAGGACGGAGACAGAATTGTGGGGACTTTGGGGACGTAGACATTCTGATGCGTAAAAGTTCCGATGGTGGACAGACCTGGAGTGTGCCGCGCATTTTTGTGGACAATGGACCATTGCAGGCAGGGAACGCGACACCCATTTTTGATGCCTTTCACCCAGATGCGCCCAAGGGTCGACTGTTCTTGTTTTACAATACGGGGACAGCCTCGGAATACGATACCCGTATGGGGCTGGGGCGCCGAAGAGGCTTCTACATTTTTACTGATGATCAAGGGGAACACTGGTCGGATCCAGTGGAAATAAGCGCCCAAACGCATTGGGATGTGCATTCGGAGCATCCGGAGAAAGATGCCCGGACCTGGGCCTTTGCGCCGGGGCACGGGATGCAGTTTGCGATTGGACCGTATCGTGGACGTCTCTACGTCCCTGCTAATCATTCGATGGGCCCTCCACAAGAAAACTTCAAGGAGTATCGCAGCTATGGACTGTATTCGGACGATCACGGGATTACCTGGAAGGTAGCGGAGGACGTGCCGGTGCCCTCTTCCAATGAGGCAATGGCCGTTCAGATTGGCACGGAGGATCTTTTGCTCCTGATCCGAATGCAAAACCAAGGCCCCGCTCGGAAACTTTTAGCGGAGAGCCACGACGGCGGCCAAACGCGGGACAGCACGTGGCTTGCCCAGGATTTGGCCACGCCCATGTGCCAGTCTAGCATCCTCCGTCAAGGCAACAAACTCTACCATTGTGGGCCCGCAGACACCGCCCCGCGCTCTCGTTTACTACTCCAGAAAAGCGAAAACTTTGGCCAGAGTTGGGAACCGGTGGAAACGATTTGGATGGGCTCCGCCGCCTATTGCGACGTAGTCGCCGTAGCCCCTGACATCATGGGCGTTTTTTATGAGCGCCAAGGGTATTCGGAAATGGTATGGACGCAAATAGTTTTGGACCCATGAAAGAGGGTATTCATCCTTGGCCAGTGGGTGAAATAGCCGATTTGTGCAAACTCTCCAAAACAACTTTTGTGGAGACGTTTGCCCACCAAAACACCGAGGAGGATATGGCTGCGTATCTGGCCACCCATCTCTCTAAGGAAAAATTGCAGGATGAGGTAGCCAAATCTTCGGCTGCTTTCTATGGGTACTATGTCCAAGGCCAGGCGGTGGCCTACCTAAAGGTGAATCAAACAGAAGCTCAAACGGAACAGGTGAGTTTTGAAGGTCTGGAAGTGGAACGTTTGTACGTGTTAAAGGGGCATAAAGGCAAGGGCCTTGGGAAGGCGCTCATGGTGTACGCAGAGGATTTAGCGCGCTCAGAAGGCTTAGAGTGGATTTGGCTAGGCGTCTGGGAGCACAATGTGGCGGCCATTTCCTTCTATGAGTTGGGGGGCTTTGAGCCCTTTGGAAGCCACGTTTTTCAATTAGGCAGCGATGCGCAAACGGACATTCTGATGCGAAAGCGCTTGGAGTGAAAACGCCCACCATAAAAAAACCCCGCCAGAGATGGCGGGGTTTCTTTTTATCGCGCGGTCTATTTAGTGCGCCACCTGGAAGGACTCAGAACCGTGGTAACTCTCCGTATTCCATACCACAAAGTATAGACCGGGGGCAAAGGTCGCGACATCCACTCCGGGAGTGCGAGAATTGCTCAAATCAAAGCTGCCGGTGGTAACCGTTTGGCCTAGCGCATTGATGATGCGGTAATCGGCTTGAGGCTCTTTCACGCCGCGGAAATCCATGGTGATCCAAGAATTGGCGGGGTTGGGATAGAGCCCCACTTTTGGCATGAAGCCCTCGTCCAATCCCACCGCGCTTTGGGTCAATTCAAAGGACTGGTAGATTTCCTTAGTCGAATTGTCTTGAATCCAGACCATGACACTCAAGTCGCTAAATTCCTCCACCGTATGCGCAATGGCATGGTTCACCGGTGCAGTGGCATTGGCGGGAAGCGTGTAGCTGCCGTTAAACGTGTAGTTCATGGTTTTGTGGATGGTCTGACCTTCCGTCATGCCGTTAATCATGGTACCGGTTTGATCTGGGACAAACTTTTTGAATACATGATGGAAAATGGTCTCCCCGTTTGACTTCACGTTGTTATCCGTGGATCGCTCAAAAATGGCCACATTGAGGGTGAGATTTTTGTTGGTGCTCACCATCGGGTCGATATCAAACTCCATGTGTACCGTTTGGCTATCCACGTAGTAGAAGCCGCTGATGTCAACGAATGAAGGCTCGGATTTGAAGTCATTTAAAATGGACTGCGTGATCTGACCAGCATGACCATTCCAGCCGCCGTCAATTTGGGCATTGGGGACCGAATTCACCCCGTAGAATGTGCGCTTAGTGCCCGCTTCTTGCGTGTAGTAGGGATCTCCGGAACCGGGCCAGCTCATTTGGTATTTGATAAAGTTGTAATCACCGGCCGTTTGCTGACCCATCAAGGCGGTAAACGTGGTGTTTGCGGGGGCACAAGGACCGCAGGTGCTCGAAGTGAACACCTCAATCAAAGGAGCGCGTACAGCAATTTGGCTCACCACGACTACTTGCTTGGTAACGGTGTCGTTATTGGGTACGTCGTCGGCAGAACCGTTGGGGTTGCTGGTCCAGAAGGTGATGTCGTAGGTGCCTACTGAACTCGGGGTCCATGCCGTTGGGTGGGAGAGGCTACTGCTTGTTCCGCTCGCAATGTTCAAACCTGTCAATGAACCCGTAACGGGGGTGCCTCCATTAATGGAGTAATTCACATTGGCAGAGGTGATCGCATTCGCACCACCGTTCAGATAGTCGGCCGACACGGTGAAGGGGGCATTGCCCAAAATCAAAAAGTCTGCCGTGGTCACCGCATTTCCTACCAAGTTGTTGGCAGGCTGGCTACCGGGGATGAACTCGTAGTAGTGGTTGTCCGCAGGGGTAGCATCCGTGGTAGCCAAAGGCGAAACGTTGGGAGAGCCCGCCACGCTGTAGGCCGTGGTGCTGTTCACTTGGATACCGATAGAGAAGGAAGCGGACGTACAGCTGTTCCGCTGGTCGACGACATAAATCTTGTTGCTTGTTTCCTCCATGACAATGCTCCAATAGGTCCAGCAGCTGCTGCCGTACGCGTCGTAGGAGGCAAAGAATACCCAGTGTTGGCGGTTAGGCGCCGTTCCAAAGGTCTTCTTGACAATGATGTCGTTGGCACCAGGACCGGCCAAACCCCAAATACAAACGGATTTATCTGGGATGTTGGCATTGGGGAGCGCCGCCTTGGTATAAGGAGGCGGGGTGGTTGCCGCTGTGTCAAAGGTCAAGACGCCAGAGGTGCTCACTTTGTAGTGTGTCACCGCAGAGCCATTAAAATTGAAGGCAAAAGGAACCGCATTGATGCTTGACCACTGGGGCGTAGAAGCTCCCGGACTAGAGATGGACGTCCATGTCGTGGAAAGACCTCCGCCGACCGGGTATTCGCTGTCTGCGTTCAGTCCACCGGGGTTGCCGTTGGTGGTGCTTGGAAGATAATAGTACTGTGCCTGGGCGGACATCCCCAAGGTCACGATGGCCACCAGAGCCCAAAGTGTTTTAAGTTGTTTCATCGTCAAGGTGTTGATTTAGATTAAAGATAAGGAGAGGAAGTGTCCGGCACGGGCACTAGAGTTTCACTAGCTTCAGAATTTGGGCGTTTGTGTTGGACCTGATGTGGGCATGGTAGAGCCCTGAGGGCCATTCCGTGGCATTCACTTCCATTCGGCCCGAACCTTCCCTTTTCAGGACGCAACGCCCCTGTGTGTCCATCAGAGTTAGGTGGTAGGGAGCTTCATCTTGGGGCTGAATGACCCAGGTGTCCGCCGTCGGATTGGGAGAAGCGAGAAAGGCTATTTCCGAGGAAGGCTCATCCATAGAGAGTCCAACATTTGCAAACTTGACCTCGTCAAAGTAGAAGGTGGAGGACGCGCTGCCATTGCCCACGTTGGTGCTTCCAGCTGTGAAATCAAAGAGGAAGGCCAGTTTGGTTAGATCTGTTGGAGCATTGGTAAAATCAAAAGAAAGGAGTTCCCATTCTCCTGTTTTGGTCGTTTGAACGCTTCGTTCCTCGCCCCAGAATGGTTTTTCCGCCTTCAAGGTTACATAGGTGCCAATGGGCGCGGAGGTCCACACCTTCATGGTAATCACAGGATGATTGACAAAATCCAAGGTATTCGAAAACTCGATGACGGTGCCCCCATAGGGTGCCCCCAAATAGCGCACGACTCTACCCACCAGGCTGCTTTGATTTAAGGCGGAGACATCTGGGTTGGCGACCACCAACATAGTTGCGCTTTCAAAACAGAAGAAATGGTCCGCAATGGTTCCCGCCTCAAAGGTGATCGGCAAGTTGGGCCGGAGGGGCGCAATTGGTGCGCTGACTTGTTGGATGTCGTCAATATAAAAGGTCTTTCCGCCCCCACTTGTAAAGGGTTGCGGCATAATGACGAGGTCTGCACTTCCCGTTGGTGCGGGAATGCCAAAATCAAACTCCAAGGTTTCCCACATACCACTTACGGTCGTGACGGCATCTACCTCGCTCGTGTAGGGACTCTCTAATTTCACCTTGATGACCGTTCCAGCGGGCTCCGTGGTGTACACTTTCATGGACAATACACTGGTCGCAGCGCTTGAAAAGTTTAACGAGGACACATTGGTTATTTTCCCTCCTGCCCACAGGTCTCCGGCAGTCACCTTGACAATTTTTGCCACTTGAGCACTGGAATTTCCCATAGCGCTAGGGTTGGACACAATGGTAAACGTGGCATTGTCATAGCCGACCATGCCAGCCGTCGCGGATTCAAAATCAAAGGCCAAACTTTGCGCAAAAAGGCTAGAAAAGCATAATGCGAAGAGACCCGTGCATAGGTGTTTTGACATGATAAGTACCCCAGCGGGCAGATTAAGAATTGGATAGGTGGGAAAACACTCCCAACCTTGTGGAAAAGATAGTCCTTTACAGCGCTGAGGCAGGGAAACTTTCAGATGACTTTTTCGAATACCTTTCAGCCATGTCAAACCGCTCCATTTTATTTTATTTGAGCATTTTAGTGCTTGCTTCGTGCGAACGCTGGGAGGATTATCGTGCTCGATGGGTGGGATCCTTTTCAGGACAAGTGGAATTGCACAGCCAATACCCCACATCGGTGGGTGGAAATTGGATCATGTTTGACACGAGTTACACGCAAGACTGGGTCATTCACGTGGAAATGGACGGAGACAGCTCCTTGTTGATGACCGGGACGCGCGCGGGGGAGGTCGCTAATTTTGGCACGGTTCAAGTGCCTCCGACCGGGGCTTTTTTGCGCCAAACAGGGGGAGGTAGCAGTTATGCCGAACTGCGACTTCAATTCTCCCCAGACAGCCTTTCTTGGTATAGCTTCAACAAATGCGGAATACCCTGTTCCAGCTGGTCACAGGGGGTGTTGACGCGTTGAGCATAAACTTTATAAGGGCGTGATGGATCTTTCAGGCTTGTTTGGAGCGCCAGGAATCAGCCGCTAATCAACAAAAAACCCCGCCATCACTGGCAGGGTTTGTTGGCTCCTCCTGCTGGACTTGAACCAGCGACCCTCTGATTAACAGTCGTAAACATAAGCCAAATCAGGCAAACGACCAATAAAGAAATTCACGTTAAAGTAGCTGTATTATAGTGAATTATAGAATTTTCTTGGTGATATCCTATTGCTACTTGCGGTCATTTGCGCTAATTTTGTATGCAAATTGTATGCAAATTTTGATTCATGAGCACGCTAGCGGTTAAGGTGGTGTTGGACACCCGTCGGGCCTTGGTTAAGGGCCACGAGTCGCCGGACCCCGTCTTTCCGGTTAAGTTGCGCGTGACCTTTGCCCGAAAGCAGCGGTACTACCCTTTGGAGGTGAGCGGGGTATCAAAGGCGGATTGGGATAAAATCCAATCGGGACAACGGATGTCCAAAACCCAGCGTGAGGTGTTTCACACGGTGCGTGAGGCAGAGGGTCGGGCCATTGAAATCACCGAAGCAATCCATCCCTTCAGCTTTCATGCCTTTGATGCGCGCTGGAAGAATTGGGCGATTCCCGCGAGCTCGAGTAAATCCTTTCAAGGGGTGTTTAATGAGTACATCGAAGATTTGCGTCGAGGGGGAAGATCGTCCACCACCTCAAGCTATCAATGCGCGCTCAACAGCCTATTGTCCTTTTCAAAGCACTTGACGTGGAATGATCTCACTCCGGAATTCCTGGAAGGTTACGAAACCCACATGCGAGATCAGGGCAAGTCGCAAAACACCATCGGCATTTACTTGCGATCCCTGCGGGCGGTCATCAACTTCGGAATCGCCAATGGACTCTTCGCCAATGAGTACTACCCTTTTGGCAGAAAGTCCCATGGCAAGTACCAAATCCCTGCGGCACAGAACAAAAAGCGGGCGCTTATAAAAACAGAAGTAGAGGCGATCAAAGCCCTTACGGTAAAACCAGGATCACGCAAAGAACTTGCTCGTGACTTTTGGCTTTTCTCGTACTACGCCAACGGGTGCAACATCAAAGATATCGTGCACCTGAAGTGGCGCGACATCGACTGGAAGGAGGGCGTCATTCAGTTTGTGCGCAAGAAAACGGAGCGCGCCAACAAAGCCAACCAGGTGCAAATCACCGCCGTCATCAACCCGCACCTGACCGAAGTCATTCACCGGCGCGGAATCGAAAACCCCGCTCCGAATAAATACGTGTTTGACATTATACGGGAAGGTCAAACCGCCGAGCAGCAGCACAAGCACACACAGGAATTTGTACGAAGGATCAACATCGGACTCAAGCAAATTGCCGAGGAACTTGAGTTGTCCAAAAACCTCACCACCTACACAGCCCGCCACTCCCACGCCTATGCCCTATTGATGGGCGGTGCTTCGCTCGAGGTCATTATGGATCAATTCAAGCACAGCTCGATGAAGACGACTATGAGCTACATCGATTCCATCGACAACGAAAAACGCAAGGACATTGCCAAGTTGCTGTAACCCGCACAACTGGAAGATTACATGCGGAACCATAGCATCGTGATGCTCAGACACACAAAATGGGACACTACCTCATACTGCCCTGCATCGCAGGACCGACTAACTAAAAGGTCCAATGAATACTCTACGACAAACATTTACTAATTTGATTCCCGAACCCACCACTTCAGAATGTCCGGGTACTAAAATGAAGGCCATGCTATCCAAATTCCTTGTAACGTATTATGCTCAAAATTGCATCGATAAATTGTCCCATTTGATTCTAAAAAGATAAAAAAATAAGATCTGGATCGTAATCTCTTCAATCTTGCTAATTCTGGACTGCTTTTAGAGAATGACTCGAATGTACATAATCCCGTATGAAATTTATCATTAAATTTAATTCCCCATTTTTTTGAAAAAAAAACGATGTCATTCGTGAAATATTCACCAGAATATTTTTTTAAATTAATTGACACATCTTCATTATATAATAAATATGAAGTTCCATCGTCAATTGAATTTGTATCATTTATGCTGAAATTATTGAAAATTCTTCTACTCGTGTCTTCCATTTGATACTCATGCACCAATTGTTCATCTTTTCGATAGATTGCAATGTCATTAACTTTTATCGGAATCCAAATCAATGAATCTAAATACTGATCTGAATATTCAAGTTGATTAAAAATATACTTATCATAGTTTATGATCTTAACAATTGAAAATGCAGCAAAGAGTATTATCGTTATTCGTATCATAATGAGGGCGAGATTAACAATTTATCAATTTCTCTTAATTTAAGACGCGACTCAATCGCTCTCTGTCAATACTCCGAACATAGACTCGCATTAATGGCATGTTAGATCTGCACCGAAATTCTTCGGAATACAAGTCACTGACAACCCCTTTATTAAACATGGTACCCCTTGAAAATATTTCATTATTTGGAACGATTAACATTTCTGGTTGATTTGTCATTAAGGAGATATTAATGCCAGCTCGTATTGGGACAGGTCTTTTTTATGGGGAGCAGCCTGAATCAAGCGAATACTTTTTGGAGTCGGTAGAGGAAGATTTTGGGATTATTGACGCCTCTGAGGTTTGCTCGGAAGAGCTTGATCTGGGCATTGAAAGATTCGGCGTGAGCGTTGGTGCTTCGGTTGTTGAAGAATGCCAATATGCCCTCGATGTGATTATTAATGGTGTCGCTGGCAATCTCAAAATGCTCTATCGAAGCTTCATGTGCGCGGTTCATCCAATCACGTAATGCAGTGATCGCGTGCTCTTTTGATGTGCTATCATAGATCCTTCGGAAGTCCCAAGCCAATCTATAGGCCTTTTCAATATTTGGATACAGCTGGAATAACAATGATATTCGATGCACTTGACTCTGAGTCCATTGCTGCGGCAATTTGTAGAGCGCGTACTTGGCCCTGGCAAGCAATTGTTTGGGGGTGTCGCCATTGCTGAGGATAGTAGGTTTATGCTTTGTCCCGAGGCTTCGAGCCTTGCTAATCGCTTGATTTTCTTTATCTAACTCCTTCCATCGCTGATCAATACGCACATGCTGCATGGCATCTGTTACCAATCGAATGACGTGGAATCGATCCGTTACCTGGACTGCATTGGGGAAAGCCACTTCGCAGGCTTTTCGCATGCTGGAAGCCATATCCATCGTGACTTCCATGACTTTCTCGCGATCCTGCTTTGGGATCGTAAACAGCACCTCGGCAATCTTTTCAGATCGTGTACTATTGACCATCGCCACAAGTTTGCCTTTGCGACCTTTGGTGTCTCTGGAGCTGATAAACGTATGCAGCTCGCCTTGCGAGAGACTGGATTCGTCAATAGCAAGGCGTGCAGTGATGTTTCTAGGGTAAACCATAAACTCTTGAGCATGAGCCGCTTGATCCCAGCTCACAAAACCATCCTTTTGGCGCAGATAGCATTTGCTGGCTTTCTTGGGTTTTACCTTGTAGTAGTAGGCCACTGTGGCGATTGGATCTAGGCGGTTATCAATTTCTTTGTTTTAAAAAATCCGCCAACTCAGCGGTAAATGTGGTGCCCTTGGCAAGGAATGTAAAGTCTCTAGTAATCTGCTCTCCAGATACTTTGTGTCGCCAACGCCGCTTTCGAAGCTCCAAAAACACCGCTCGACCGCGTAAAGGGAAATCTTGAACTCGTTTACTGAAAAAGCCTTTGCTCTCATAGTCTTCCTTGGAAAACCCCTCAGGCAATTCATTCTGCTCTTCAAAGACCACTTCCAGATAGTCCTCACCAGTCGGCTCATCTGTCTTGATGCCTGATTGAACAATGGTAAAGTGCTTTAGCAACTCAGCTGGAAAGACGTACTGTAACGCGCTCGTATCAACCTCTGACATTTTTCTTTTGAAGGTACCTCTTTTACCCTCGGTCCCCACAAAAAGGACTTGACCCGGTAGACCGTCGAAGTGATCAGCGAGGACTTCATTATGCGCTCCCCCTGGTGGTCGTAGATGTAGTGGTGCACCCCCTGTTGGTTCTTCACGCCCGTGAGCTGCTGCGCCTCGTTCCAATAAAACTC
>Ga0207994_1000001_pt1 | contig 236573 bp, 244 predicted proteins | sample ColrivemetaGS757_FD_187593 | JGI IMG/M metagenome (GOLD analysis project Ga0207994, IMG submission 187593) | Estuarine microbial communities from the Columbia River estuary, USA - metaG S.757 (SPAdes) (version 2) | ecosystem: Environmental > Aquatic > Marine > Intertidal zone > Estuary... | reverse complement strand
ATCGGGACTGCCTTGCTTATCGAGCGGGTATGAGGGCGTTGAGGCGCCGCCGGCCAATCGTGAACATTCTGTTGCCGAGGTAACGCGAACACCCTATGCTAGTTCTTTTGTGCATCCTGGGGGGGGGTGTCAACGTGAAAAAAATGATGGTGAAGGTTGTCCAAATATTAGCTGCGCTTATTTTATTGGCGCACAGTCCAGGCTATGCCCTCGAGACCCCCGATGTAACAAACCCAACCGTTGTAGAAGCCTTCGTTGATGGTGTTGTAAACAACAGTATGAAAAGCGCGCGCAGTGCCTCGGGTGTTGTTGCGGTCATGAAAGACGGCAAAATGATATTCTCCAAGGGTTATGGTTTTCTTGATGTTGAGAATCGGATTCCTGTCGACCCAGAAACGACGCTTTTCAGACCTGGATCCATTTCCAAGCTTTTCACCTGGGTTGCCGTTATGCAGCAAGTGGAACAAGGCAAGCTTGACCTTGATGCTGACGTTAATAAGTACCTGCAATCTTTTAAAGTTGAGGATAGCTGGCCGGGTCAGCCGGTCACTCTGCGTCACATTATGACCCATACCGCGGGTTTTGAAGACGGTTTTTTAGGGTATCTGATTATTGATGATACCAGTCGTATTATTCCGCTTAACCAGTCGCTGGCTAAGTATCAACCGCGACGGGTAAATGCGCCAGGGCAACATACCGCCTATTCCAACTGGGCGACGGCCTTGGCCGGTTTGATCGTAGCGAATGTATCTGGCTTGTCTTTTAACGACTATGTACAGCAGAATATTTTTGATGTTTTGGGCATGAACAACGCCAGCTTCGAAGAACCTCTGCCAGCATATCTCGATGCCAATATGGCCAAAGCTTACAGCTATTCAGAGGGACGTTACGGAGAGCTGAACTATGAAATTATTTCCAACTTCGGGCCAGCAGGGGCTGCGGCGGTTACTGCACATGATATGGCAATTTTTGCCCGTGCGCTCCTCAATGGTGGCGTCTTTGACGGCAGGCAAATCTTAAAGGAAGAAACGCTGCAGAAAATGATAGATGATGGCTTCTCCCATGACAACCGTGTTCGGGGCATGGGCCTTGGGTTTATCAAACGCAGACTTGGCCCTGATGATCTGGAAATATTTGGTCATGATGGCGGAACGACTATATTCAGCTCTCATTTTGGGATGTCAAAAAAAGCAGACTTTATGCTGTTCTCATCCTTCAGTGGTCCGGGTGCGAAGCAAACTCATGGCGATTTTGTTAAGTCATTTTATGATGAATTTTTTCCCCACGAGATAACTGTCGTGGCGCCACCGGCTGACTTTGCCGAGCGGGGAAAACGTTATGAAGGTACTTATCACAGTTGGCGCGCGAGCTTTACTAAGCTCGAATCCCTGCTGGGCCTGGCTAATGCCAAGAAGGTTGTCTCGTTGCCTGACAACTTGTTGATGATAGGCGGCACGCGTTATGTTGAGATTGACAATAACCTGTTCCGTGAAGTCGGTGATTATGGGCGCGTTGCCTTCCAGGAAGGCGCCAATGGCGAGATTTCGGGTTTCGTCATTGATGGCTTTGGTGTCATGCAATTTTACAAGGCGCCATTTTACGAAACGGGCGGGTTCACAGGGTTATTTGTTGGCTTGTCACTGATGATTTTTGTCGGGGTGTTTTTACGATTGGCTTACCAACACTCTGAATTCCGCGCCCTTCAGGGTAGGGAGAAAAAAGCATTTACTGCCTCAATTTTTGTGGCCGTGACTAATTTCCTATTTGTTATCTTTGCTGCCATTGGGGTCAAAGGGGGCTTGATAGCACTTATGTATGAACTGCCGATTACACTTAAATTTTCTCTAATTTTCCCAATGTTGGCCACTTTGGCAGCCTTGCACCATGTTTATTGCGCTGCCCAGGTCTGGCGTCACAGTTTGCTGGTGGGTTATTGGGCCCGTGTTCGATATAGTCTGGTCACGCTTTGCGCCCTTTTTATGGCCTGGTTCTATTATTACTGGAACTTTCTTGGGTTCAATTATTTTAGCTAGGGAACATAGCGGCTCTTAGGCGCATAGGGGGTTATTGTTTTGACACCCATTGTGCAGCCATAGCCAATGAATTTTTTGATGTGCTGTAGCGGAGACTCGATGGTTGTGAGTCTGCCCTCAGCAATTCCCTTACGAGAGCGCTTACCCACTTGCGCTTTCTTTCCATCCACCTCCTCACCAAGCACATTCAGCACATGCTTGTTGATGGAGAAGCTGTCGTTTTCCTTTGAGTTCTTTGCCACAACAGTACCAACTTAAAAGTTTAAGTTTTGAACGCTGCAACTACTGAAACTCATTAGCTGTCAGCGCTTACTCCCACTCAATCGTCGCAGGCGGCTTGCTCGATACATCGTAAGCAACGCGGGAAACGTCGGCGATTTCGTTGATTATGCGGTTAGACACTTTCTCTAGCAGCTCGTAGGGCAGATGGGCCCAGCGGGCGGTCATAAAATCGATGGTTTCGACGGCGCGGAGGGCGATCACCCACTCATAGCGGCGGCCGTCGCCGACGACGCCAACTGACTTCACCGGTAGAAATACAGCGAAGGCTTGGCTGGTTTTTTGGTACCAGCCGAAGTTGTGTAGCTCTTCGAGGAAGATTGCATCGGCTTCGCGGAGAATGTCGGCATACTCTTTTTTGACTTCGCCGAGAATTCTTACACCGAGACCTGGGCCGGGGAAGGGATGGCGATAAACCATGTCGTAGGGCAGACCCAGCTCGACACCGATCTTGCGCACTTCGTCTTTGAATAGCTCACGCAGCGGCTCGACAAGCTCTAGGGCCATATCGTCGGGCAAGCCGCCAACATTGTGGTGAGACTTAATTACGTGGGCCTTGCCAGTCTTTGATGCCGCAGACTCAATCACGTCAGGATAAATAGTGCCCTGCGCGAGGAATTTAACATTTTCAATTTTGTTCGACTCTTCATCAAAGACTTCGATAAAGGTGTTGCCGATCACTTTGCGTTTTTTCTCGGGGTCGCTAACGCCCTTCAGCCCGTTCAAAAATTTGTCCTGAGCATTGGCGCGAATTACTTTCACACCCATGTTTTTGGCGAACATTTCCATCACCGTATCGCCTTCGTTTTTGCGCAGCAGACCGTTATCGACAAACACACAGGTCAGCTGGTCGCCGATGGCTTTATGCAGCAGCGCGGCGACAACCGAGGAGTCAACACCGCCGGACAGACCCAACAATACGTGACTGTCGCCCACTTGCTCGCGGACACGGCCGACTTGATCATCAATAATAGCGGCGGCGGTCCACAGCGGTTCGCACTGGCAGATCTCCAGCGCAAAGTGTTGCATCATGCGCTCGCCTTGCAACGTGTGCGTGACTTCCGGGTGAAACTGAATGCCGTACAACTTTTTCGCTTCGTTAGACATACCTGCGATGGGGCAAGACGGTGTTGATGCCATCAACTCGAACCCATCTGGCATCGCCACGACTTTGTCACCGTGGCTCATCCACACATCAAGCAGCGAATCGCCGTTAGCACTGATGTGATCTTTAATGTCGTGCAGCAGCGCAGACGCGCCCTCGACTTTAATTTGCGCGTAGCCAAACTCGCGAATAGTTGAGGTCTCTACTCTACCGCCCAACTGGCTGGCCATGGTTTGCATACCATAGCAAATACCCAACACTGGCAGACCCATGGTGAATACACAGTTTGGCGCGCGTGGCGCAGTGTTGCCGGCTGTAACCGACTCTGGGCCACCGGACAGAATGATGCCGCGCGGATTAAATTCTCGAATCTCTTCTTCGCTAATATCCCAAGCGCGTATTTCGGAAAATACACCAATTTCGCGAATACGCCGAGCGATAAGCTGGGTGTACTGCGAACCAAAATCGAGAATAAGAATTTTTTGCGAATGAAGATCAGACATGAATAAATCCTAAATCCAGCGCAGGCTATTTCACAACAAACCTGCAATAACTAAAAACAAAAGAGGGCTGCACTCAAAAAGTACAACCCTCCCTAAACACTTACCTACATCCTGGGCTAGCGACCACCGGCGGGGTAATTAGGCGCTTCCTTGGTAATCTGCACATCGTGAACATGGCTTTCGCCCATGCCCGCAGAGGTAACGCGAACAAATTTCGGCACTGTGCGCATTTGTTCCATCGTCGTACAGCCGGTGTAACCCATTGCCGAGCGCAAGCCACCTAGCATTTGATGAATTATCGCCGACACGGGGCCTTTGTATGGCACACGGCCTTCAATGCCCTCTGGCACTAACTTTTCAACGCCTTCGTTGGCGTCCTGGAAATAGCGGTCACTGGAACCCTGATTGCGCGCCATAGCGCCGAGAGAACCCATTCCGCGGTATGACTTGTATGAGCGGCCCTGATAGATTTCGATATCGCCAGGCGCTTCATCCGTGCCCGCCAACATAGAACCCATCATCACAGCACTTGCACCGGCTGCGATTGCTTTGGACATATCACCAGAGTAGCGAATTCCGCCATCGGCAATCACGGGTACACCCGTGCCCTTGAGCGCTTCAGCGGCACTGGCAATCGCAGTGATCTGCGGCACGCCAATTCCTGTCACAATGCGTGTGGTACAAATAGAGCCGGGGCCAATGCCTACTTTGACACCGTCAGCACCGGCATCTGCCAATGCTTTGGCACCTTCACCCGTTGCGACGTTGCCGCCGATAACCTGTACTTCGGGGTAATTTTCTTTAATCCAACGCACACGGTTTAAGACGTTTTTAGAGTGGCCGTGCGCTGTGTCAACAACCAACACATCAACGCCAGCTGCAACGAGAGCGCGAACGCGCTCATCAGTGCCCTCGCCCACGCCAACAGAAGCACCCACGCGCAGACGACCTTGGTCATCTTTACAGGCATTGGGAAACTGCTCGGCCTTGTCGATATCGGTCACGGTAATCAGACCCTTCAGCTCAAAGGCGTCGTTGACCACCAACACTTTTTCGATGCGGTGTTTGTGCAACAGTGCGCGCACTTCGTCAGGATCGGCACCTTCTTTAACCGTCACCAAACGCTCTTTAGGTGTCATAACCGACGTCACGCAGGCATCCAGATCTTCGGCAAAGCGCACATCGCGGCGCGTCACAATACCGACCAAATTGGTTTTTTCTAAAATTGGGACACCCGAAATATTATTGGCTGCGGTGAGCGCCTGAAGATCGCGCAAAGTCGCGGTCGACTGAATAGTGAACGGATTTTTAACCACGCCGCTTTCGTATTTTTTAACCGCCCAAACTTCTTTCGCTTGCTGCTCGATAGTCATGCTCTTGTGCACAATACCAATACCGCCCTCTTGAGCGATAGCGATGGCCAAGCGAGCTTCTGTCACCGTGTCCATCGCCGCCGAAACGAGGGGGATATTCATGGTGATACCGCGAGTAAGTGGGGAAACGGTAGACACATCTTTGGCTGTCACCTCGGAATAACCGGGCACCAGCAAGACATCGTCAAAGGTTAAAGCTTCGTGAGAAATGCGCAACATGGGAGACGCTTACCTCGATGAGGGTTTAAAAAGTAAGCGGCGCATTATAAAGCAGCCCCCACGAGTAGGTAAACAACTATTTGATGGCAAAAAATTACCGTCAACCCCAGTAAATAACTGATTTTAGAGTTTTTTCTCGACAACAGAGGCGCGCGCAGAAACAATAGTCCAACGCCCAAAAAGACAGCCCTATGCAGACTCAGAATTCAGACCGACTTATCTTCAGCGTCAGTGAACTTAACCGCACTGTCAGCCAACTCTTTGAAACCCAATTTCCCCTGCTCTGGGTCGAAGGGGAAATATCCAATTTCGCCCGCCCCGCCTCGGGCCACTGGTATCTCACGCTGAAAGACCGTCAAGCACAGGTGCGCTGCGCCATGTTTCGCAACAGCAATTTACGGGTCAACTTCACGCCCGCCAATGGCAGCCAAGTGCTGGTGCGCTGCAGAGTGAGTTTATTTGAAGGGCGAGGCGACTATCAGCTGATCGTCGAGCACATGGAAGAAGCCGGTTTTGGCGCTCTGCAGCGACAGTTCGACGAACTCAAACAAAAGCTCGCCAACGAGGGACTGTTTTCACCGCAACAGAAGAAACCGCTGCCAACGTCAATCAATCACATCGGCATTGTCACCTCACCCACCGGTGCAGCGATTAACGATATCCTCTCGGTTTTACAGCGCCGCTTTCCATCGATCAAGGTGACGATTTTCCCCACCGCTGTGCAAGGCGAGCAGGCCGCCGCGCAAATCGTTCAGGCCATCGCCAATGCCAATCGGTACACCCTCAACGACCGCACCTGCGACGCGTTAATCGTTGGTCGCGGCGGCGGCTCACTTGAAGATCTGTGGCCGTTTAACGAAGAGATCGTCGCCCGCGCCATTGCCGCCAGCACCATCCCCATTGTCAGCGCCGTGGGACACGAAATCGATTTTACTATTGCCGACTTTGTCGCCGATTTGAGGGCCGCAACCCCCTCAGCGGCAGCCGAGCTATTGAGCCCAGACGGCGAAGACATATTGAATCAATTTGAGGGTTTTGAAATTTTGTTGGCCGAAGCCATGGCGCGCAAAACAGCCATGATGCAGCAGCGCGTCGAGAGCCTGAAAAAGCGCCTGCGTCATCCCGGACACAAACTGCAAGAGCAAACCCAACACCTCGACCATCTCGATATCCGCCTGCGTCGCGCCATGACGGCCGCGCTGCGACAGCAGCAATACCGCGTCAGTAGTGTGCAAGGAAAATTGGCGCGCCTACACCCAGCGCGAGCCATTGAGCAACGCCATCAACAAATACAGGGATATCTTAAACAGCTCTCACGCAGCATGGCGCAGCAGCTCGAAGCAAAACAAACGCGCACCGCACAGGCCATGCATTTGCTCGACACGGTAAGCCCATTAAAAACACTGAGTCGCGGCTACTCGATCATTCGCACGCCACAGGGTGGCGTAGTGAAAAGCGCCACAGACGTAAAGATTGGCGACCAACTAAAAAGCCAACTGGTTGACGGCGAAGTCTATTTTTCTGTCACCGACACAAACCGCAATAGATTGTAATTCTCAGCGCATCACGCACCGGCAATCACTATTTTTTGCGGCCTTCGTTGCGCTTGCTAAACTTGGTTACCGGCTTGTTCTTGAATGTCGGCTTATTCTCAGGCTTGCCCTTATTGGCATAAGGGTTCTCAGACGTACGATATTCAACGCGCACCGGCGTGCCGTGCAAACCCAACTCACGGCGGAAAATTTTCTCTAAAAAGCGGGTGTAGTGAGCCGGTACAGCATCCGTCTGGTTGCCGTGAATAATGATAATCGGTGGATTGCGACCGCCCGCATGGGCAAAGCGCAACTTAATTCGCCGACCATGCACCAACGGCGGCTGATGCTCTTCCACAGCGCCCTCAAGCACCTTGGTCAAGCGCGACGTACTCAGCGGATCGGTCGCGGCAAGATAGGCCTTATCAATAGAATCGTAGAGATTACCCACACCAGTGCCGTGCAGCGCAGAAATAAAGTGCACGTCTGCAAATTCGGCAAACTTCAACCGCCGCTGCAAATGCTCTTTCACCGTCTCGCGCTGCTCTGCGGTCAAGCCATCCCACTTGTTTACGCCAACCACCAAGCCACGGCCAGCGTCGATCACCGAACCGATCAGGTGTAAATCTTGCTCTACCAAACCTTCATGGGCATCAATCATCAATACCACCACATGGGCATCATCAATCGCCTGCAGGGTCTTAACAATAGAAAATTTTTCAATCGCCAACGTGATATGTTTGCGCTTGCGAATACCCGCCGTGTCAATCAGCGTGTAGTTTTTACCGTGGCGCTCATAATCGATATACACACTGTCGCGGGTAGTGCCCGGCATGTCGAACACTACCACACGGTCTTCGCCAAGCAAGCGATTAACCAGTGTTGACTTGCCCACGTTAGGTCGGCCAACAACACCAATTCGAATCGACTTTTCCTCACGCTCTTCTGGGGCCACATATTCTGGATAGGGCTCCAACAACTCCTCCATCATCGAACGCACACCGCGCCCGTGAGTAGCCGTCGTTGGAAACATGCCTGAAAAGCCCAGCTGATAAAAATCGGCCAGCGCCGCCGTTGGGTCGAGACCATCAATCTTATTGGCCACCAAATACACCAAACGGTTCTTTTTGCGCAGAATATTAGCAATCACATAGTCCGCAGCAGTAATACCCGAACGGCAATCGACAATAAACAAAACAATGTCAGCCTCATCCATCGCCAGCATCGACTGCTCGGCCATACCCGCATCAATGCCCTCTTCCTCACCACTAATACCGCCCGTATCAATCACCATAAAGCGGCGATCAAACATCTCACCATCACCGTACTTGCGATCGCGAGTTAAGCCAGAATAATTCGCCACCAGCGCATCACGGCTGCGTGTGAGTCGATTAAAAAGTGTTGATTTACCAACATTGGGGCGCCCAACAAGAGCGATAACAGGAATCATGGAATAAAAAATGCCGCAGGTTTCAAGTGCGGCATTCTACTTTAAAAATGGCGGGTTCACACTAGGGAAAATACAGCCGATAGTTGGCTGAATAAGTCAGCGCAGCAGCGCATTACAGGCAGCCTGATGGCAGAAAAGTGATTTTCCGCCCAATCAAGCACCATCCTCAGCACCACATGTAACATCACCGGCCCCAGCATCCCGCGCCCGCAACTTGCGGCGAATAATCGCCATGCGTGCCTCATTCAGCGGCATCAACGCAATAAACACCATCGCCAGCAGTACAAACACGGTTGGCGCCCATGACACACTCAAACGCAAGCCAATCAAACTCAGTTCCGTTTGCTCAGTTGCCTGCATATCAAACCCAAACCAACCGACAATGGCAAAACCCAGCGCCCCACCAATTGCCACTTGCACCTTCGTCATCAACGCCTGAATCGAAAAATACAGCGCACTGCGCTCAGCACCGTCTTTCAGGCGTCCGTAATCAATCATGTCGCAGAGCATTGGCGCCGCAATAACACCCATACTGCCACCGGCAAACGTCATCAACATATTCAACGCAAACAGCGTGTGCAATCCATCGGGGCCCGGCCGTAAGAGCCCAGTGCCAATAAACACCACTAAGTACAGCGCCATACCAATCAACCAGGTTTTGCGCTTGCCCCAACGCAATGCCAGCTTATACCAAACCGGAATCGCCGCCGCGCCCATCGCCATGCCCCACAGCGACAGCTCTGCAAACTCCGCGCCCAACAGCAGATAAGTGTCCACGTAGATAAAAAAACAACCCGCCCCACATGCCACCTCCAATACCGAGACACATAAAGGCCAGCACATAGAGAACAAACGGTTTGTTATTCACCAAGCCTGACAGCACGCCTTTCACTTGCTGTGTCAGGGACAGCACAGCAATGGGCTGCCCCTGCGCATCAAGCGTTGCCAGAGGCACATGCGCAGGACCGTTTGGCACCACCTTAAGCGCTAGAAATAGCCCAGGCACTAAAAAGCCAATCCCTAAAAATACAGAGATTTTTAATATTTCCGGCGTGACTTCCGTCGTGGCGAAAAATGGTAGCAGAGGCAGCATATAAAACAGTGCGCCACTAGCCTGCCCCACCACCGCCATTACACTAAACACCAGCGTCTTCTCCTCTGATGTTGCAGTAAACTCATTACCAACCGCCACCTCTAGAATTAGAGACGCTATTGTGTATGAGTGTAGACTATGGTTTTGTCGCTTGAGGGCTGAGTAAACGGGTGTTTTCTCAGCCCTTGCACGTTGGGGCGCGCTCGCCGGTGCGGGGCGCACCTGAGCCGGCGGTGTTACTTGATACTGTAGGCGGTCAGGGAGCCGTCGTTGGCTTGAACAATAAGTTGATCGCCAACACTGAGCATGGGCGCACTGACGCCACTGCCGTCGACATTTGTGCGGGCAACAAAGTGGCCATCAACGGGGTCGAGCAGGTGCAGGTATCCCTCGGCATCGGCGACGGCAACGTAGCCACCCAATTTAGCGGGGCCGGTAATGCGACGCAAGAAGAGTTGTTCGTTACTCCAGATAGGCTGGCCGCTGCCGGCGCGGAAGGCGCGCACTGTGCTGTCGGCTTCGCTGACGTAGACTTGTTCGAGGCTGCTGCCGGGTGCGTGATGCGAGGAGCTGTCTTGGAACCACAAGCTTCTGCCGGTGCCGCGAGATAACGCGCCGATGCGACCTTGGTAGCTGACGGCGTAAATAACGTCTCCCACGAGGAGCGGTGTTCCGTCGATATCAACCATGCGCTCGAGGTCGGTTCGCCCTTTGGGTAGGGCGAGGCGCGATTCCCAGATAAGGGATCCGTTCTCTGGATTGAAGGCGATTAGTTTTCCGGAATCAAAACCGACGAGCACCATTTTGCTGGTGACAACGGGGACGCTGCTGCCGCGCACGGTTAAGAGGGGTGGTTCGTCTTCGTGCTGCCAGACGGCTGAGCCATCGGCGGCGTTGAGGGCGAACAGTTTATTGTCGATGGTTTGTACAACAACAATGTCGCCGTTGCTTTGCGGGCTGGCGAGTATTTCTGCATTGACGTTGGCGGTCCACTGCACTGCGCCGGTGTCGGCACTGAGTGCGTAGACTTGACCTTCGATGGATCCAACCATGACGAGGCCTGCGCCGTAGCCAACTCCACCAGAAATGGGGCTGTCGAGGTCGGTGCTCCAGCGGCGCTTTCCGCTGCTGAGGTCGATGGCGGTGACGGTGCCTTCATGGTCTGCCGCAAAAATAGTGCTGTCGCTGGCGGACGGTTGCAGGCTGTCCCAAAACTTTTTATTGCCTGAGCCTATGTTTACTGACCACTGCTTTTTGAGGCTTGCCTCTTCCTGAAACTTGACCAGCTCTGCTGGTTGCAGTTCGACGGCATCGTCGTCACCAAATAGACTACAGCCTGATATCAGTAATGCGGCGAGCAACAAACTTAACTTTTTCATGGCGTTTCTTCCTATTGGTCGGTGACGGCCTGGTCGACTTCTGTGTCTGGCGCGGGGGCTTCAGGCGCTGGCTGAACTTGGCCAATTTTCAACTGCAATAAGGCTCTTGCTGTGCTGTTTTGCATGGCGATGTCTGCCATGGCGGCTTCATAGGCGGTAAATGCGGCGGCTTGATTACCTTGTTGCAGGTAAAAATCGCCTTTGGCTTCGTTGTATTGCGATGCCATTTCGCCAGCGTCTTTGCCCTGCACCATTTGCAATGCGATGTCGAGGTTGCCGCGCGCGGCTTCTACTCGGGCTAAACGCAGACGTGCGATGGCGGTGCTGGCTTTGTCGCCGGCGGCGTCGAGGGCCCACTGCAGTTCGGCTGCGGCGGTGTCGAGGTCACCGTTTTGGACGGCAATTTTTGCTTTGATCAAGGCGGCATAGTAGGCGTACTGCGAACTGCCGTAGTTTTGCTTGATCGCATCGGCCATGTTGTTAACGGCTGTCTGTTGGCCGGCGCTAAGCGAATCTGTTTCATCGGCGGCTACAACGATGTCGAGCATTTCTTGGTAGGCATTTGAGGCGGCTTCTGCCTGTTCTTCAGCATGCCCTGTCCATGATTGCCAGCCAAAATAGCCGCCAGCAACTAAGACGACACCCAGAAGAGTTTGCTTGCCATTGTCTGCCCACCAGCTCTTGAGAGCTTCAATTTGCTCTTCTTCGGTAATGTGATCTGCCACAGTTATTCCTCAATCAGTCGGTCGTTATTAATGTTGTTAAGTAGTCGGCCAGCTGCTCTTGGCCAACGGTTTCTTGCGCTTTGTCTTGGCGCAATAATTTCACGCCAACGGTTTTATTGGCGGCTTCATCGTCGCCGAGAATCAACGCTACGGCGGCACCACTTTTGTCCGCCTTTTTCATTTGCGATTTAAAACTACCACCACCGCAGTTGGTTTGCAGACGAATGGTGGGACATGCTGTGCGCAATTTTTCACCAAGCACCAGCGTGTGGCTGTCGACATTACCCACCGCCACGAGGTACACGTCTACGGTTTGGCCGACACTATCAGGGACAACGCCTAACTCGTCAAGCAACAGCACCAGTCTTTCGACACCCATGGCAAAACCAACTGCTGGGCAGGCTTTGCCGCCGAGTTGTTCGACCAGTCCGTCGAAGCGGCCACCGGCACAGACGGTGCCTTGGGCGCCGAGGTGTGTGGTTACCCACTCGAAAACGGTTTTGGAGTAGTAGTCGAGTCCTCTGACGAGGCGCGGATTAATCTGATAATCAATGCCGACGGCATCAAGTTTGTCGCGCAGTTGCTGAAAGTGCGCTTTGGCGTCGCTATTGATGTAGTCTTCGAGACTTGGGGCGTCATTGAGCAGCGCTTGGGTGTTGGCATTTTTGCTGTCGAGGATGCGCATGGGGTTGGTGTGCAGTCGACGCTGGCTGTCTTCATCGAGCTGATCGTGCCGGGCGCTGAGATAGTCAACCAGCGCGAGGCGGTAGTTGGCGCGATCGTCGGCGCTGCCGAGGGAGTTAATTTGCAGGGTGACGGCGTGGTCTATTTTGAGTGTTTTCCACAGCCGTGCGGTGAGCATCAGCAATTCGGCATCAATGTCTGGACCGTCGAGCCCAAAGGCTTCAACGCCGACTTGATGAAATTGGCGCAGGCGCCCTTTCTGGGGCCTTTCGTGGCGAAACATGGGGCCTGTATACCAGAGGCGCTGGATTTGATTGTGCAGTAGTCCGTTCTCGTTGCAGGCGCGCACGCAACCGGCGGTGCCTTCTGGTCGCAGGCTGAGCATATCGCCGTTGCGATCGGCGAAGGTGTACATTTCTTTTTCGACGATGTCGGTGGCTTCGCCAACAGAGCGTTTAAACAGTTCAGTTTGCTCGAGCACAGGGAAGCGGATTTCGCTGTAACTGTAGCGGGCAAGCACGTTGGCAACGGTTTTTTCGAGGTATTGCCAGGTGGCTGATTGCTCAGGCAAGAGATCGTTCATGCCGCGAATAGATTGGATTTTCATAGGCCTAACAATACTCGTTTACGCTTTGGCGATTAAATTTTCTGCGTCTCTTGCAAGCTGCGCTTCTTTGGCGGCGGCTTTGGCGCGAATTTGTCTGACCAGCTCATCAACTAAATTTTCGTTGCCAATTTTATTGCTGGGTTTGCCGTCGATATAGACTAAGTTGGCTGGGGTGCCGCCGGTGAGTCCGAAGTCTGACTCTTTGGCTTCGCCGGGGCCGTTGACGATGCATCCAATGATAGAGACGTCCATGGGCACGGTGATGTCTTCAAGACGGCTTTCGAGTTCGTTGACCGTTTTAATCACATCAAAGTTTTGCCGTGAACAGCTTGGGCAGGCGATAAAGTTGATGCCTTTACTGCGCAGGCGCAGGCTGCGCAGCATGTCCCACGCCACTTTGGCCTCTTCGGCGGGATCTGCTGCGAGGGAGATGCGCACGGTGTCACCAATGCCGTCGAGCAGCAATGCGCCGAGGCCAATGGCTGACTTGACGGTGCCAGAACGCAGGCCGCCGGCTTCGGTGATGCCTAGGTGCAGCGGCTGTTCAATGCGTTTTGCAAGGTCGCGGTAGGCAGCGACGGCCATAAAGATGTCGGAGGCTTTGACGCTGACTTTAAAGTTTTGGAAGTCGTATTTGTCGAGCAGTTCAACGTTGCGCATGGCAGATTCCACCATGGCTTCGGCGGTGGGCTCGCTGTATTTGCGCAGTAAATCTTTGCCCAGCGACCCGGCGTTGACGCCAATGCGAATGGGTATATTGAGATCTCGGGCTTTGGCGATAACTTCGCGCAGGCGGCTCTCTCTGGAAATATTACCGGGGTTAATGCGCAGGCAATCTACACCTAAATCGGCAACACGCAGGGCGATTTTGTGGTCGAAGTGAATGTCGGCAACGAGTGGAACGCTGACCTGGCGACGAATTTCGCCAAAGGCTTCGGCTTCGGCCATTGAGGGAACGGAAACTCTGACAATATCGGCGCCAGCAGCTTGTATGCGTTTGATCTGCGCGACCGTGGCCGCGACATCCGCAGTGCTCGTATTGGTCATGCTCTGCACCGAGATTGGGGCATCACCGCCGACTGGAACGTTGCCAACCATTATCTGACGCGACTTGCGTCGCACGATGGGCGTTTCGCTGAACACTATTTACACTCCGCTAAAAGCTTTTGTTAAATTACTTTTTTAACCACTTTTGATACTGTACATTTTCTGGCGAGTTGGGAAACAAATTTTTCAGTTTTAACCCTTCGCTGGAGGCATTGTCGCGGTTGCCAAAATGGTTTTCCAGTCTTACTGACAACCATAAACTCTGTGCCGTGGGCTCACTCATCTGCTTAAAGCGATCGAGGGCCATCCTGCTCAGCGCGTAGTCCTTTTGCTGAAAATATATTTCTGCCGCTTCTAAATACGGGGGCGAGAATCCTGCGGCAAGTTGTGTTGCCTTCTCAAAGGATTCTAGCGCGGCGGCGCGCTCTTTTAACCTGTTTTGCGCGAGCCCAAGGATATAAAACGCCTGAGGTCGTCGGTCATAATTCAGGTCTTGACTGACTTTCTCCATCTCGTCGCGGGCTTCACTAAAGCGCCCTTGATTAAACAGAAAGGCAGCAAAATTATAGCGCGCCATGGTGTAACTTTTGTCGCTTGCCAAGGCTTTTTTGTAGTGTTGTTCGGCAAGTTTAAATTCTTGTTCAATCTGATAGAGCAGTGCATACGCGTTGTACAGTTCTGCCGAGCGCGGGTTTTTTCTCGCTGCTTTTTCCAAATGAACGCGCGCTAAATCACGATCGTTTGCACCAATATATTTAAGCGCGAGCTTAATGTGTTGGTGGTATGCACTTTCTTGATCGACGGTACTCCGCGACTGTGTGCTGGCGCAGCCCGACGTTATTACAACCGCCACTAAAAACGCGACTTTGATAAAATGACTTACTATCGTTACTGTCTTTTTCATCTTTCCCTTTCCATGGCGCCGTTTCACGTGCAACGGCTGTTCCTTTTATTGCGTTGCTATCCGACTATTTTGACCACCTGCTCTTCGTCAAGACGCTTTTTGTAGCGCTCTTGCCGCTTGGTGCGGTCGTTTACTTCGCCGGCCAATTGACCACAGGCGGCAGCAATATCGTCGCCGCGGGTGGTGCGTACGGTTACAGTGTACCCATCATTGTGCAGAATGTCCCTAAAGCGGTTTAGGGCTACGTTGGTGACGCGCTTGTATTCGGTTCCAGGAAATGGATTGAACGGAATAAGGTTTATTTTGCAGGGTAAATCGCGCAGAAGCACTGACAGTTCTTGGGCGTGCTCGTCGCGATCGTTAACGCGATCCATAAGCGTGTATTCAACGGTGACTTTGCGGCGGTTGTCGGGCATTTTGTCTAAATAGCGTCTGGCGCTGTCGATAAACTCTTGCAGTGAGTACTTGCGATTGATCGGCACTAGCTTGTTACGCAGCTCGTCATTGGGGGCATGCAGAGAAATGGCGAGGGATACGTCGGTCACATCACCCAGTTTGTCTAGCTGCGGGACTACGCCGGCTGTGCTGAGGGTGACGCGACGCTTTGACAGGCCGTAGGCGTTGTCATCAAGCATTAAATTCATGGCGTCGACGACGTTGTCGAAGTTCATCAGCGGTTCGCCCATGCCCATCATGACGACGTTGGTTACGCGGCGGTCAACTTGCGGGGCAAACTGGTTGAAGGATTTGGCCGCTATCCAGAGCTGGCCAATAATCTCTGCTGTGGTCAAATCGCGGTTGAAGCCTTGCTTGCCGGTGGCGCAAAAGCTGCAGTCTAGGGCGCATCCGATTTGCGATGATACGCACAGGGTGCCGCGCTCGCGCTCGGGTATGTACACCATTTCGATGCAGCTGCCGCCGTCAACGCGGATCAACCATTTGCGGGTGCCGTCGACGGAGTCTTGGCAGCTGACCACTTCGGGTAGGACCACTTCAGCCACGTCGGCGAGAGTGGCGCGCAAGCCTTTGGAGATGTTGGTCATCTCATTGATGTCGACAACACCGAGTTGGTGTATCCACTTGAGAATTTGCGTGCCGCGGAAACGTTTCTCGCCAAGGGACTCTAAAAAGTCGCCCAGACGGGAAGCAGAAAGCCCCAAAAGGTTAGTTTTCTCCTTTCGGGGCTGTTCGTCGATGGCAGTTACTTCTACTTCTTGGGACATAAAAGTCCTGTTCTCTCTGTTACTCGCTCTCGCAATAAGAACGAGCCGCCTTTAGCGAGGGCAAATCTCGCTGTCAGCAAAAAAGTATGCAATTTCGCGGGCTGCAGATTGTGCTGAGTCTGAGCCGTGCGCTGCGTTGGCGTCAATTGACGTGGCGAAATCTGCGCGGATGGTGCCTGGAGCAGCTTCTTTTGGGTTAGTTGCGCCCATCAGATCGCGGTTGGCTAGGATGGCGTTTTCGCCTTCCAGCACTTGAACAGACACTGGGCCTGAAGTCATGAAGCTAACGAGGTCATTGAAGAAGCCGCGCTCGCGGTGTTCAGCGTAAAAACCTTCTGCTTGTTCGCGTGTCAGGTGCTGCATTTTACAGGCGACAATTTTCAGTCCGGCGTTTTCAAATCGGCTGAGAATCTGACCAACTACATTTTTTGCTACTGCGTCAGGCTTGATGATGGATAGTGTGCGTTCAGTCGCCATGAAAAATTCTCCGAATTTGAATAATCAGTTCTTAAAAAAATAGCCCATTAGGGCGGAAAGCGCGGATTCTACCTGCCTGCGGGTGTGGTCACAATAGGTTTTTTGCCGGACCGGCCCTTAGGCGACAAGTAGGCGCTGAAATTTATCTAATGAGACTGGCATACTAAAGTGGGCACCCTGATATTTCTCGCAGCCGAGGCTCCGCAAAATCTCAAGAACTTCACGTTTTTCAACACCTTCGGCGACAACATCTAAGCCGGAGTGGTGGGCTACCATCATGATCGCTTCGACGAGCCCCAAGGTTTCTTTGTCGGTGTTGAGGTGGGTAATAAATTCACGATCTATTTTTAAAATATCCAGAGGCAGTCGCTTGAGATAAATCATGGATGAATAGCCGCTGCCAAAGTCGTCAATGGCAAAGCGGGTACCCATATCGCGAATTTTTTTCATTTTGTCGACGACTGATTCGAAATCGTCAATCAATAAATTTTCAGTGACTTCAAGCGTGAGCATGTCTGGTCGAATATCGTAGCTTTTTAGGCTGTGCTCAAGGGACTTGATGAGGTGCGGGTCGTGGAATTGCTTGGGGCTAATATTGACCGCCATTTGCATGTTGTCGTGCCAGATACCGCGGTCGAGCTTATTGCGCAAGTATTCACAGGCGGTGCGTATAACCCATAGGCCGACGTCGACAATCATGCCGGAAGATTCGAGGATGGGAATAAAGTCGACGGGGCTGCGCCCTTCGCCGGAGTGGATCCAGCGCAGCAGTACTTCGCCACCCACCACCTCGCCGCTGTGGGTCGATACTTGCGGTTGCACATAGAGGTCGAACTCTTGGTTGGCAACGGCTTTGCGCAGGCTCGATTGCATGTTGATGCGCTGCCGCGCCTGGCGGGTGATTTGCGCGTCGAATAATACAACGGTGTCGCGGCCGCGGCGCTTGGCTTCGAACATTGCACTCTCGACTTGCTGCATGGCTTCGTCGGCGTTGCCAATGGCGTGGTTGTCGCCGTAGTAGATGGCGGCGTAGAGCACTGCGATGCCGACGCTGGCGGTGACAATCACTTCGCCGCTTTCGGTGAAGAATGGCCGGGTAATTACGCAGCGAATTTCATTGGCGAGAGCGAGACTGGCTTCCCGCGCCTGCTCTGCGCTGTCGGCGATATCTTCAATAAAGAGGAGGAATGAGTCTCCGGCTACCTGCTCTATTTGCATGGTGGGGCTGCAGAGGCCGCGCAGTGTGTCGGCCACGCGTTCGAGAATTTGATTGCCGACCTGTTTGCCGAGGGACTCGTTAATGGAGTTGAAGTGGTCGAGATCAATCAGCATCAGTGCGCCACAGGCCATGCCGTCTTGGGTGTCGAGAAGATATTGACTGATACTGTTGCGCAGATGTTGGCTGACAGGCAGTACGGCAATAATGTCGCTGGGGTTGTCGCGCTCTTTTTTGTCAGGCTGTTTTTGGCCGAGCTCTTTATAGCCTAGCTCGTCTTGGCCTAGCTCGTCTTGGCCTAGCTCCTCTTGGCCTAGCTCCTCTTGGCCTAGCTCCTCTTGGCCTAGCTCCCATTGGCCACTCTCTTTTTGATCGCTTTCGATAAAAGCCGGCGGCGCGGTTTCAATGCTGATTGCGGGCTGTTCGGCGGGCAGCACGGGCTGTTCAAGCGCTTGAGCGGGCGCTGCGGCCATTTCTGGGGTGGCCATGGGGCTGCTGTGAAACTCTTGGGTGATCATGCTCGCGAGGGAGGGCAGTGGGTAGAGGGTCAAGCTGATAATGCTGTTGTCGTGGGCAAGATCTCCCACTGAGACGACAATTTCATCCTGCTCTACACCATTTTCGGCGCGCCAGAGAATGCCACTGAGCTTTTCTTGCTGAATTTTGCGGACGACTTGGGTGAGTTGCTGGAGAACCTCTGGGCGCTGCTCTTGGTCTTCGGCGATGGCTGTGCCAATGATTTGCGCGCGCTCGCAGTTGAGAATAGTGGCGGCGCGACTGTTGGCGTCAATGCAGACTCCGTAGGCAAACAGCAATGTGCCGAAAGGGGCGGTGTCGAGAACCTTTTTATACAGTTGATTTTTGTCTGGCATCCTTTGCTCAAATCTGGCCGCTCGCGCAGCTGTCCGTTTTTTTAGTCTGTCTATCTCGTCTGTCTAGTCTATCTCGTCTATCCAAGCCATTTGGATCGCTTCGAGAATTTTCTCGCCACAGCGGTCGGCTGCGTCATCGAATCCGTCGAGGGCCATCACCCATTTGTGTAAATCAACAAAATTAACGTACTGTGGATCTACGTCTGGATGGGTCTCGGCAAGTTCAATGGCGATGTCCAATGTGTCGGTCCACTTTAGCATAGCCTAATACTCCATTTTCTGCTGTTTTCAATCGGTCGTCTGCGGGGCTTTAGTGCTTCTCAGAGACCATGTTAATTGTGTACTTGGGCAATTCCACGACAAGGTCGACGTCGCCCGGTATAACTTGGCAGCTGAGACGCGAGTCGGGATCGACGCCCCATGCCATATCGAGATAATCTTCCTCTAAATCATCTGCTTCTGGCAAGAGCGCAAAGCCCTCTCGCACATGAATATGGCAGGTGGTGCAGGCACAGGACATTTCACAGGCGTGTTCGATCTCTATACCGTTTCTAAGGGCCGCTTGGCAGACGCTCTCGCCGGGGTTGGATTCAATGACTGCGCCGGTTGGGCAGAAATCTTCATGGGGTAAAAAAACTATGCGCGCCATTATAAATTTGTCTCCACGTCGTCAAGACTTTGTCCAGCCAATGCACTTTTGATGCTGGCGTTCATGCGGCGGGCGGCGAACTCTTCACTCGCTTTGCCGACCGATTCAATTTGCCGTGCGATTACACGGTGTTCTCTGCTGTTTGCGAGCACGTCTTGCAGCTGTTTGATGGCTACTTCGAGGCACTGATACTCTGCCGGCTCGAGTAGCGCGCGACCATCTTTTTCCAGCGAGGCATGTAAGTCGACGATCATGCGCTCAGCTTCTACTTGCTGCTCACGCAAGGCGCGTGCCTGCATGTCTTCACGTGCGTGACTAAATGATGCCTGCAGCATGTCGGTGATTTCGTTTTCTTTGAGGCCGTAGGACGGTTTTACTTCAATGCGCGACTCAACACCACTGACCATTTCTTTGGCAGTGACGCTCAACAGCCCATCCGCATCGACTTGATAGGTGACACGAATTTTCGCTGCGCCGGCAACCATCGGGGGAATGCCTCGGAGTTCAAAGCGCGCAAGCGAGCGACAGTCGTCGGCCAGTTCGCGTTCTCCCTGTAAAATATGCACAGCCATGGCTGTTTGTCCATCTTTGAAGGTGGTGAATTCTTGCGCCTTGGAGACGGGAATGGTGGTATTGCGATGAATAATTTTTTCGATTAAACCGCCCATGGTTTCGATGCCGAGGGAGAGCGGAATAACATCGAGCAGCAACATGTCGTCGGCGGATTTATTGCCCACGAGAACGTCGGCTTGCAGGGCTGCGCCCATCGCGATAACGAGGTCGGGGTCAAGACTGGTGTGGGGTGTGCGACCGAACAACTGTTCGACTTTTTCGCGAACTCGCGGGGTGCGGGTTGAGCCGCCGACTAGGACTACATCGTGCACTTGATCGAGGCTGACACCGGCGTCGCGCAGGGCTTTTTTCGAGGCGCGCAGGGTTTTTTCTATCATTGGGTCGATCAGGGTGTTGAGCATTTCGCGGGTTAAGACGGACTGCCAATCCAGCAGTTCGAGTTCGACGCTGTCGACATCGGTCAGTTCTTCTTTGGCGAATTTTGCCATTTCTAACAACACGCGCTGCTCAGTGGGATCGAGGGACTCATCTAAGCCCACTTGCTGTCGAATCCACTCGGCGATGGTGCGGTCGAAATCGTCACCCCCTAAGGCGGAATCACCCCCGGTCGCGAGAACTTCGAAGACGCCTCGCGACAGACGCAGGATGGAGATATCAAAGGTTCCCCCACCGAGGTCGTAAACTGCAATGGTGCCCTCTTCGGCTTGGTCGAGACCGTAGGCGATGGCTGCTGCGGTTGGTTCGTTGAGCAGGCGCAGTACTTTGATACCGGCTAAGGTCGCTGCGTCTTTGGTTGCTTGACGCTGTGCATCGTCAAAATACGCGGGCACGGTGATAACGGCTCCGTCAAGTCGGCCGCCTAGACCCAGCTCGGCGCGGTCGCTCAGTTTGCGCAGTATTTCCGCCGACACTTGAATAGGGCTGACGGCGCCGGCGGCTGTGATAATTTTGGGCATGCCGCCATCATCTTCAGCAAAGGTGTAGGGCAGTTGGCTGCCGAGGGTTTTAATATCGTTGATGCCGCGCCCCATCAGGCGCTTGATTGATGACAGCGTGTTGAGCGGATCGGTTGTGCTGTGCTCGGCGGCTTCGTAGCCAATGCAGCTGACGCCCTCTTTCGTGTAGTGCACGACTGAGGGCAAAAGATGGCGGCCCTGCTCGTCGGCTAGGGTTTCGGACATGCCACTGCGCACGGCGGCGACTAATGAATTGGTGGTGCCGAGATCGATGCCCACGGCATTTTTGCGCTGATGCGGCTGGGGCGATTGTCCGGGTTCAGAAATTTGCAGTAGTGCCACGTTTTAATAATCCTCTAGCTCTTCTTGGCGCTGTTCGATTTCATCGAGAAGCTTGGCAAAAAATTGCATTTTTGCCACTGTGTCGAATGCGTCGTTGTATTGGGCGGCGCTGTGCTGCGCCGCAAAATCGTTTTGTAGTTTGAGATAGTTGTCTTGAACTTGGCCGTGCATGCTATCCAGCTCGCTGGCGGCATCGCTGCTGTCACGCAGGCCTGCAAGGGCTTCGCGAAATTCAATTTGCTGCATCAAAAAAGCCCCATCACTGGTGATATGACTCTCTTGGTTGGCATCGATATGAGCAAGTTCTAGTAAATATTGTGCGCGTTTTAGGGGCGACTTTAGACTGTCGTAGGCTTGATTGATGAGTGCGGTGGTTTGCACCGCAAGGCGTTTTTCGGTGTCCCCTTTTGCCGCATAACGGTCTGGGTGAAACTCGCACTGCAAGTTGCGGTAGCGGGTGTCGAGCAGGGAGCGGTCTATCTGCCAGGTGACGGGCAGGGAGAAAATCTCAAAGAAGTTGTTCGTTTCCAATACCATTGCAGATACAACCAATGTCTCGACCCCAACCTTGAAATTAACGCCCAGCTCAGCGGGAATTGTTATACGTGGAAGCTTTCTCCACATCCACACTCATCTTTGACGTTGGGGTTTTTAAACTCAAAGCCTTCGTTCAGCCCCTCTTTGACGTAGTCGAGTTCAGTGCCGTCGAGGTAGACAAGGCTTTTCGGGTCGATAATTAACTTTACGTCGCCGCACTGAAACACTTCGTCTTCAGCATCAGTGCTGTCGACAAATTCGAGTACGTAAGATAGGCCCGAACAGCCCGTGGTGCGAACACCCAAGCGAATACCGACGCCCTTGGAGCGGTGCGCCAAGTGCTTTATTACGTGCTGCTCGGCAGCGGCTGTCATCGTAATAGCCATGACCTTGTTTAACTCCCTTGTTTTGCTCGGATGTCGCGAACGGCGGCTTTGATAGCATCTTCGGCCAGCACTGAACAGTGGATTTTAACCGGGGGCAGCGCGAGCTCTTCGGCAATCTGGGTATTTTTGATCAGCTCGGCGTCGTCGATATGCTTGCCTTTGACCCATTCGGTCAACAGCGAGCTCGACGCAATGGCTGAACCACAGCCGTACGTTTTGAACTTGGCGTCTTCGATAATCCCTTGGTCGTTGACCTGAATTTGCAGGCGCATCACGTCGCCACAGGCGGGCGCGCCGACCATGCCGGTGCCAACATTTTTTGCGCTGTCGTCTAACTTGCCGACATTGCGTGGATTTTCATAATGGTCAATTACTTTGTTGCTATAAGCCATGGTATGACTCCTAATTAATCTTGCGTGACTTTCAAAAAAGCGCTTAGTGCGCGGCCCACTCTACTTGGCTTAGATCGACACCATCTTTAAACATATCCCACAGCGGCGACAACTCACGCAACTTGGTCACGGCGTGACGTACCTTGAGGATGGCATTATCGATGTCTTCCTCGGTGGTGTAGCGGCCGATGCTGAAGCGAATTGAGCTGTGTGCCATCTCGTCGTTGAGACCCAGTGCGCGCAGTACGTAAGACGGCTCAAGGCTGGCTGAGGTACAGGCGGAACCCGATGATACTGCCAAATCGCGCAGTGCCATGATTAGCGATTCGCCTTCAACGTAGGCAAAACTGATGTTAATGATGCCCGGGACGTGCTGATCTTTGGAGCCATTCAGATAGACCTCTTCCATATCGGAAACACCTTCCCAAAGACGGGTGCGCAGCTTCTCGATGCGCGCTGACTCTTCGGCTAGCACCTCGCCAGCTATGCGGAACGCTTCTCCCATCGCAGCAATTTGGTGGGTTGGCAAGGTACCTGAACGCATACCGCGCTCATGACCACCGCCATGCATTTGCGCTTCGATACGAACTCGTGGCTTGCGGCGAACATAGAGCGCGCCAATCCCTTTGGGGCCATAAATTTTGTGGGCTGAGAATGACATCATGTCGACTTTCATCGCTTCGACGTCAATCGGTGTTTTGCCGGCGCTCTGCGCAGAATCAACATGGAAGAAGACGCCTTTTTCGCGACAGATTGCGCCGATCGCAGCAATATCGTTGAGGGTGCCGAGTTCATTATTGACGTGCATGATCGAGACAACGGTGGTGTCTTCACGCAACGCGTCGGCAACCATTTGCGGCTGGACAATGCCGCTTGAATCGGGGTCGAGGTAGGTCACTTCAAACCCTTCACGCTCAAGCTGGCGACAGGTGTCGAGCACTGCTTTGTGCTCTATGCGCGAGGTGATAATGTGCTTGCCTTTGCGCTGATTGAAGTGCGCACAGCCTTTAATCGCGAGGTTGTTGCCCTCTGTTGCACCTGAGGTCCAAACAATTTCTCGTGGATCGGCGTTAATCATTTTGGCAACTTGCTCACGGGCGTCTTCAACAGCCGCTTCCGCTTCCCAACCGAACACGTGCGAGCGCGACGCTGGGTTGCCGAAGTGACCGGTCGGCGTGAGGTACTGCATCATTTTCTCGGCTACCTGAGGATCAACCGGCGTTGTCGCTGCATAATCGAGATAAATTGGAAGACTCATGAATTACTCCAGTATTTAGCAGGCATCTGCCCGCGGACTATCACTTAGTATTAGTAGCTGTTCGACTTGGCGCTGGGCGATATTTTTAATATCGCGTCTTGCCATTAGTTGTGCGAGGGAAATACCGTTCAAGAATCGGTGAATCTCGCCGCTCAACTCGTCCCACAAAGCATGTGTTAAACAAATCTCACCACCTTGGCAGTCACCTTTGCCCTGGCAGTTGGTGGTATCAACAGACTCATTGACAGCGTCAATAATCTGCGCGATAAAAATGGTGTCACTGTCACGACCAAGACGATATCCGCCTCCGGGGCCGCGCACACTCGAGACTAAATCTGATTGCCTCAATCGAGCAAACAGCTGCTCAAGGTATGAGAGGGAAATTGACTGGCGCTGCGATATCTCTGCCAATGACACTGGCTTTTCGTCCGCGTGGATGGTGAGATCCAACATCGCGGTTACCGCATAACGTCCTTTGGTGGTCAGTCGCATATCATGCCCCTATGGTAGCAAGGGCGAAATTATCTAATACCCGACTATTTTAGTCAACTACTTACCAGTATCTAACCATCATCAAACCGTGCTGAAAGGCCGCCATTTTTTGCTCAACCTCGCTGCGCACACATCGCTGCTATTTTCGATCAATCTTACGTTGAACAGCGGTTAATAGACCACGCAGAATGGAAACTTCCATCTCGTCCATTCGCACGCGATTAAATAATCTGCGCATGCGTGTCAGCACTTGCTTGGGGTTTTCTGGGTCATAGAATTTCAACTCGGCCATGGTTGTGGCGAGGTGTTCATGGAAATATTCCAAGTCGGCAGACTTCACCGGTGGTTGGTCCCAGTCAGTTAGGGCGGGCAAATTGCCCTGCTCATCGGCAAGGCTGGCCATACGCACTTCATAGGCAAGTACCTGAACCGCTGTCGCCAAGTTTAGCGAGCTGTAATCAGGATTAGACGGAATGTGCACATGGTAGTGGCACTTTTGCAGCTCTTCGTTGGTTAGGCCGCGATCTTCGCGCCCAAACAAGAGGGCAGTTTTGTGGGTCGCAGATTCTCTGTAGATTTTTTCACCGCACTCGCGAGGATTGAGCAGCGGCCAGGGGATGCGACGCTCGCGGGCACTGGTGCCCACCACAAGTCCGCAGTCTGCAATGGCTTCGTCTACGGTCTCAACAATGGTGGCGCCGTCGAGAATGTCTCGGGCTGCAGCCGCCCGCCACACAGCGCGGGGGGCGGGATATTCCTTCGGCTCGACAAGATACAATTCGGCCAATCCCATGTTTTTCATTGCCCGCGCTGCACCGCCGATATTACCTGGATGGGTGGTGTTGACGAGTACAATACGAATATTTGCTTGCCGCTCAATTAGGGACACAGAGCACCTCTAAAAAGTCCGATGTTAGTGCCTCCGATGAGGCGCTGCGAAATTGGCCGGCGAGTGTAGCAGAATCGGGGTTCTCTGGTACATTCTCTCTCTGATACAATGCGCGCCCTTTTAGTCAGACTTGGAATAACCACCCTATGCAACCAATGGTCAATATCGCCCTGCGCGCTGCGCGCCAAGCGGGAGAAATGATTGTAAAATCTGCCGATAGCCTCGAATCTGTGCAGGTTGATGAGAAGGGTCGTTACGACTTTGTCACCGAAGTGGACAGACGCTCGGAAGAAACAATCCTCTACCACATTAAGAAAGCCTACCCAGACCACCGGTTTTTATGTGAAGAAAGCGGCGCAAGTGGTAATCCCGACAGCGATGTTGAGTGGATTATTGACCCTCTCGATGGCACCACCAATTTCGTGCGCGGCATACCCCATGTCGCCATATCCATTGGCTGTCGCGTTAAGGGCCGTCTTGAGCATGCAGTGATTGTCGAGCCATTCAAGCACGAAGAATTTACTGCCAGCCGCGGTGGTGGCGCGCGGTTAAACGGTCGCCGTATTCGCGTATCGGGCCGCGCCAGTGAAGCAGGTGCTCTGTACGCAACGGGTATTCCCTACAGCGATCCATCATTTGCGCGCATGGATGATTACCTAAAGTGCATGCATGAATTCGCGCACAATTCGTCGGGCGTTCGCCGCATGGGCGCCGCCGCGCTTGATCTCGCGTATGTTGCCGCGGGCCGCATGGACTGTTACTGGGAAATGTATTTAAAGCCTTGGGATATGGCAGCGGGTGCCCTCTTGGTGCGGGAAGCTGGCGGTATGGTGAGTGATTTTCAAGGTAACGAGACGTTTTTGGAGAGCGGCCACATTGTTGCCTGCACCCCTAAATTGTTTAAACCCACATTAAAAGTGCTGGCGAAAAACCTCGGCGACTTAAAATAAGGCCGCTGCGATCGTCAATCTGATTGTCGCACTCTAGGAAAACAGCAGTGCCGAGCGCTCAAGGAGCCAGTAGGCACTGCAAACACCCATCGCGTAAACAACCCACTGCGCAAGCGTCGCTTGATGTGTTGCGACCAGTGCAATCTGTTTTTTGGCCACCATCACTAAAACAAGAATTGCCGCTATAAAGCCTAACTGGCCAAGTTCAACGCCGATATTGAAGAACAGCAGCGCTGGCAATTTCATCGCGGTCGGCAAACCTAACTCCTGCAGCACAACGGCAAAACCAAAGCCGTGCAATAACCCAAACACGGTTGAGACGCTGACAGGATAACGCCACGTGAAACTGTCTTTGGCACCGTGGCGCTGGTGTTTAATAATTTCGACCGCTAGCAACAAAATGCTCAGCGCAATAAGCAATTCAACCAACTCCGTCGGCAGACGAAAAATATCTAAGGTGGCAAGACTGAGGGTGATCGAGTGGGCTAAGGTAAAACCGGTTACGGTCAGCAGCAATCGCTTAAATGTGCCGGCAATCATCATAAGACAGAGCACAAATAAAAGGTGATCAGTGCCGGCAAGAATATGCTCAATACCTGCCACCGTGTACTGTTTTGCCACTGCGCTCGCGGATGTTGAGAGAGGGATTTCGATGCTGGTTTGTTCTGGCCCGGAAAATAGTTGCGCGACATCACCTGTGAGTGGTTTGAACACCACCAGCGAACTCAACGCTGGGTTACCGTAACGGTAAATAAGCTCAACTGACAGCGTATTTCCGAGTGCAACAAGATCTGTATCGCAGCGATAAAGGCTGCGGCCAATCAGCCCTGCAGGTCTTCCTCTCGCTTCACCTGAGATGTCGGTGGCAAAGTTGCAGTCGCTATAACGCAGCTCGACGGCAGGCTCCCGCCCCTCTGCCATGACCGGCGGAATTTTCCACTTCACCAAATATTCATTGGCCTGCAACTGGCTGACTTCGACATAAACGGGACGCGCTTCGTCTGCACTAGGAAGTGCAGCAAAGGCCCATAGCATAGCCCCTAAAATGGCAGGCACTACTCTCATTGCACAGGCTCGGTGAGATCGTTGAGTTGATACTTTGTCATCAGATCATCCATCGCCGTGCGCTTGATCTGCAGTTGCTGCTGGCGCTGGGCGTCGGCAAACACTGCTGGGGCAATTTCTTCAAACACTGGAATGTAGGCGGGCGTATTTTTAACTAACAGAACCACATGCCATCCGTAGGCAGATTGGATAGGTCCCTGCCACTGCTTTTCAGGCTGTAGCGCGAATATTGTTTCTTGGAAATCACGTCCGAAATGACTGTTAATTTCGTCGTCGTCACGGCCAACATAGTTGCGATTGTAGAGAAATCGCTCTCCGTAGCGAGGCGCGTTTTCAAACGGTACTGCCTGCGCATTGAGCTCAGTATAAAGTGTCTCTGCCATCGCCTTGGCTGCGTCAACTGAGCGTTTTTCCGTTGAAATAAAAACGTGGGTAAAGGTTGCCGTGGCAGGTTTTTGATACTCTTGTTGATGCTCTGCAAAATACGCGCGCAAGTCATTTTCCGTCAGGGGCTGCGCTTCGTCGTAAAAGCCTTGAAGCAGATAATCCATTTTCTGAATCACGCGACTGCGAATAATTTGATCGTTTTTGTCGAGGTTGAGGGCGATACCTTCACGAAATAGTGCTTCGTTGCGCCCATAGTCTTCGATCAATCGCTGTCGCTCCTCGGAACTCAGACGATCAAGCGCCGCTTGCGCATCAGCGGGATTAAACATTTTTGCCTGTAACTGCAGAAACTGCAGCAGTACGCTGTTATCAATATCGATGCGGTACTGCTGATAGGCATAGTTATCCGCATTGAACAGCCGCTCGCCACCGAGCAGCAAAACGGCAATCACTAAAAATTGGACAAGAGGTTCTTTCAAGAGGTTCTTCATTGCTTTTTCTGTGCCTTAGCTATTTGATCGACGGCGTTGACTGTAGATGAGGCGGCAAAACTGTACAAGGCGTCACCCGCGCCTTATGACCTGTTCAGACTCGAGTGCAACCCTGTCGCTGCACTCGAGTTGCGCTAACTTTACAGCGGCTGATACCAAATGGGCGAGGTGTAGGCCCGCTCTTGGATAACCTTTGGCCCACGTGGCGGGTGGTCAAGTTGCAGGGCAATCGAGTCCAACAGCCCGTTGCGGGGCGTGGGTATCTGTAGCACTCTGGCATAATAAAACGCTGGCTGGTCAGGGTTAAAGTCGGGATCAATCCACTGCGCGCTGAGTTCTGGACTGCCAATAGTGTTGCTGTAGCGGCCTGATTGAAGGTCTACCGTGTTGCCGACAGCGGGCAACTTTCCGTCTGCATCGAGCTGGCGATCATCAGACCAAGCCAAATTGTAGACCTGCTCATGCTGTTCGCCATTCGCGTCAACCCATCCTTTGACGATTTGCAATCGATCAAGATTGCCATCCAGCGGGTCTTTCACCGCACGCACTAAAAATGCTGGCGGTTGCTTAAGCGATTCTTGGGCCAATAAATCACCGCCCATGGGCACACCAAATTTGTACCCTATACTGGCAAAGTCATCCGCATTGGCAGCATTTTCTGGAAAGCGCCAACCACCGAACAACTGCACGCGCAGGCGCGGACCTGTCGTGGCGTAGACTTCTTTTCGTCGAAATGCTGCGTAAATCGCTTCACGACTATTTTCGGTTGCCCAGACAGCGGCGAGACCCGATGCCGACATGCTCCACCCGTTTGTGGTTGTCTCAGCTGTGCCTCTGGAGTCCTTCGTTTCAGGGGTTGAATCTGTCGCCATTTTTCCCCAGAAATTATTTTCCTCGGCAGCGGCTAATGCTGTGTGCGAGTCGGTTGAGCCAATAAGGCCAAACTTGTAAGGATTGACGCCAATCTTTTGCTCAATGGCCAACCCTCGTTTTAGAGCTGGTCGAATATAATCCGCGGCGGTTGCAACAAATTTTTCCGCCTGTTTCTGAATATAAAAATTGTAGTTTTCGAAGTCAGCAAACTCATCATCGGGCGAAAATTCGCTGCGTGTTTCACTGTCGCCTTTTGTTTGGGTCACTTCGGTTACCGGCTCCCAAAAGGCACGGCGGCGAGCATAGTCAGCCGTCATCTCTTCACCGCGCAGGGTGGTGGTGTCGAACATATAGCCTTTAGAGATATTCGAATTGTGGGGAATCGCTAAAAAGCGTGCGCCGGTGCGCTGCTGGGTATCCTCTAACCACTGCCACAAGTCTTCTGGATACTGACTTTGATCAGAGCCATAGGGTAGGAACTGACTGGCTTTTTCGGCACCGTCGGGCGTGACCACCACGCGATGTAAGTTGGCTCCAGTTGGAATTGATGACCACTCCCACCCCAAAAACGTGGTAAACACGCCAGGTTCATTGTGCTCTTCCGCAGCGGCAATAATAGCCTGCCAGGCATTAGTGGATGTCTCGGTAGTGTCGCCAAAAATACCGACACCGCCTATATTATTACTGCTGCTGGCAACAGGATCGCCGTGCCCTTCGTTTTCATCAGGTACCGGTAAAAAGCGTGTAAAGAACTGAAGGCCAGTGCCGTTATTAAGGGCGCGCAACATTAGCTTTTCAGCCACCCATCGTTTTATGTTTCCGTACCAACCAAGGTCTTCATAGACCATGGTCTGGTTGCTCACGGCACGGATAACGCCGAGCATTTCCGCATGATCAGAGACCACCAAAAAGTCGAGTGGGGTGTGAATTTGCACGCGCGCTCTGTTGTACGGATGGATGACGGGCTGCCCCTTTGCCCAGCGATAGGCGGTATCGGGGTCGGCGCTATGATTGTCGTTTAAAAACGCATCAAAGGAGTAGGAGGTGTGCAAATGGGTATCGCCAAAATAGAGCTGGGTGGCTACCTGATCGTTAGTGCCTTGAGCAGTAACAGTGTTGGCAAGCGCTGAGACAGCGATGCACAATACAGTGGCTTTTATCGCATTAAGATTTTTCACGCGTTCGCCTCCTTTTCAAGGGCAGGCAGTCGTCTTCGGGCAAACTCAAGAATGACGATGCTGACAATTTCAATCAAGGTTGAACGAATAGCCGGCTGGGTTAAACCGTCGAGAACGATGTGTATACCGCGACCAAAAAGCACTGCCAACAAAAGGACGGTTGGCACGATTAACCAGGCACTCTTGCCTGGGCGCGATCCATATAGAATAAAAATGGCTGCCGTTAAAAACATACCACCAAGATCGCCGCGAAGTGTTCCTAAGCCGTCTGTGCGACTCGCGACAACGGCGAAGTCTGCTTCCATTCCTGCGGGGTCGAGCATAAAACCGACGCTACCCAACAGCGCAACTATACCCATAAGAGTCAAAATAACGCGCATCACTTTATCCAAGATAGTCCCCTTTTCTATTATTATTTTTGTGTTTTTGTGTTCGATGGCCATTGCACAACAGGGTTCAGCAGGCCAAAACAATTTTCTCAATTATGCGCTGAAGAAACTATTAGGGTCTATAGCCACTGACGTGCACGATTCACTAAAAATGACTAAAGGGTATTTGCTGCGCGAATGTTTTATCTAAGGTAGAGTGCTGAAAAATCTTTAGCGACCTTTCTATGCAAACGTTTTCGCGAACCACGGGTATTTCAGTTGTTGTCGCCAACATGGTGGGCACCGGTGTCTTTACCAGCCTAGGCTTTCAGCTGCTTGGAATCCAATCGTATTTTGTGCTGATGATGCTGTGGTTTGTCGGCGGTGTTACTGCGCTCTGTGGTGCCTTGACCTACGCTGAGCTGGGAGCCAATCTGCCGCGTTCAGGGGGCGAATACAATTTTCTGTCGCGGCTCTATCACCCCAGCGCTGGATTTATTTCGGGATGGATCTCAGCCACAGTGGGGTTTGCTGCGCCGGTGGCGCTGGCAGCCATGACTTTCTCCGCGTACCTTTCCGCGGTTTTCCCAGGAATACCCAAGACCTTTTCGGCGGTAATGTTAGTGGTTTTTCTCACCGCGACACACTGTCTCTCTCGACGCACTAGCAGCGCAATTCAACAGGCTTTTACTGCCTTAAAGGTGCTGTTAATTATTCTCTTCTGTGCGGTTATTTTTATCTGGGGGGAAACGCCTCAAGCTGCCAATTTTCTGCCACAGGCTGGCGACGGGGGACGCTTGTTTAGTGGCGCCTTCGCGGTATCGCTTATATACGTCAACTATGCCTACACTGGCTGGAATGCAGCAACCTATGTCACCAGCGAATTAGATAACCCGCAACGCAATTTGCCGATTGTTTTGTTTGTTGGCACAGCAGTGGTAATGATGCTTTACCTCCTGCTTAATTTTACTTTTCTCAGTGCCGCCCCCATTTCGATTTTGGAGGGCAATATCGAGGTAGGCGTAATTGTCGCCGATCATGCTATTGGCGCACATGCAGGCAAGGCCATGGGCGCCGTTCTCGCGCTGCTGCTGGTGTCCACAGTCAGCGCCATGACAATGGCCGGCCCGAGAGTGCTGCAAGTGATCGGCGAGGACTTTAAGGCGTTTGCCCCTCTCGCCCGCAACAACAGCAATGGCGTCCCCAGTCGGGCGATTATTTTCCAAGCCGGTTTGGCTGTGCTGTTTATGCTCAGTGCGACCTTTGAGTCGGTGTTGGTTTTTTCCAGCTTTGTTCTCGGTATTAACACGCTGTTTTCGGTGCTGGGTGTGTTTGTTTTGCGCTGGCGCAATATGAACATCGAAGGGGCTTACAAAACCTTTGCCTACCCTTTTGCGCCACTTATCTATCTGGCGGTCACTCTGTGGACATTGGTCTATGTGCTCATTTCCCGCCCTCAGGAGGGGTGGATTGGTGTTGCAATGATTGGTGTTGGTGCGATCATGTATTATTGTTCCAACAGGACTGAACAGACATCACTTATAAAATAATAACGAGCTCGCCTGACTCGAAAATCACAATGTTAACTGCCGGTGCCACTGGCAGCACCTTCATAATTAGGGGAATAAAATGACAAGCACTGTATTAGGTTTTGCCGCTCACGACACGTCTGGGCATATGTCTCAGCTAACATTCCAGCGCCGCGCCCTGCGCGATAACGATGTACAAATCGATATCGCCTACTGTGGCATCTGTCACAGCGACCTGCATCAGGTCTGCAACCATTGGGGAAGAGCTACGTACCCGATGGTGCCGGGGCATGAAATTGTTGGCAAAGTGGGCGCCGTGGGCAGTGGGGTTAGCCAATATGCGGTGGGCGACTTGGTCGCTGTCGGCTGTATGGTTGACTCCTGCCAAGCATGCGAACAGTGTGACGTGGGGCAAGAGCAGTACTGCTTGAATCGCTTTACGCAAACCTATGCGGACAAAGACCGTGTTGATGGCAGCCCGACCATGGGCGGTTATTCTCAGAGTATTGTTGTGCGCGATAAGTTCGTCCTGCGCATTCCTCCAAGTCTCGATTTAGCCGCAGCGGCTCCCCTGCTGTGCGCAGGTATAACGACATACTCACCCCTCAATCACCACAATGTTGGCCCCGGCAGCAAGGTGGGTGTGATTGGACTCGGTGGGCTTGGACACATGGCGATTAAATTTGCTGTGGCGATGGGCGCTGAAGTCGGTGTATTTACCACGTCACCCTCAAAAATCGAGGAGGCAAAGCGCCTCGGCGCGAGCCAAGTCTTTCTGTCGAGTGACCCTGTGCAAATGAAATCAGCGGTTGGCTATTTCGATATTATTATTGATGCGGCATCGCGCACTCACAATATGAACGCCTACATGATGGCGCTTAAAACAGACGGTCACATGGTGTTGGTCGGACCGATTGGCGTGCTCGAACCTATGCCCAGCGGACTTCTGATAGCGGGCAGGAAATCTCTGAGCGGCTCGGGTATTGGCGGTATTGCGGAAACTCAGAAAATGCTCGACTTTTGTGCAGAAAAAAATATTACCTGCGATATTGAAATGATTAACGTGCAAGACATTAATCAGGCGTTTGAGCGTATGGAAAAGAATGACGTGCACTATCGCTTTGTTATCGATATGGCGTCTCTCGTTTAACAGAGTGCGTAACGGGCTGTGTAACAAGCTTAGAAAGTAGGTAACATGCAAAAAGGCCGAAGTAGAGAGTCTCTCTGCTTCGGCCTTTATTTGCTTCTAGCACCCTTTTTGGCGTCGATATCTCAGCGGCTAATACCTTTAATTTCCAAGAAATCATCAAACCCAAACTCGCCCCACTCGCGACCATTGCCCGACTGTTTATAGCCGCCAAAGGGTGCCGTGTAGTCTTGCGAGGCGCTGTTGATACCAATCATGCCGGCGCGCAATTGACGTGCAACACGATCCGCGCGCTGTTCGTCACCTGTGCTGAAATACGCAGCCAAACCGTAAGGCGTGTCGTTGGCGACAGCAATTGCTTCCTCCTCGGTGTCGAAGGGAATCATGGTGAGAACGGGGCCGAAAATTTCTTCTCTGGCAATGGTCATCTGGTTGTTGGCGCCAGCAAAAACTGTCGGCTTCACATAGTAGCCGTGGCTAAATCCGTCTGGCTTACCGAGACCGCCAGCAACGAGTTCAGCGCCCTCTTCAATACCTTTAGCAATTAGCGCTTGGACTTTATCAAACTGCATACGGCTCGACAGCGGGCCGATATGGGCGCCCTCTTTGTCCGCATGATCGACCACAACCTGCTCGGCAGTGGCTTTGGCAATTTGCACTGCTCGATCGTAGACGGAAGACTCAACCAACATGCGCGATGGCGCATTACAGGACTGACCTGTGTTGCTCATCATATGCAACACACCCCCAGCGACGGCCGTTTCAAGGTCGGCGTCGGCAAAAATAATATTGGGTGATTTACCGCCCAGTTCTTGCGCGACTCGCTTAACCGTATCCGCGGCCGACTTGGCCACAAGAATACCCGCACGGGTAGAACCAGTGAAAGACACCATATCAATATCGGGATGGCTAGACAGCACCGATCCCACTGAGGGGCCGTCACCATTCACCATATTGTAAACACCGGCTGGGAAGCCCGCCTGATGCATCATTTCGCTGAACAGATAGCCAGATATAGGCGCAATCTCACTGGGTTTTAATACCATGGTGCAACCCGTGGCCAGCGCAGGGGCGACCTTGCAGGCAATCTGGTTGATTGGCCAGTTCCACGGCGTAATAAATCCGCAGACGCCGATAGGCTCTTTCACCACTCGGGTGTTGCCGACCTGACGTTCAAATTCGTACGTTTTCAACGCTTCAAGAGCGGTGGCAATATGTCCGCGACCACAATCGGCCTGAGCGGCGGTCGAAAACGAAATCGGCGCGCCCATCTCCATGGAAATAGCCAATGCCATTTCGTCGTAGCGTTCAGTATAAATCTGCAGTAGCTTCTCCAGCAGCGCTACGCGCTCTGCAACGGAGGTTTGTGAGAAGTGAGGGAAGGCGGCCTTGGCGGCGGCGATGGCACGCTCAACATCTGCAGCAGTCCCCAACGATATGGTTGCCACCAGCTCTTCTGTGGCTGGATTTTCTACGGCAAGGTCGTGCGCTTGAAGGGGCGCAACCCACTGACCGTTAATATAAAACTGGCGTAAATCTTTCATCTTGAACCCCTCAATAATTTTTCTCAGACTACCCGCAAACACTCAACCCCGCTATACCCCACAGAGGGGGAGGCAGGGCTATTTGAAAATATACTGACCCAGAGACTCAATGGTCTGGGGGCCGATTAACCGCTGCTGCAACTGGCCATCGCTGCCAATAATAAGCGTCTCTGGCAATACCGACACAGGACCCAGCCCCCACAGAGCGCGAGGGTCTTTTTCCAGCGACGGAAATTCAATACCCATTTTTGCGAGCTGCGCGAGAAGTTCATCGCCTTGCTCATTGTCAAAATTAACGCCAACAATGGTCAGTTGATCGGCATGTTCCGCGGCCAACTCATTAAGCTCTGCAATCTCCTTGCGACAGGGGGCACACCACTCGGCCCAATAATTAATCAAGGTGACCTTCCCAGTGTCGTTTTGGAAACTGTGGCTACCGCCCCCTACCAGCGCATAGCTGGAGTCGTCGCTGCTGCAGCCGACAAGCAAGCTGCTAATAAGTAGTAGACCAAGTGAAATAGTGTTTCGCACGGTTTAGGCTCTCTCTTATGCTGGTGTTAGGTTGTTAGTTTCATTTGTCGCTAATTATTTCATCGCTGCGCGAGAATAATGCCAGTACGTTAACCGACATACTGCCTTCAAGCAATGACCGGTTGTGTGCCATTAGATCCGTATACGCTGTATACCAAGGGTGGCTAGAGATAACTTTATCAGTCAAATCAACCGGCGAACTGAGAAAATTACCGCCCAACCAATCCACTACGTCAGTCACCGAGATACTGGCAAGATCGCGAATCAGCACGTACTCACCGCGCGCAGTTTTTTCCAGCACATGTTTTTCTAGCAACAGATTGCGCAGTCGCCGCCAGTGCTCAGCGTCGAGCCCGACGATACTCATACTGCGATCCGTTAGCGCTTTGCCGCGCTGCTGACGGCGCCAGCACTGCCACAAAATCATCAGCACCGCGAGCAGATCGGGCATGGCTTTGCCGCGACCGGAATAGCGAAAGGTCTCGAGACTGCGGACTAATTCAGCGCCAATTAAAATCAGCACCCAGAGAAAATAAATCCACAACAGAAACAGTGGCACCACAGCAAAGGCACCATAGATACTGGTATAACTTGAGTGGGTAACCAGCAGACCAAAGAGCCACTTTGCGGTTTCAAACAACGCTGTCGTGACCAGTCCACCCAGAACAGCATAGGATGTTTTTACCTTGCAGTTGGGTACCGCAATAAAAAGCAGAGTAAAGGCGAGCCACGTCAGCAGCCATGGCAAATAAGCAAACAGCATGACCGACAAACCCAAGCCATCCACTTCATCGACAAGCAAACGGAAGGAGAGCAAATAGGTTTTCATCATCATACCCGCCGCCAACAACAACGGCCCCAAGCTGAGAATCGCCCAATAGACCAAAAACCCCGCCAAGCCTTTGCGATCGCCGGTGGTCGCCCAAATATGATTAAAGGTTTTCTCGATATTACCCAACATTAAAAACGAGGTGACCATTAAAATAATGACGCCTGCCGCACTTAGCTTGCGGGCTTGCCCCGAGAACTCGCTGAGGTATTGGCTGATCTCCTGACCACTGCTGGGCAAAAACTTCGAAAAAATAAAGCTCTCCACCTGTGCACCCAGCTCCTGAAATGCGGGCACCAAAGAGAACATGCTGTACATCAGTGTCAGCATCGGCACAATCGCAAAGAGACTCATATAAGTCAGCGCCGCCGCGCTTTGATTGCAGCCATCTTGAGAAAAACGCTGGGCCAAATAGCGCATAAAAGCACCGCTGGTGCCAATCGCTTGCGGTATTTTTTTGATCGCCGACATAAAACCTGTAGCCATACTGCGCAACCTCCCGTTCTGTTTAACTCTGATTGCCATTACAATGCTCTGAATCCCGCTGTATAACGTATAAGGATAGACGATGACAATCATTTACCATAACCCGCGATGCTCGAAATCGAGACAGGCCCTCGCGCTGATCCGCGAGCGCGGCATCGAGCCCTCGATTGAACTCTATCTCGAGACCCCACCCAGCGCCGCCGCCCTCGCCGCCCTGCTGGCAAAGTTGGGGCTCAACGCCCGGCAGTTACTGCGCAGTGGTGAAGACCTGTACAAAACACTTGGGCTGGCGAACAGCGCATTGTCAGAGAAAGACCTGATCGCAGCAATGGTGGAACATCCTAAATTGATTGAACGGCCAATCGTGGTTCACGGCGACAAAGCGATTATTGGCAGACCACCTGAGTTGGTCCTGGAGATTTTACAATGAACAACCCCTATATTTTGGTGCTCTATTACAGCCGCAACGGCCATATAAAAAAACTCGCCGAACAAATTGCACAGGGTATTGAATCTGCCGGACTCGAAGCGCGACTGCGCACTGTGCCTGCAGTATCGACGGTGTGTGAAGCTACACAGCCAGACATTCCTGACAGCGGCGCGGTTTACTGTACTGAAGAGGACTTGCGCGATTGCAGCGGGCTTTTGCTAGGCAGCCCAACACGCTTCGGCAATATGGCCGCACCACTCAAATATTTTCTTGATGGCACGGCTGGGCTGTGGATGAATGGCAGCTTGATTAACAAACCCGCTGGCGTCTTCACATCTACATCGAGTCAGCATGGCGGTCAAGAGAGCACACTTTTGTCGATGATGATTCCCCTGTTACATCATGGCATGGTGATCAGCGGTATCCCCTACTCTGAAAAGGCGCTGCACAGCACCAAGAGCGGCGGCACACCTTACGGCGCGACCCATGTGGAAGCCGAGCAGTTAAGCCCCGAAGAAATAGACCTCTGCCGCGCCCAAGGCAAGCGTATCGCCACGTTGGCAAAACATCTCACTGGAGTTAAATAGCATGACGTTGCAAACAAAGATTGCGATCGCCAAACCCCTAACCCGCATTAGCTTCGGCCTAATGCTCGCCGCCATGGCTGCCAACGCCTATGTGCAGGGGGCACCGTGGATTATCTATCTGCTGTGCCTATTTCCTCTGAGCATTTTTATTCCAGGACTTATCATCAACAGCACCCGCACACTGATCTGGATTTGCTTTGTTATATTGATGTATTTCGCCGTTGCAGTAGATAACCTTGCAGGGCCAGCACCGCAAGCGCTGGATTGGGTCGAGCTCATACTCACCGTGATTTTATTTAATGCAGCGATGATGCATGCCCGCTGGAAACAAGCCCTCGGCAAAGAATTACAAAATCAGCAAACCGCAAGCGAAGGGCTACACTGACAACACGCAACGTGAAAGGAATTTCCTATGAGTGAGAAACCAGGCTGGATACGAAGAGTATTCAGATTTATCGGGAAGGTTGTAAGTGCCCTGCGACAGGTCATCAGCCTGATTATCGTGATCTTTTTTATCACAGTGATTGCTGGCATGTTCGCCGATGACATTCAGCCCATGCCGGAAAAAGGTGCCCTCTATCTCGCTCCCAGCGGTGTCTTGGTTGACCAACGCTCCTATATGGATCCGATTGCCGAAGCATTCTCTCAGTCGAACCATCAAGCTGCCGAGACCCTGGTGCGCGATGTAGTCACTGCTCTCGATCATGCCCAATACGATCCGCGCATCACTCATATTCTACTCGACACCGACTATCTGCAGGGTGCAGGCCTAGCCAAATTGGAAGAAATTAGCAGCGCACTGATGCGCTTCAAAAAGAGTGGCAAACCGATTATTGCCATCGGCGATAGCTTCTCCCAGCAGCAGTATTTTCTCGCCGCCCATGCCAATGAGATTATTCTAAACCCCATGGGTCAAGTATCACTGACGGGCTTTGGCGCTTATTCAAGCTATTACAAAGAAGCGCTGGACAAGCTAAAAATCAATATCCATGTTTTTAGAGTGGGTAAGTATAAGAGTGCGGTGGAGCCTTTCCTCGGCAATAGCATGTCAGAAGCTGCGCGCAGTGACCGTCGCGAATTAATCGACTCACTGTGGACATTTTACGCCTCAAAAGTAGAAGAGCTGCGCGAGCTACCCGCTGGTACGATCGACAACTTGGTCAACAACATGCACACGCTCATGGTTGGCGCAAAGGGCGATTCCGCAGCGCTGGCATTAGAGCAGGGCTTAGTTGACCGCATTGCCACGCGCAGCGAAATGAAAAACTACCTCAATCAAGTGCTGCCCACAACCAATGGTGAGTTTGAAAGTATTCCCATGGCTGCCTATGTCAATCACATCAAGTTGAGCGCACTGAAGAGTGTTGAACCCAACAAAGAGGTGATTGCTGTCGTAGTTGCCAGTGGCGAAATTCTGGATGGCGAACAACCTGAAGGCCTGATTGGTGGCGATACACTGGCCAATATTTTTGCAGATATTCGCGATGACGAGCAGATTAAAGCCGTGGTTCTGCGGATTGACAGCCCCGGCGGCAGCGCCTTTGCCTCGGATGTTATCCGCGACGCAATTGGCGCCGTGCGCAAGCGCAATATTCCTGTGGTTGTCTCCATGGGCAGCTACGCAGCATCCGGTGGCTACTGGATCGCCACTGAGGCAGATCGTGTTTTCACACTATCCACCACCATTACTGGATCTATCGGCGTCTTCGGCATCATGCCTACCTTTGAAGAGTCTCTTAACGCTCTCGGTATTTATTCCGACGGCGTAGGTACGTCTGATATTTCCGGCATGATGAATTTAGACCGCCCAATGACCAAACAGACCGAAATTATTATTCAGTCGGGGGTTGAGCATGTTTACTCGTCGTTCTTGAAACTGGTGGCAGATGCGCGCAACTCGACGCCGGACGCTGTTCATGAAATTGCCCAAGGCCGTGTCTGGACTGGAAGTCGCGCCGTTGAACTCGGGTTGGCAGATCAGCTTGGCGATCTCAACGATGCAATCAGCAGCGCTGCGTCAATGGCTGGCCTGAGCAGCTATAAACTCGACTACCGTCGCAAGGCATTGACCTTTATTGAGCAAATCATGATGGAAGTCAGCGGCAACATTGGCGCCTCGGTGCGAAGCTTGGGATTGACCAGCTGGCTGCCTGCGACATTGCAGCAGCGTATGGCCACTGTGCTTGAACCGCTGCAGACACTAGAGCGTCTGAACGACCCCAAAGGTATCTATCTCTACTGCGATAGCTGTCCCCGCTAAGAGCATTAGCGCCCTCACAAACCGAGGGCGCCTTCGTTTTCCTTAAATATCGAGAACACTCTTCACGAATGGCAGCGTCAATCGGCGCTGCTCGCACAGAGAAGCGGCATCGAGTTTTTCCAGCGCGGCCATCAAAACATGGCTATTGCGCGGAAGACGGTGCAGTAAAAAGAGTGCGACTTCGTCAGACAAATACAGCCCTAGGCCCATGGCGCGATGTTGCAACAGGCGGCGCAGATCCGCGTCTTTGTATTCAATCAGCTGCAGGGAAATACCCGACTTCAAACGCGACAGCAAATCTGCCAAGCGGACATCGAGATAGTCTGGCAGTGTATGAGCCGTCACAATCAGTCGTGTACCGGACTCACCGCACAAATTAAACAGTTGGAACAGCGCCGCCTGCCAATCACTGCGGCCGGCAATTTCATCGAGGTCATCGAGACAGACAATGTCGGCCGACGCCAACCCCTGAAAAACCTGTTCCGCAGGGTAGTCGCACAACTCTTTCAACGGTAGATAAATCGCTGGGCCATTATTTAAGCGCAAGCTGTGCTTGTGACAGACCGCCTGCAATAAATGGGAGAGACCGGTTCCCGATGCACCGCAGAGATAGGCGTATTGCTTGCCCTCGTCCAGCAACAACATCTTCGCCAGATGCTGAGGTGTCCCATTGGGGGCGTATAAATTATCGAAGGTCGCCTGATTATCAAGTTTGATACCAAGGCTCAACTGCTGAAAATTGCTCACGGAGAGATCCAATCAAATTCTAAATTATCGCTTAAATACCCATTCTCAGATGCTTGCTTGCGGAACCGTCCGCTGAGTACCATCGCCGCCTCAAATAAGGCTCTATCCCCTTCAATCGCCAATCTGATAGACAGCCTGTCGCCGTCAACCGCAGAGACATTTAACCCGGCGACCAACTCCAGCTTATGCAACTGTGCAAGCACCTCTTGATAGGCCGCATAGGTTCTCACCTGATTGATCTGCAGAAGCAGATCACTGCTGTCTTCCTGAGGAATATACGTGTAGTGCGCCGCCAGCTCATCCAGTAGTGGGTTCATACTGAGATCGACAAATAACTGCGGGCTATCGGCATGGACATCGTTGAATCCGCGCTTATCACCGACATGGTAGACCCAGGTGCCGCGAGACTCGCCGGTGGCAGTGGTGAATAGTCGCAACAACACCCAACCATCGACCCCGTAGCGCTGCGAGGCTGCATCTATCGCAGCTTCCTGCAAACCCCAAGCTTCGTTCACCGATAGCGATAGCTGGTCTTCAAAATCCAACTCCGGCTCGCGATAAGGCATACCGCGATTTTCCATCAGCTGTCGCAAATGCTCACTCAATTGCGGCTGCGTGTGCCGACCCACAAACTGGCGACCACTGATTCCATCGTCCTGCACCACCCAAATCAGTAGCTCCGGCCGCTGAGAAGGCAGCACAGGCAAATTAACCGATCGCACCAACTGGTCGACTGCTGAGGCTGAAAAACTGACCTGCAAGCCTAAATTGGACGCCGCGTTTGGCCCACCCGAGAGAGTCTGATACCCTATTCCAGCAATATATTTTTCCGCGTCGACAAGAAACTGCTGCATGCCCGGCTGCATCATAATAGTGCTGTTGCCCGTCAGCTTCACAAGCACTTGCGCAAATGTCTCACGCACACCTTCGCGACGAGATTGCTCGGATTGATCAGCGACCAAAACCAAGCCGGTATAAAGACCAGAGACCTCTTTCGCCGCAATCGACGTGCAAAAAAGGGTAAAAACCAAAATTAATGTCCGTTTCAACGGTTTTTCTCCAAAAAATTTGCAACATTATATCAGCGCTTGATGAAAAGTAGGCTCACTCTCTCTAAAATAGCCGGTCACCAACGGAAGCCAATTACCATGACAGAAAAAACACAATCACTCAGCTACAAAGACGCAGGTGTCGACATTGATGCCGGTAATGCCCTAGTCGAAAAAATCAAGGGTGCAGCAAAGCGCACACGACGTCCAGAAGTACTGGCGGGATTAGGCGGATTTGGCGCGCTGTTCGAACTGCCCAGCGGCTATAAACAGCCTGTGTTAGTCTCTGGCACTGACGGTGTAGGCACAAAGTTGCGACTGGCGCTGGATCACGGAAAGCACGACACCGTTGGCATCGACCTTGTTGCCATGTGTGTTAACGATCTGATTGTGTGTGGCGCCGAGCCACTGTTTTTTCTCGATTACTACGCCACCGGCAAACTCGACATAGAAACCGCCGCTGCTGTAATCAACGGCATCGCAGACGGCTGCGGCATTTCTGGCTGCTCGCTAATTGGTGGCGAGACTGCTGAAATGCCCGGCATGTATGAAGGCGAAGACTACGATCTGGCTGGCTTCTGCGTTGGTATTGTCGAAAAATCTGAATTGATCGATGGCAGCAAAGTTGCCGTGGGCGACACATTGATCGGCCTAGCCTCAAGCGGTCCCCACTCAAACGGCTACTCGCTGATTCGCAAAGTACTGGAAGTAACCGGCACCGACCCGGCCGTCGACACAATCGATGGCCAACCCATTATCGACCTGCTGATGAAACCGACAAGAATTTACGTTAAACCGCTACTCGAGTTAATCAAAAAATCACAGGTCAATGCACTAGCCCATATTACCGGCGGCGGGTTGTTAGAAAATATTCCCCGCGTTCTGCCTGCCGACACGAAAGCCGTGATTGACACCAAGGCATGGCAGCGACCCGCGATTTTCAACTGGCTGCAAAAAGGCGGCAATATCGACGAACACGAAATGCACCGCACACTCAACTGTGGCGTGGGCATGGTGATCTGCGTACCTGCAAACCGCGCAACCGAAGCCCTGAGTATGCTCGCAGCCAGCGGCGAAACAGCGTTTATCTTGGGCAATATCTCCGCGTTAGCGCCCGGCGAAGAACAGGTACAGCTGATTGGGTTAACCGAATGAGTGATCGCTCGACGCGCAGGCGACGACTTGTCATTCTAATCTCCGGGGGCGGCTCTAATCTGCAGTCTTTTATGGATGCCTGCGCCGAGGGAAGCCTCAATGCAGAAATCGCCGCCGTTATCAGCAATAAGGTCAGCGCAAAAGGTCTTGAGCGCGCTGCCAACGCTGGAATTCCCAATATCGTTCTCGACCACACCGAATTCCCGTCACGAGGCGAGTTTGACGCAGCGCTCGGCGACATTATCGATAGTTTTTCGCCAGACTTAGTGATTCTGGCTGGCTTTATGCGAATTCTGACGCCTCCATTCGTCAATCGCTTTCTTGGCCGCCTGATGAATATTCACCCGTCACTTTTGCCAAAGTATCCAGGCTTGCACACCCACCAGCGCGCGATTGATGCTGGCGACAAAAAAGCCGGAGCCACTGTGCACTTTGTCACCGCGGAGCTAGACGGTGGCCCCGCCATCGTCCAAGCACAAGTACCAATATTCAAAAAGGATACCGCCGAAATATTGGCAGCACGAGTACTCGAGTATGAGCATCACATCTACCCACTGGCGGCCCAATGGTTTTGTGAGGGCCGTCTCGAGCTGGACGATGGCGATGTACTGCTTGATAACGAGTTACTGCCGGAAGGTGGCGTATGCGTAGAAATTCGACAAAAAAGATAGCGCCGAACCAATGAGTATTTTGCTACTCTAACGTCACCAGCGACGACAAATAGTGGGGCTCTAATAGTAATGCTACGTTTGACACCAAAAACAATGGCTTCTAACCCTCTGTACGGCCGCGGCATTGCCTCACAGGTAGCGGCCAGACTGCTAGCATTGCTCCTCATGGCCAGTGGCTCGGCAATTTCCGCTGAAAACCCAACGGCAAAAACAGACGCTGCCAGCAAAACAAATAGCCTCGCCCCCTACCGCGCCAATTACTCGGCAAAATTTAGCGGCATGACCATTGAGGCCGAACAGCGCCTCGAAGAAATTGAGCCCGGCATCTACCGCGAAAGCCTCGTGGCAAAAAACTTTCTCGGTAAAATTGACGAACAAAGCACCTTTGAACTGACTGCCGACGAGCGGCTTTGCCCTACCGAATACCATTACATTCGCTCAGTATTAGGCCGCGATCGCACGGAAAAGCAGACCTTTGACTGGCCCAATCTCAGCGTTCGCTATCAGAAAAATGACCGCACCAGCGACCATGACCTGAGCGCAGGCCAACTCGATCTGATCACTCAGCGCTTGCAGCTTCGCCGCGACATCAAAGCAGGCCAGACTGCACTCTCCTACTCTGTGATGTCGCGAGGAAAAACCAAACAATACGACTACCGCGTGGTCGCCGAAGAAGTCCTTGAGACAGCCATTGGCCCGCTCAATGTTGTCAAAGTCGAAAAAATTACCGAGGGTGATGACGATCGTCAAATCACCGTTTGGCTGGCCACCGACTGGGACTACCTCATTGTCAAATTACAGCAATCGCAAGACGGCGACAGTCACCAACTGGAATTGCGCAGTGCCGAAGTAAACAGTATTCCGGTAACACCACTAACAACAAAAACCTCACCTCTAACGGATGATCAAAAGTTATGAACACCCCGCGTAAAAAGCCTGGCTCAAATAGGACCGTTTTTATTATTGGCACGCTTATCGCCGTCTCGATTATCGCCGGCATTCTCTATAAAACTCAATCGACAGAGGGGCCAGACCCAGAGCTGACCACGTTTTCCGAACCGGAAGAAGTGGCGGTTGTGCAAGCACCTGTTGTCCCAGAGGCGGAAATTCCGCAAGAACCAGCACCCACAGCAGCGCAAAGCTCGGTCTCAAAACCACCCGCACTGCCTGGCCTCAATGACAGTGACAGCTTTATACGTGAGCGTCTTGCCCTGTTAAATAGCAAGGCAGACTTTGGCAAATGGATTCAAACTGACGATCTTATCCGACGCACCGCCAGTTACTTTGACGGCCTGTCAAACGGCGTTCTGTTGAATAAAGTCTTCCCTCTAACGCCACCCGAGGGAAAATTTGCAACTCACGCCGACGACAATGGGATCTGGCTCAATGCCGGTAACTACGAGCGTTACGACCGCACGATCGGCGCCGTATCAGCCATGGATATGACAGCGGTTGCAAAAATGTTTCATTTCTCGCGACCACTCTTAGAAGCTGCCTTTGCCGAAATGGGCTACAACTCAAGACAAATGGACGGCATTATTTTACAGTCTCTCGACGTGATCTTAGCAACGCCGATTATTGTTGAACCGATTGAACTGACCAGAGAATCTGTTGTGTATAAATTCGCAGACCCAGCCCTCGAGTCACTCTTGCCCCTGCAAAAACAGCTACTCCGGGCCGGCCCAGAGAACACCAAGCGCCTGCAACAACAAGCGAGTGCACTGCGCGAAGCACTGCTGAATCCCTGAGACCCCTAAATCTCTGACACGCTCAAATCTCTGAAAATCGTACAGACATAAAAAAACCTAGACTCAACATCTAGGTTTTTTTATATTCAGAACGCTTGCGATACTCGCGAGACACCATCAAGTTTTCGGCAGAGTCACGCCAGTCTGGCCCTGATACTTGCCGCCACGATCAGCATAGGATGTGGCACAGACTTCGTCCGATTCAAAAAATAACATCTGCGCCACGCCTTCATTGGCATAAATTTTTGCCGGCAGATTAGTCGTATTCGAGAATTCGAGGGTCACGTGCCCTTCCCACTCAGGCTCAAGTGGCGTCACGTTAACGATAATACCGCAGCGCGCGTAGGTAGACTTGCCCAAACAAATGGTCAGCACTGACCGCGGAATGCGGAAATACTCAACCGTGCGTGCTAGCGCAAAGGAATTCGGTGGAATAATGCAGTAATCGCCCACCATATCGACGAAAGAATCATTATCGAAGTTTTTCGGATCCACGGTTTTTGAGTGCACGTTGGTAAATACTTTAAACTCATTGGCACAGCGCACATCGTAGCCATAACTCGAGGTCCCGTAGGAAATAACTCGATTCTCCCCTGAGAAACGCACCTGCTCAGCCTCAAATGGCTCAATCATTTTGTGTTGCTCAGCCATGCGGCGGATCCAGTTATCAGACTTAATGCTCATTGATTCTTCTCTTAATGGGTACCAACAGGGATACCAAAGGCTTTGATTTTGATGAGCTTACAGCCTGCCGCTGCCGCCCAATGAAACGCGCAGCCGGTATGATACCGATTTACGCGAGCTGGGCAAGGGGCAGTCGCTTGACGCCGACCTGCGCCCGATGTAGTGCCATCGTTAGATAGCGCCATCGTGATATAGCGCCCCCATGATAAAGCGCCGCGGGATTAGACTAGCGGCTATGCTTCCAGCAACGTCACTCGCCACGCTCTTTGCTTAAATGGCAGAAATATAAACGCTCACTCAAACAAACTATTCAAACACTATTTCAGGCCCGCTATCAGCATCTTGATCGGCCAGCTGAGTCACGACTTTTTGCGCGATTTCTCGGTAGCGCTTGGCGATCTCGCCGTCAGGTTCGGCCACCACTGAGGGTGTTCCACTGTCGCCACGCTCACGGATACGTCTGTCCAGTGGCAAGCTGCCGAGCAATTGCGTTTGATATTCTGCAGCCACTTTTTCACCGCCGCCGGCACCGAAAATAGAGTCTTCATGACCGCAGTTAGAGCAGATATGCACGGCCATATTTTCGACAATACCCAGCACTGGAATTTTCACTTTGGCAAACATTTCTATACCTTTTTTGGCATCCAGTAACGCGATATCTTGAGGCGTGGTGACAATCACAGCGCCAGCAACCGATGCTTTTTGTGCCAGAGTGAGCTGTATATCGCCAGTGCCTGGCGGCATATCGACGACAAGAAAATCCAGCGCACTCCAATGGGTTTGTTCGAGCAATTGTTGCAGTGCACCCCCAGCCATTGGGCCGCGCCATGCCATCGGCGTGCTTGCGGGTACCAAATAGGCCATGGACATAGTTTCCAGTCCATGGGCCATAACTGGGGTGAAGGATTTGCCATCCGGCGAGTCGGGCTTCTGCGCGTTGGGAACGCCGAGCATCATAGCGATACTGGGACCGTAGATATCCGCATCCAACAGACCAACTTTGTGACCTTCAGCTTGCAGGGCCAAGGCGAGGTTCACCGCCGTGGTCGATTTGCCTACGCCACCTTTGCCGGAAGCGACAGCGATAATCGTTTTTACTTTATCTAACACAAAAATACTCCGTTAATGTCTGTTTTGGCCTGTATTCAGCGATACAGGTCGATAGCACATGAAAAGTTCGCGCAAAATCGCTATAGTTGCGCGCACTAAAACCGTCTCAACAAGAAGCTTTAACATGTCATCAAAACGTCAAATTCTGGTTACCAACGCTCTTCCCTACGCCAATGCTGCGCTGCATCTTGGTCATGTATTGGAATATACGCAAACCGACGTATGGGTGCGTTTCCAGAGAATGCGCGGGCACGAATGTTACTACCTTTCTGCGGACGATGCTCACGGAACTGCGATTATGCTGAAGGCCGATGAGAAGGGTATTACGCCTGAAAAGCATATTGCGGCGATGCGTGCGATCCACGAGGCTGACTTCCGCGACTTTTATATCAGCGTCGACAATTACCACTCGACCCATTCCGATGAAAACCGCGAGCTCTCGGAGCTGATTTACAACCGCTTAAATACCAACGGCCATATTGCCAAGCGGGAAATTACACAAGCCTTTGATCCTGAAAAAAATCTGTTTCTTGCCGACCGTTACATCAAAGGCACCTGCCCAAAGTGCAAAACCGACGATCAATACGGCGACAACTGCGAAGCCTGTGGGGCAACCTATTCGCCAACCGATCTGATTAACCCCGTGTCAGTCATTTCCGGCGCAACGCCAATTGAAAAAGCCTCTACCCACTACTTTTTCAAGCTGCCTGAATTTACCCAATTTCTGAAAGAGTGGACCCGCAGCGGCGCAGTGCAAGACGAAGTGGCCAACAAGTTGGGCGAATGGCTCGACAGTGGCCTGCAAGAGTGGGATATCAGCCGTGACGCCCCCTACTTTGGTTTTGAAATTCCCAACGCGCCGGGCAAGTACTTTTATGTTTGGCTCGACGCGCCAATAGGCTACATGGCAAGCTTTAAAAATTTCTGCGATCGAGAAAATATCGATTTCGATCATTTCTGGAAAAAAGACAGCCCAACTGAGCTCTACCATTTTATCGGCAAGGATATTGTCAATTTCCATGCGCTGTTTTGGCCCGCCATGCTCACCAGCGCCGAATTCCGCACACCGACCAAAATCTGTGTTCACGGATTCGTAACCGTCAACGGCAAGAAAATGTCCAAATCGCGCGGCACCTTTATCAATGCGCGCTGCTACTTAGACCACCTCAATCCCGAATATCTGCGCTACTACTACGCGTCGAAACTGTCCGGCTCCGTTGAAGATATCGACCTCAATCTGGAAGATTTTCAGCAGAAAGTGAACAGCGATCTCGTTGGCAAGGTGGTCAATATTGCCAGTCGCTGTGCGAAATTTATTGCCAACGGCAACGACGGCGTACTCTCCAGCACCATTGAAAATCCAGAGTTGTGGGCTCAGGTTAGTGGCGCAGCCGACAAGATTGCCGAGCACTACGAGAACCGTGACTACAGCAAAGCGATTCGCGAAATTATGGCCCAAGCCGATGCCGCGAACGAATATATTGCGTCCAAGGAACCGTGGAAACTCAACAAAGACGAGAGCAAGAAACAGGAAGTTCAGGATATCTGTTCACTGGGCATCAATCTATTCCGCGTGATCCTCACCTACCTCAAACCAGTGCTGCCCGCCATGACTGAGGCCGGAGAGGCCTTTCTCAATGACAGCCTGAACTGGAACTCGGTGCAGCAACCGCTGACCAACCACAAAATCAATCCTTTTGTGCCGCTGATGCAGCGCATTGAAAAAGAGAAAGTCGACGCCATGATAGAAGCCAGTAAAGAGGAAGCCGCCAGCGCCACACTGCGCACAGGGCCACTAGTGGATGATCCTATTGCCGCCGAGATTAGCTTTGATGACTTTATTAAAGTCGATTTACGCGTTGCGCTTATTGTCAAAGCCAACCATGTAGAAGGCGCAGAAAAGTTGCTGCAGCTGACACTGGATATCGGTGGCGAAACGCGCAATGTGTTCTCTGGCATTAAATCGTCTTACAAACCAGAAGATCTTGAAGGCCGTCTGACTGTCTTGGTCGCCAATTTAGCGCCGCGAAAAATGCGCTTTGGTATGTCCGAGGGAATGGTTTTGGCTGCCGCGGACAGCAACGGCATTTATCTACTCGAGCCCGATAGCGGCGCACAGCCGGGCCAGCGCATCAGCTGAGTTGGTCGTTTTTGTTGCCCCCGCCGTAATAAATGGCGCAACTCGCTGGCCTGCGCTGGGGCAGCGGATGCTCTGTTAAAACAGTTACACTATTAGTTAGAGCCAAAAGTACTAACAACACGCACCTTATTATGTTGAATAGCATTAGACGATTCCACGATAATAGGGCCCTTAAACCCTTTCACGTGTGCACAACATGCAAGAATTTGCCGTTATTCTGGTCAGCTCTATCTTGATCAATAACTACGTACTGGTTCAGTTTCTCGGACTGTGCCCCTTCATGGGCGTCTCGAACAAACTGGAATCGGCCATTGGTATGGCCGCGGCAACCACGTTTGTCCTCACTTTGACCGCCATGGCCAGTTACATTGTGAATGCTCTGGTGCTTGAGCCGTTGGGTCTGATCTACCTGCGCACCATTGCCTTTATTCTCGTGATCGCCGCGGTCGTGCAATTCACAAAAATGTTTATTGAAAAGACCAGCCCACTGCTCTATCGCGTGTTAGGCGTCTTTTTACCGCTGATCACCACCAACTGTGCGGTACTCGGCGTAGCGCTGCAAAACACCTCGAAAGACCTGAACTTTGTGCAGTCATCCCTCTACGGATTCGGCGCCGGAGCCGGTTTTTCCCTAGTGCTTATTTTCTTCTCCGCGATGCGCGAGCGTCTCGCCTCTGCTGATATTCCGGAGTCATTCAAGGGTGCCGCGATCGCCATGGTAACCGCTGGCCTAATGTCACTGGCCTTCATGGGATTTAGCGGACTCGTCTAGATGATTGAACTTATCGCGCAAAACCCCATTCTTGCTGCACTGATTGCCCTTGTTGGACTGGCGATCATTTTTGGCGCACTCCTTGGCTTTGCCGCTGAAAAATTTAAAGTAGAAGGCAACCCTATTGTCGAGCAAATCGATGAACTGTTGCCGCAAACACAGTGCGGGCAATGTGGATTTCCCGGCTGCCGCCCCTATGCCGAATCCATCGCCAATGGCGATGCTATTAACAAATGCCCCCCCGGCGGCCAAGCGACGATCAACGCGATTGCCAGCCTACTCGATGTACCCGCGCCAGAATTAGACGAAGAGCACGGCCAAGAGAGCCCAGTAAGAACTGTCGCCTATATTCGCGAAGATGAGTGCATCGGCTGCACAAAGTGCATTCAGGCCTGCCCCGTTGACGCTATTCTCGGCGCAGCAAAACTTATGCACACCGTCATTGCAGACGAATGCACCGGTTGCGATCTCTGTGTTGAGCCCTGCCCAGTAGACTGTATAGATATGCTGCCAGTGGCTGAAACCCTGACCGACTGGAACTGGTCAATCCCGAAGAAACCCGGCCAGTTAATTGCTACCGACACCCGCGGTGAGCTCAGCCATGCTCACACACAAGGGGGTGGCGCATGAGTCAAACGTGGGTCACACCGGGTGGCGTACATCCGCCGGAAAATAAGCACCAGTCCCTAACACAGAGCATAGGCGTGCTGCCGCTGCCGGAAAAGTTGGTCGTTCCCCTCAACCAGCATATCGGTGCGCCAGCCATTCCCTGCGTCGAAGTGGGTCAAAAGGTATTAAAAGGCGAGGTGATCGCCAAGGCCGCCGGCACTGTCAGTATTCCAATGCATGCGCCGTCGTCTGGTGTTGTCAGTGCCATTGAACACCGCCCCATTGCCCATGCATCCGGCATGCTTGCGCCTTGCATTGAAATTACTACAGACGGCGAAGACCGCTGGATCGCCCATGAAGGCGTCGACGATTACGAACTTCTCGCGCCGCGAAAATTGCTCGAAATAATTGCCAATGCCGGTATTTCAGGTATGGGTGGCGCGGGTTTCCCCTCCGCAGTGAAGCTCAATCCCGGGCGTCAACGGCCAATTCATACCTTGATTGTCAATGCCACAGAGTGCGAGCCCTATATCACCGCCGACGATTCTGCTATTCGTGAGCGCGCCGCTGAAATTGTTGAAGGCATAAAAATTCTCAGCGCCATTCTCGATCACCCCGATAATATTTTTATCGGCATTGAAGACAATAAACCGGAAGCCATCGAAGCCCTTGCCCCCCACATTGAGGGCACCGGTATTTCGGTTGTGTCATTTCCGACCAAATACCCATCGGGTGGCGAAAAGCAGCTAATCTATATCCTCACCGGCAAGGAAATTCCGTCCGGCAAGCTGCCTGCTGATCTCGGCATGGTCTGTATTAATATCGGAACAACCTACGCCATCAAACGGGCTGTGGTGAATGGTGAGCCGCTGATCTCCCGTGTGACAACGGTCACCGGTGATGCTGCCGGCGTTCAGCGCAACTATGAAACGTTAATCGGCACACCGGTCAGCCACCTGCTGGCCCACTCGGCATTCGATGAAAAAGCCTGCAGCCGAGTCATTATGGGTGGCCCAATGATGGGCTTCACCCTACCGTCTGCAGACGTTCCGATCGTTAAAACCACCAACTGCATTCTGGCCCCCAGCTATGCCGAGATCCCCGATGACGAGCCGGCGCAGCCCTGTATCCGCTGTGGTATGTGCGCAGAAGCCTGTCCCGTCTCCCTGCTGCCGCAACAGCTGTTCTGGTACTCCCAAGCACAAGACCACGAGCGCCTCGAAGCGCACAACCTCTTTGACTGCATCGAATGTGGTGCCTGCTCCTATGTGTGCCCAAGCAATATTCCACTGGTTCAATACTACCGCGCCAGCAAAAGTGAAATACGCAAGGCCCGCGCCGAGAAGGTAAAGTCAGATCACGCCCGCGAGCGCTTTGAATTTCACAAACTGCGCATGGAACAGGCCGAGCGGGAAAAAGAAGAAAAGCGCACAGCGCGCCGTGAGGCCGCTTTGCAGGCCAGTGCAGCGCCAAGCAACCCTTCAAGCTCTGTGCCAAGCTCATCGGCAGCCGACATTATTGCCGCAGCACAGGCCCGAGCCGCTGCCAAGCAAGCAACGCCGGAGCAACAGCAAGCGCAGCTCGAACGCACCATCGCCGCGGCTGAACAGCGCTTAATCGTCGCCGAGCAAAAACTCGCTGAAGCGATCGAAAAAGGCAGCGCCAATCAGTCCGTGCTGAGTGCAGCCGTAGAAAATACTCGCCAAAAATTAGAGCAAGCCAAGGCAAAGCTCGCGGAGCTGACAGCATAATGGCATTCAAACAGGTCACCTCACCCCACGCCCACAGTGCACAAAAAACCAGCAATGTGATGCAACTCGTTTTATTGGCCACCGTTCCAGGATTGGTCGCCTTAACGTGGCAGTTCGGCTGGGGCAGTATCATTAACGTGCTCCTCGCGTCCATTACCGCTGTCGTCTGCGAAGCGGCAATTGTGCATTTGCGCGGGCGCTCGGTGGCGTTTTATCTGTCGGACTACAGTGCCTTAGTGACCGCCGTTCTACTCGGCATTGCCCTGCCGCCACTAGCGCCTTGGTGGGTGATTGTGGTCGGCACGGTGTTTTCCATTGTGATTGCCAAACAGCTCTACGGTGGCCTCGGTTACAACCCGTTCAACCCCGCCATGGTGGGCTATGTGGTTGTGCTGATTTCGTTTCCCATCCAGATGACAACCTGGGTCACGCCGCTGGCGCTTCTGCCCGAGGGCGTGAGCCATCCCGGATTAATAGAATCGCTGCACATTGTGTTTGGCGGCTACACCCCCGCAGATGGCGTAACCGGCGCCACTCCCCTCGACAGTTTTAAACACAGCAGCGGCCTGTTAGTCGACCAAATTTACCAGCGCGACCCGCTGTTTGCTCAGGGAATATGGGCTGGCGCAGGCTGGGAATGGGTCAACCTCGGCTTTTTACTCGGCGGCCTGCTATTGATCGCTAAGCGTATTTTTACCTGGCACGGCCCAGTCGGAATGCTCGGCGCCCTCGCGCTCATGTCCGCGCTTTTTTGGGATTCAGGCAGCTCCACAAGCCCTGGCTCACCCGTTATGCATCTCTTGAGCGGGGCGACAATGCTCGGAGCATTCTTTATTTTGACCGACCCAGTCTCCTCCGCCGTGAGTAATCGAGGACGATTGATTTATGGCATATTGATTGGTCTGTTAGTGTTTATTATTCGCGCATGGGGCAACTACCCAGACGCCGTTGCCTTCGCAGTCTTGCTGGCCAATTTTGCCGCACCGTTTATCGACAACTACACCCTGCCGCGCACCTACGGCCACACTGATCGACGTCGCGCCACCGAGAAGGAGGAAGGCTAATGATTTTAAAATCAATGCGATTCAATAGCATCGCCCTCGCTATCTTCGCTCTGGTAACGGCACTGGTCTTGGCGGGTACCAACGAACTGACCCGTGAGCGTATTGCCGACGCAGAACGCCAGGCGGCGCAGCGCGCACTGCTGGAAATTATTCCTCTGGAGCGCCACAACAACGATCTTTTAATGGATGTGCAGCCAGTTCCAGAACAGTATTGGGCGCTACTGGGATTAAAGAAAGGCGGCAATATCCATATTGCTCGAGACAACGGCCAACCCGTCGCAGCGATTATTCCCACCGTCACGGGCGATGGCTACAGCGGTGACATTTCAATGATTATCGGGATTAATTTCGACGGTACAATTGCAGGTGTGCGCGTGGTCGATCACCATGAAACACCGGGACTTGGCGACAAAGTTGATCTGAAAAAAAGCGATTGGATCCTCAGCTTTAATGGTAAGTCTTTGACCAATCCCACTGCGGATCGATGGAAAGTGCGTAAAGAAGGCGGTGATTTCGATCAGTTTACAGGAGCCACTATCACTCCTCGCGCCGTGATCTCCCAGCTCGTAAATGCGCTAGAATACTTTAATCGCGACGGTGAACGTTTATTGCAAGTGAGCGCAGAACACTTGGCACAGGAACAACAAAAGGCAAGCCAATGAGCGACGTCAGTATTTCCCAAGTCACTAAAAATGGACTTTGGACAAACAACCCCGCCCTAGTTCAACTGCTCGGACTCTGCCCACTACTGGCTGTCACCGGCACTGTGGTCAATGCCCTCGGGCTAGGCATTGCTACGATGATGGTGCTGATCGGCTCCAACAGCATCGTTTCACTGATTCGTCATCATGTCAGCGACGCCGTGCGACTGCCCGCCTTTGTCATCATTATCGCAGCATTTGTTACCTGCGCCGAACTGTTAATGAAAGCCTACACCTACGATCTCTTCCAAATTCTCGGCATCTTTATTCCACTTATCGTTACCAACTGTGCCATCCTTGGACGAGCGGAAGCCTTTGCCAGCAGGCAACCACTGGGTTACGCCGCGCTGGATGGCTTTATGATGGGACTGGGCTTCTTGTTAGTCCTAGTGTTATTGGGCGCAATTCGCGAACTGTTCGGCCAAGGCACCCTGTTCGATAGCATGCATTTACTGTTTGGCCCTGTCGCAAAAGACTGGACACTGCGACCATTCGGCGAAAACTACAGTTTCTTAGTCGCCGTGTTGCCGCCGGGAGCATTTATTGTCACCGGACTGTTAATCGCCGGAAAAAACAGCATCGACGCAGCGTTCAAGCGCCGTGCCGACAGACACAAGCATCGTCCCGTGAAGGGCGCAAAACGGATTAGAACGACAGGCAATATTGCCTGACAGTTAGACCACAAAGGACGTTGGTAGCAATGAATAAAACAGGCGCATGGTTGGTGCGATATGCGTTAGAGCAGCTCGGCATAAACCACACCTTTGGCATTCCGGGTGTACAGAATGCTGAAATTTACGATCAACTCAGCCAATCCGACAGCATTACGCCGCACCTCGTCAATCATGAGATGAGCGCGGCTTTTATGGCGGATGCTGTCAGTCGCACCCACGCCGGTAGCATAGGCGCCATGGTGATTGTCTCTGGCTCCAGCGTTACCCACAGCGCCAGCGGCATTGGCGAAGCACTGCTGGCTGGGGTGCCCATGTTAATTATTGCCGGAAGTGGTCACCGCGATCAGGTACCGCAAATTGACCAAGAACAGATCGTCAAAGCGCTGACCAAAGCCTACTTTAAAATTGACGCGCACAAACAGATTGTCGAGACACTCTTCCACGCCTACAGCATAGCGATCGGTGACAGCCCAGGACCGGTGTTTGTTGAAATACCACTGCATATTCAGCTGCTCAGCGCAGATGTTGACGACCCCCTGCCCAGCCATCCAGCGGCCCCCAAAAACCCTGAACTCATCGTCAGAGACGCCGACATCACCGCCGCCGCAACGCAGTTATTGCAGGCAAAAAATCCAGGCATACTCGTCGGTTGGGGTGCAGTTGACGCCCATGCAGAGCTGATTGCCGTCGCTGAACATATTGCCGCGCCTGTTTGCACCACCCTCTCGGGCATCAGCAGTTTCCCAGCGTCACACCCCCTGCATGCAGGCATGTTGTTTGGCCCAGCCGCCGTTCCAAGCGCCGAGAACGCCTTCAATGACTGCGACTGTCTCATCGCCATTGGCACCGACTTCAGCAATATTGATACCGCCAGCGGCAGCGCCGAGCCACCGGAGATGCTGATTCATATTGACCGCAACGAGCAGACATTTAACCAGCGATACGACGCTAAAATCACCCTCTGCGGCAGCCCCAAAGAGGTGCTCACAGCACTGCTCTACAAACTGCAAGAGCAGATGCATTCACCGCGCGACGCTGGCGAAATAGTGGCCGCGATCAAGCGCGACAAACTGGCACTGAAAAATGACTGGTACAACCACAACAGCAAGGGCCGAGTGAATCCTGCGGTATTCTTTGATCATCTCCGCGACTGCCTAAAAGACGACGCCATTATTGTTACCGACGATGGCAACCATACCTTTTTGGCCGCCGAGCTTATGCCAATCAATCATCCGCGCGGCTTTATTTCACCCTCAAAATTTAATGCGATGGGCTACTGTATACCGGCCGTAAACGCCGCTAAATTGGTTAATCCCGAGAAACAGGTGGTGGGTATTGTCGGCGACGGCGCCATGTTGATGACGGGCATGGAGGCACTGACGGGTGTGCGCAACAACCTTGGCACCATTTACTGTATTTTTAACGATGGGCAGCTCTCGCGCATCACCCAAAGCCAACAGATCAAGGACCGTCAGCGCAAGTACACGAAAGTTGGCAATGTCAATTGGGGTGCTTTTGCGGACGCCATCGACTGCGGCTACATTCCCATCACCAACAATAACGATGTCGCGACAGGCCTGCGCCACGCGCTCGAAACTGCCGCGCAGGGGCAACCCGTATTTGTCGATATCGCTATCGATTATTCGCGGCGCAGCAATTACGCCCTGGGTGTGGTGAAGGCAAATTTGGCCAAGTTTTCAGGACGGGACAAACTGCGCATCGTCAGCCGGGCCATCGTGCGCAAGTTTATCGGCTGACGACACTCAGTAATTATCGAGATCTTTGTCGAACAACATATCGATATTGCGAAACGCTTTAAACTCTAAATGATTGCCGCTGGGGTCGCTCACAAACAGCGTGGCCTGCTCGCCTTTGCGGCCTTCAAAGCGAATATAGGGGGCAATCACAAAACGCATCTCCAGCGCTTCAAGCCGCGACACCAACTGCTCGTACTTGTCCCAGTCCAAAATAACGCCAAAGTGTGATGCCGGCACTGCATGGCCGTCCACTGCATTGGTCGCCGCAGACGGATGGTCTTCTGGCGCGACCAGATGGGCCACCAACTGATGTCCAAAAAAATCAAAATCGATCCAGCGATCAGACTCCCGACCTGTGCCACACCCTAACGTACCGCCGTAAAAAGCGCGGGTTGCCTCAAGATCAGTCACCGGAAACGCAAGGTGAAAACGTGGATAGTCTGCCGTGAGAGTAGTCATTTTTTTATCTACCTAAAGGTTGTGGAAGCTCGAGCTGTCAGCTCAGTTATAAAAATTTATAGAGAAAGTCTGTTTTGTTGAAGCCTTCACCACGGCAGCGCATCCAGATCAACATTGCCGCCACTCAGAATAATGGCCACGCGCTTGCCATAAAAAAGCTCAGGATTTTCCATTATAGCGGCGAGACATACCGCGGAAGACGGTTCAACAATAATTTTTAAACGCATCCAAATCAGGCGCATCGCCTTCACAATGCTCTCTTCAGAGGCGAGTAATATATCGTCAACCTGCTGGTACATAATGTCAAAGTTGCGCACCCCAACCGTTGACCGCAAACCGTCAGCGATAGTCTTTGGCGTTTGCTCCGCGACCCGAACGCCGCTTTTAAAACCCTGCCACGCATCACTGGCGCCAGCGGGTTCTGCTCCAATCACCTGAATGGTCTTGCCTGTCTTGTCCGCCCAAGCTTTTGCAGCGATAGCCGTGCCAGACAGTAGTCCGCCGCCGCCCACCGGCGCCATAATAATGTCCGGCAGTGCATCGGTCTGACATTGGCGCAACAGTTCCAGCGCAGCCGTGCCTTGGCCTGCAATAATTTGATCGTTGTCATAGGGATGAACCAGCAGGCAACCGCGAGCCTCCATCTGCTCGGCAACGGTCCCTTCGCGGGCTTCCATCGTTGGAAGGCACTCAATAACAGTTGCCCCATAGCCTGCTACGGCAGCTTTTTTTACGATGGGCGCATTGCTCGGCATCACCACCGTACACTCAGTACCGCGCAGTGCAGCAGCCCATGCCAGAGCTGCACCGTGATTTCCAGAGGAGTGAGTGATTACTCCCCTTTTAAGATCTGCGGCATCCATGGAGTAAAGCGCATTGCAACCACCGCGGGCCTTAAAGGCGCCCACTTTCTGCAAATTTTCAGCTTTAAAGGAAAGTTCGCAGCCAAACAATTTGTTGACCTGCTCGCTACTCATAACGGGCGTTTCGTGAATGTGCGGTTTAATCCGCTGGTGAGCTTGTTCGATATCGCGAAACGTTACGGGCATGGAATACTCTGTTTTAGTCTGTTTTAAGTGTCGAGACATCCCTGTCTTGAGGGTAAAGCTAACTCCGGCGCCAAGCTTAAACCAGTTGCGACGTTTTAACTATTCGCCTGTCAAAAAACGATTCAACCGAGCCCGTAAATGTCAGTGTTAAACTTTTTCCGATTAGCCTCACTTGCCCTATACTGGTGCTGGTATTTTTAGTGGCTAAAGTGCGGCGGCTAGAGTGCGTACGCGCAGGAAACCTTTTTATCCATAAGGAATTCTCATGATCAAAGTCTGTCTCTACAGCGCTTCAACGTTTATTCAAGGCGGCGCCGAAGTGATCGCCCTGCCACGGGAAAAAGGCGCAGTGTTGTGGATTGATATCCACAATGAGTCCAATGAGTCCGAGCAGCTAATCTTTGACCAGTTTGGCTGCCACCCGCTGACCATTCAGGACGCCAGACGGCGACGTCACCCGCCAAAAACCGAGCACTTCACCGACCAATCCTTTGTCTTGTTGCGCGAGTTGACCTCTGTCACCGGTAGCCTCGGGTTTCAAACACTGCAAATGTCCTGCTTTATTGGTGATGATTTTTTAATCACGCGGCACGACAAACCCTCAAAAGCCATCGATAGCTGGTGGGACAACGCCGAACTAGAAAAGACCGTCAAGCGCGGCCCCATGGTGTTGTTTGCCTCGATCACCAACAATATGGGCCTCGACTACCTCGATTTACTGTTGAATTTTGAACCGGCCCTGACCACTTACGAAGACACACTGCTAACGTCACCAAGCGACAAATTACTGCGCGACCTAATCACCTGTAAAACATGGCTGCGCAAGCTTAAAAGACTGCATAGCTATCATGATCGCGTCTATTCGCAACTGTTGGCGCACCTAAAACAAGAGCACGAATCAGATACCGACGCGATCCATTCCGTGACCGACGTCTATGAAAAATTTGAGCGGCTCAACAGCCTATCAACACTCTATTACGATTTAGCTGGCGACCTTATCGACGGCCACATTTCTTTGACATCCCACAAACTCAACGAAACCATGCGTGTGCTCACCGTTGTGACCGCCATTTTCGTGCCGTTGGGCTTTCTCGCGGGCCTGTACGGCATGAATTTCGACAATATGCCGGAATTACATCACCACAACGGTTACTATATTTTGGTCGGCGCAATGTGCGCCATTGCTCTTGGCTTAGTAGCACTGTTTAAGAGGAACAAATGGCTATGATGGAAAATCTGCAAAATTGGCTGGCAATGCCGCTGTTTAGTGTTGGTAGCTACAGCCTCGAAACCATTGAAATTATTTCAGCCATGGCTTATTTCATCGGGGCCATGATCGTCTATCGTCTTATAGTGCGCGCATCTACTGCTGCCTCCAAACGCAGTCGAGCGAATGAAAAAGACCTTTATATCGTGCACCGCGTACTCAAATACGTCATCTACGGCATTGGTATATTGTTGGCGCTGTCCTCGCTGGGGGTTAGTTTTGACCGCTTGCTGATTGTTGCCGGCGCGCTGGGTGTGGGTATCGGCTTCGGCTTGCAATCTATCGTCAATAACTTTGTCTGCGGCATTATTATTTTATTTGAGAAGTCTCTGCGCGTGGGTGATTTTGTCGAGCTGCCCAATGGTCTGCTCGGCGAAGTGAGGGAAATCAATATCCGCAGCACCCTACTGCGCACTGTCGATAACGCCGATATTCTTGTGCCAAATTCCGATTTCATTAATAACCAGGTGAACAACTGGACTCTGAATGACGACGTGCGACGCTTTTCGATTCGTTTCAGCGTGGCCTATGGCAGCGATATTGCGCTAGTGCGAAAAGCCGTGCTAAAAGCCGCTGAAAATGTGCCCTTAACACTGCACCGCGACAATATTATGCCCGATGTGATGCTGACCGAGCTGGCCTCGTCAGGCGTAGATTTTATTCTCTCAGTGTGGGTTGAGGGCGAGTGGGTTAAACGACCTGGGCTGGTAAAGTCTCACTACCTAACCGCCATCTACAACAGCCTGCGAGAACACGGTCTGGAGATTCCATTCCCGCAGGTCGATGTGCACATGCGTTAGCCGTCTACAAACACGGGCGCCGCCAGATATTCCCAAAGAATCACTGAGGCGCCCACTACGACAGAAAATTACTTAAGCTCACGGCCGCGGTTAGCAGCAATGCGCAAACGCAGCGCGTTTAACTTAATAAAGCCTTCCGCATCCGCTTGGTTGTAGGCACCAGCATCGTCGTCAAAAGTCGCAATCTTGCCATCAAACAAACTGTCAGCAGAGCGACGACCGACCACGGTAACATTGCCTTTGTAGAGTTTAAGTCGCACATCACCATTCACAGACTCTTGGCTCTTATCGATAGCGGTTTGCAACATCAACCGCTCGGGTGACCACCAGTAACCGTTGTAAATCAGGTTCGCGTAGCGCGGCATCAACTCATCTTTCAAGTGCGCCACTTCGCGATCCAAACAGATAGACTCAATCGCCCGGTGAGCGCGCATTATTACCGTGCCCGCAGGCGTTTCGTAACATCCGCGCGACTTCATACCCACATAGCGGTTTTCAACAATATCCAAACGACCAATACCGTTCGCACCTGCCACCTTATTCAAATGCTCGATCACCGTGGCCGGCGACATCGCCTGACCATCAATCGCAACGATATCACCCTTCTCGTAGGTCACTTCAATATAGGTTGCCACATCAGGTGCCGTCAGCGGGTCAACCGTCCAGCGCCACATTTCGTCTTCAGCTTCCGACCAAGGGTCCTCCAAATTGCCACCCTCGTAAGAGATATGCAGCAAATTGGCATCCATTGAGAACGGCGATTTTTTACCGCGCTTCATTTCAACAGGAATATTGTGTGTCTCGCAGTACTCCATCAGCTTGTCGCGGGAATTAAGATCCCACTCACGCCACGGCGCAATCACTTTAATGCCCGGCTTCAACGCGTAGGCACCCAACTCGAAACGCACCTGGTCGTTGCCCTTGCCCGTCGCACCATGAGAGATTGCATCAGCACCCGTTTCATTGGCAATTTCAATCAAGCGCTTAGCGATAAGCGGGCGCGCAATCGACGTGCCCAGCAGATACTCGCCTTCATAGATTGTGTTGGCACGAAACATCGGGAAAAGGTAGTCCCGCGCAAACTCTTCGCGCAGATCATCGATATAAATTTCTTTCACGCCTAAAGCCTGTGCTTTAAGCCGCGCAGGTTCAACTTCCTCACCCTGACCGATATCAGCCGTAAAGGTAACCACTTCGCATTGATATTCCTCTTGCAGCCATTTCACAATGACCGAGGTATCCAAACCGCCTGAATAGGCTAAGACTACTTTGTTAATATTTGACACGTTGCTATTACCTTCACTGGTTAACAAGAGGGCGGGATTTTACCCCAAGCAGCGTGGGGATTCATAGTTTAACGAAAAACCGGCCGAGTAAATCCGCACCCAACCATCAACAGCGGCTAAACCCAGCGTTAAAAAATAGAGCTTCGAGTCAACGAAGTGAGATAGGCCAATGCCGCCGTCCCCACATAGGAATTTCCCGAAAGGTCAAGCTCCGGCGACCACACCGCCACCGAAATACTCATCGGCACATCAATCAATCTTTCCTCACGCTTTTGCGCCGTTACAATAATTTCATCAATCTGATTTTGCTTTTTAGCAGTCTGTCCATCGTTATTAACATCCTGCGCCATCACACCCTGAGTAACCGCCCCAGTTGCAAAAAACGCAATGAGTGTTGCCAGTAAAGTTCTTTTATTGTTTCTTCCCCGTTCCATAGTCTTCTCCTGATCTTTCAGTAAAGTATTTTGGCGAAGTGAAATAACAATCACGCCACCATCTGTAAGATCGCCAGAGAAGTCTGTGCCTCGCAGTAATATGCCGAGGGCTTCGTTAATCGTAGGCACACCGTTGACTGGATTTACGCCGGTCATGTGAGCTAGTTCGTGGGGGTACAGCAGTTGGACGTTGGTGAGTTTGACGAAAGCATCCATTGCTGTTCCTAGCGTTCCCTGCTCGATACGGAAGTGATATCGCGCTTGGGGGTCAAGTGCGTTTGCATTTAGTGCGATCATGCCGAGTGCGACAACTATGCACAGGGCAAACTTAATTCGCTTTATACAAAACACTCTCCACAAACTAGACTCGGTGCTCAACATAGGATTTCAGTCTTGCCTACCGATCTTATGCATAAAGACTTCTAAGATTGGAAAACCCATAAATAACCCTTTGGTAGACAAAAATAATGTGTACTGACCTCTGCAGGTGACTGCTGCCGTTGGGCGAGTACTGAAAAGATGGTTAGATCTTGGATATGCGCACGCGCTTTGAGTCGATGCGTTCGATACGCACATTGATCATAATTTGTAATGCTTCAAACATGGCGTCTACTTCTCCTACGTTAAAGCTGCCGGCAATCGGTAATTGACGAAGGTCGCTGTCTTCGATGTCGATGCTGATGTCGGTGTAGCGGCTGATGCTGTCAACCACGGCGGACAGGGGTTCGCCGGCAAAGGCGAGCCTGCCTTCGCGCCAGGATAGTTTGCGTTGCACGGTGTCGGGGGCAATTAGGTCGACGCGCTCGACTGTCTCTTCGAAGATGACGTTTTGCCCGGCGCTGACGGTGCCAAGCAGCGCTGCTGGCTGCGGGGTTGTGCCTTGCTTGGTGAGGGTGCGTGTGGCTGCACCTGTGGAGGCGCGTGTGGAGGAGAGTGCGACGGTGCCCTCTTCGACCATGACATCAATTTTTTCGTCGCGCAGGAAGACGCTGAACGCGGTGCCGACGGCGGTGACGATGCCATTACCGGCATAGACTGCAAAGGGTTTTTGTTTGTTGGGGGCGACGTCGAAATAGCCTTCGCCGTATTTGAGGACTATTTTGCGCTGGGTTTTGCTGTAGGACACGTCTATTTGGCTGTTGGTGTTGAGTTGCACGGCGGAGCCATCGGGCAGTTGTATGGTTTTTCGTTCTCCGAGGGCGGTTGTGTAGGTGCCTTGGTGCAGTTGCGCGCTACTGTTGATGAGCTGATAGGTTAGGCCGAGTATTCCGACAAGGGCTATGGAGGCGGCTGCGGTTATAAATTTGGGTGTTGCAAACAGGGTGCCGGCAAGTGCTTTTAGGCCTGCCCATCGCGCGGCGATGGCTGGCTTTTGGGGGCGCTGGTGGCTGTCGGTTGCGGCGTGGTCGTTGAGTTCTTCGAGAATATCGAGGCCACCCCATAAGGCGGCGAGGCGGGCGTAGGCTTCACGATGTTGTTCGCCACTGTTGAGCCAGGCTTGAAACTCGCTCTTTTGCGCGGCGGATAGGCCATTTTCATCGGCGCGCATAACCCACAGGGCTGCTTGCGATTCGATTTCTTTGATGTCAGGAAAGCTAATAATACTGTCGGTGGTCATGACTGTTCACTCTCAGTGGTCTCTTCCTTTTTTCGCTCAGTCGGTTGTCGCTCGCTGGTTGGCTCGGGCAGGTTGAGCACGGAGCCAAACTCTTCAGGGTCGTAGCCCTGTTCTCGCAGCAGGCTGTTGCACATGACAAGCGCGGCGGCGACGCGCTTTTCTACGGTGCTTAGTGAGACGTTCAACCTTGTGGCTATTTGTTTAAATTTCAGTTTTTCCATTTTCCGCATGAGCAGTGCGCGTCGGTAGTCTGGCGGTAAGCTGGCAATCACTTTTGCTGCCACGACAAGTTTGCGCTGGCCGTCAATTTGGTTTTCGATGGAAACTTGACGCTCATCCTGTAAGACTTCCTCACCCCCAGAATCCTCATAGTGATCTGTGTTGGTGTTCACTTTTCGTTTAATTTCACTGAAGGCGAGATTTTGTGCAACGCGCAACGCGCAATAAAAAGGATTTTGGATGTCGGTTTTGGTTTCTGCGGCAAAGGCTTTGAGAAACGTTTCTTGGGTGTAATCTTCGATGTCTTCTGCACGACGGCAGTAGCGGGCGAAGATTCGCTTAATGGATTTTTCGTGCTCTTGAAAGGCCTGTAATATTTTCGACATGAGCGCTTCGGTTATTTGGTTCGCAGGTATTAATAAAGGTAGCACAGAGAAAAAATATCGCCGGAAAAGCGCGTGGACTCTTTTTGCGCATTAGCGGCTTAAAAGCGGTGATGGAGGTGTGACGATTTGTGAGGTGCTAACTGTTCTTGCAGGCTTAAGACGTTATGGGGAGAGGTTGGGCTGAGCCGTCTGCGAGGTCATAGAGGCGATGGCCGAGGGAGGCGAATTGCGCTAGGTCGCTGCTGGTGGGGAAGCTGTAGTAGCCGGCGGGGCCTTGCTGCGGCTGCGCGGGCAGTGGCTGTCCGGCACTGATGGCGGCGACGGCGTGTTGAATTTGCTGGCAGCCGCCGGTGTATAAGCTGAGTACGTTGGCGAGGTAGGATTTGTCGCGGGCGAGTGGTATGGAGGCGATTGAAATAATATCGCCGGTATCTATCCCGCTGTCTTGAATATAGTGGAGGGTTGACCCGATCTCGGGTTCTTGATTGAGCATGGCTCTAAAGGTTGCCATCACGCCCCGATAATCAGGCAACACGCCCGAATGCAGGTTAATAACACCGTGCTTGGGTATGGCGATTACGTCTTGTCGAATGATTAATCCAAAGCGCACTGAGATAATTAGGTCTGGCTGGCTCGCTTGTATGCGTGCGATACCGGCGGGACTGTTGACGTTGTTGCCGAGGTCGGTGAATCCCTGCAGTGTGCAGCCTGCTTGTTGTGCGAGCATTTCAAACGTGGGGCGTCCGTCTGTCAGTTGCGCGCGCTCGACGGTGGCAAGGTCTATCAATGGCTGGGGTAACTGTTGATTGCCGCCTACTTTTTCGGAGAGAAAAATAGTCAATCTGTGGTCGCTGAGGATGTGAATAAGCTGACTTAGTGCTACGTGGCTCGCTAGGTCGCGGTTGGTTAGTAGCGTTATATTCATGGTCTGCTCATTTGTTTTCGCTTACTTTTCCACAAAACCTATTATGGCGCCACTGTTTCCGGTAGCATTCATGCTGCAATCTGTGGACATCATTACAATGAATCGTATAACGCTCACCCAACCCGACGACTGGCATCTTCATCTTCGCGACAACGCGACGTTAGCATCGACAGTGCCCGCTGCGACGCGGGGTTTTGGTCGCGGCATCATTATGCCGAATCTTCTGCCGCCGGCAACGACTGTTGCGCAGGCGTCCGCTTATCGCGAGCGCATTTTGGCGCAGCGTCCGGCGGGTTCGTCTTGGCAGCCGTTGATGGTTTTGTATCTCACCGACAACACGACTTGCGATGAAATTCGTGCGGCAAAGGCCTGTGGATTTATTCATGGCTGCAAATACTATCCCGCGGGGGCAACTACTAACTCTGACTCTGGCGTGACCGATTTGAAGAATATTTCTGCGGTGCTGGAGACTATGCAAGAGGTTGGTATGGTACTGCAGCTGCACGGTGAGGTGACGGCGGCTGAGATTGATATTTTTGATCGCGAAGCGGTGTTTATTGAGCGCCACCTGATCTGGCTGGCCGAGCAGTTTCCGCGTTTAAAAATTGTTTTGGAGCATATTACAACGAAGCAGGCGGCGGACTATGTCGCTGCTGCGAGCAGTTATATCGCCGCAACCATTACACCGCAGCATTTGCTCTACAATCGCAACCATATGCTGGTTGGGGGTATTCGCCCGCACTTGTTTTGTCTGCCTATTTTGAAGCGCAATATTCACCAACAGGCGCTTATTGCGGCGGCAACGAGCGGTAACCCAAAGTTCTTTCTTGGCACCGACTCGGCGCCCCACGCGCAGAATAAAAAAGAGAGTGCCTGTGGCTGTGCCGGTTGTTTTAGCCACCATGCGGCTATTGAGCTATACGCTCAGACGTTCGATGATGCGGGCGCTCTGGACAAGCTTGAGGCCTTTGCAAGTTTTAATGGCGCTGATTTTTACGGCCTTCCGCGCAATACCAGCACGATTACGCTGGTGCGAGAACCTTGGCAATTGCCAGCCACTATTCCGTTTGAGGATACGCAGCTCGTTCCTCTCGGCGCAGGATCGACCCTCAACTGGAAAATGACTGACTCATGAACCCTTCTTCTGACGTCGAGAGTGATAACAATTTACCCACAGGTGAAATAGGTCAGCGGTTTCGCGGATTCCTACCGGTGGTGGTCGACGTTGAAACAGGTGGTTTTAATTCTCGCACCGACGCGCTGCTGGAAATGGCTGCGGTTGTTTTAGAGATGGATGCGCAGGGTCACCTGCAAATCAAAGAGAGTTACAGTAAAAATATCGATCCGTTTCCGGGGGCTGTAGTTGAACGCGCCGCTCTCGACTTTACGGGTATCGATATCTACGATCCCGACCGTATGCCGGAAGATGAAGGCGAGGCGCTGCGGGATATATTTCGTCCGATCCGTCAGGAAATTAGCGCTACCGGCTGCACTCGTGCGGTGATGGTGGCTCACAACGCGCATTTTGATTTGGGTTTTGTTAACGCTGCGGTCAATCGCAATCAGATCAAACGCAATCCTTTCCACCCCTTTTCCTGCTTTGACACGTCGACACTGGCGGGGCTCGCCTATGGGCAAACGGTTCTGGCTAAGGCCTGCATGGCGGCTGAGTTAGACTTTGATAATCGCGACGCGCACAGTGCGCTGTATGATGCGATCAAAACCGCTGAGCTGTTCTGCAAGATTGTCAATCGCTGGAAAACCCTTGGTGGCTGGCCGGGCTGAAACCTGCAACCATAAAAAAAACGCCTCTCCAGACAGTCTGAAGAGGCGCTTCTGAACAAGCGCTTGTTGAGAGGTACTACAACCGTTTTACGCGTTACTTCTTAACCCAAAAATCGGCGTTTTCAATTCCCGCTTTAACTGGATCAAAGACTGGATCTAACCCGTCGTCTAATTGTGATTCGTAATCTTTCAGTGCCAACATCGCTGGCTTTTGCAGAATAATAATTGCCACAATATTGAGCCAGGCCATTATGCCTACACCGACATCACCCAATGCCCAGGCTAAATCAGCGCTTTTGATGCCGCCGTAAACAACGGAGGTCAATACCAGCAATTTGAGTAAATTGGCTAACCATGGGCGATGCACTTTGCGGTTGATGTACATCACATTGGTCTCGGCAATGTAGTAGTAAGCAACGATGGTGGTAAAGGCAAAAAACAGCAGTGCGATGGCCAAAATACTGCTGCCAAAGCCGGGTAAAATGGTGTCGAAGGCTGCCTGCACATAGGCTGGCCCTGCTACAGCGTTGGGCATTCCCTCATAGAGGAAGCCTCCGTCTGCGTTTTCGACGTTGTACATACCGGTAAGCAAGATCATGAAGGCGGTGGCAGAACAAATAAGCAGTGTATCGATATACACCGAAAAGGCCTGAACCAGTCCCTGCTTTACCGGATGGGATACTTCTGCCGCAGCCGCTGGGTGCGGGCCACTGCCCTGTCCAGCTTCGTTGGAGTAAACACCGCGCTTAACGCCCCACTGCACTGCCAGACCAATAATGGCGCCATAACCTGCGTCGAGGCCAAAGGCACTGCTGACAATCAATTTAAAGACGGCTGGCACCATGTCGATATTGATCACCACAACCACCAGTGAGATGGCGATATAGCCCAGCGCCATCAGCGGCACTGCAACCTGGGCAAAGTGGGCAATGCGCTTTACGCCGCCGATAATAATCAGGGCTAGACCAATCGCCAAAAAGCCTGCGGTGAATTCGGCGGGCACGCTCCAAGCAGTTTCCACGGCAGCGACAATGCTGTTTGATTGAATACCGGGGAGACAAAAGCCCATGGCGACGATTGTCGCGACGGCGAACGTCCACGCGTACCATTTTTGTTTCATGGCTTTTTCGATGTAGTAGGCGGGACCACCTCGGTAGTTGCCGTTGTCATCTTTTTCTTTGTAAATCTGCGCGAGTGTCGCTTCAACGTAGGCGGTTGATGCGCCGAAGAAGGCTACTGTCCACATCCAAAACACCGCGCCGGGCCCGCCAATGGCGATGGCTGTGGCAACGCCGGCAATATTGCCTGTGCCAACACGGCCTGAAAGGGAGATGGCGAGAGCCTGAAAAGACGATACGCCAGCGTCTGAACTGCGCCCTTCAAACATGAGTTTGATCATGTGGCGAAAATGCCGCAGCTGCAAAAAGCGTGTGCGCAGAGAGAAATAGAGGCCGGTGCCGAGGCACAGATAAATGAGTGCCGAGCTCCAGATAATGCTATTCAGATAACTTACAAGTGCTTCCAAGATCCATACCCCTTGATCATAGTGCGACGGTGGGTCGCGTCAGAGATTAATTATTTTTTTTAGTGCGTACTTTTTGATCTTCCATGGTGCGATCGGCCTCAGTAAAGAGATCGTCGAGACTGCCTGTGTAGTCATCGAGGCTCGCGCCGTCGGTGAAATGTAACGAGGGAACTTCAAGCCCCGAAAAATAATCTGGATAGGCTGAAAACTCTCCCCAATCGGCCAATCGCGAAGCCATACTAACAACTAATAGCAAGATCACAAAACCTAGAGAGGTTGACCAGCGCTGGCGCGGCAGTAGATTGGATGCCAGCGCTAGCATTGCTGATAGCAGAAGTCCCAGCAGGAGCAGTCCGAACAGCGGAATCACGAAGACGTCAAAAATGGGGGCGTTAAAATTGTAACCTGCCACATTGAAGAGGGCCTCTCCGACGGAAAACAGTGCGCCGGCAATTAATAGCAAGCTGTAATGACCTAAGAAGTGGCTCTCTTCCCGCAAAAATCGTCCGAGAATGCCGAAAACACCGGCCACGAGCATCAGTATCGCCTGACTTAGCAGGACTGGCATGACGATGTTCTTCCACTGCCACTCAACGAAACTGCTGAGATAGAGGGAGAGAATATCGACGCTGATGGCTAGGATGGCGATTGGCAACCATACCGACCAGCGGTTTAATCCGTTGAGCCCTGCCTCTAGCCGATGCAGGCGTTTGGCTTCATCAACGGGCTGATGCTCGTTGACGATGCGCAAGCGGGTGCGGCCAATTTTAATTTCCGCACCGCTGCCAATAATCACCTCAGTAGACGGGTTAGCGGTGGCCTCGAGATGACCTCGCTTGAGAATTTCAACACCGTTGAGGCTTTGCAGGTCGGTCACTTGCCAGCCATCGTTGACAAGGTCTAGGCGCAGATGATTGGCGGAAACATGGGCATCTCCCAGTACCACGTCATTTTGATAGCTGCGGCCAATGGCTATGGATGGCCCGTCCAAACGGTAAAATTGCTTTCGTTTGCCGCCCCATCCCAACACTTCAATTATGACGGCCATTTGGCAACTCCCAAAAATCGCTGCACAAAGCGTTTAGCGTTGTTCTGACTCACTCCGGCAAGGGTGAAATGGCTGATAAACGCTGCGCGCGACGCATCGACGGTGCCGTGTAAAAACAGAACGTCGTAGAGGTCGGGAAAGTCTTTGTAGGCGCGAACACAGAAGATGTTTTTGCTTTTGCGGCTATCACTGTTGCGATTCTCGGCAAGGGCGAGGAACTGGCTATCGCAACGATACTCACCCAGGTCCTCTTCACTGCCTTTATTGCCAGGCGCAAAGTCACCAAATAGTCGCTCATAGTAGGCATAAAACTGCATTGGATTGAGCTTGTCCGCTTCGAGCCAAAAAAACTGATACTCCATGACGCCGGTGTTAAAGCCGCCGCTGAGATAGATATTGTCCTCGCTTCGACAGGTGCGGTCGGCACTGCGAAACTGTGCTTTCTCGGATGCGCTATTTGAGCCACCCCAACATTTCGCGAAGGGCACTATTTCGGCAATCACTTGGGCGCTGCCCAGTGACATAGTCGGCCATTCAAGGGCGAAAAGGCGGGAGAACTTGTCTGCCTGATCGGCTTTTAGCTGCTCGCCGATACGCTGCGTGAAATCACTTACCCCTTGCCCTCTGGCGCGATGCTCGGCACGCAGGTTGTGCAGCGCCTTCACCGGCACGAGAAAGCTGACTTGATTGCCCGCGGTGGAAACATTGATTCCGACAACCTCCCCAGTTTCGCTCAATGTCGGGCCGCCACTCATACCGGCATTGAGGGAGCCTGTGAAATGTACGCGGGGATGGTAGCTGGTCTGATTGACGCCATTGTAGGTGCCGGGAACCACGGTCAGGCCAAGATCCAGCGGATTGCCTAGGGCGAACAAGGGTGAACCCATGTCAGGTTCAACCATCGCCAAGGGCAGCGGTGATGGCATGGTATCTTGGGTTTGCAGCAGTGCCAGGTCGTTGACTACATCGACATCAACCAGCTGCAAGTCGCCGGTGCTGTCATCGGCAGCGCTATATTCAATTCTGTATTGTCCGGGTTCGCTCGCGGCCAGCTGCAAAACGTGATAATTCGTGGCAATAAGTCCATCGCTCTCAATGACAAAACCCGAGCCAATGGCACTCTTGCTGCCGGAGGTAATATCAATAATGCGTATCTGTAAAATACTGGCTTTGTTCTCGGAAAAAAGTGACCGCGCACTTTCCGTTTGGGCCAGGCTGCCAAGAGGCCAAATAATCAGCGAGACAAGCAGGCTAAGATAGAAAAAAAGGCGTGAGGGCCTGACATGACGGTGGATGTGCAATAGGTGACTCCCAATTAAATTGCTGCGGTATTCTTTCAATACATCCCCGCTATTACAAGCACTGTCTGTTTGCGCGTAGCTATTTCAGGATTATGCACGTTAAAATGCGTGCTCATTTGCACTGACCCCGCCTGCCCGTCTTACATTACAGGAAAATCTCTCGCATGACCGACTCATTCAAAGAAAGCGCGCTGAAATATCACACCCATCCCCGCCCGGGAAAACTTGAAATTCGTCCAACAACGCCCCTGGCGAACAAGCGTGATCTTTCTCTGGCCTACTCACCGGGCGTAGCCTACGCCTGTCAGCTAATCGAAGAGCGCCCAACCGCTGCAGCCGAAGTGACCGCGCGCGGTAATCTGGTTGCGGTAATTACCAACGGTACTGCGGTACTCGGTCTGGGCAATATTGGGCCTCTGGCCTCAAAGCCGGTGATGGAGGGCAAGGCTGTTCTGTTTAAAAAGTTTGCCAATATCGACGTGTTCGATATTGAGATTGATGAAACCGATGTGGACAAGCTGGTCGATATTATTGCTTCTCTCGAGCCTACCTTTGGCGGGATTAATCTTGAGGACATTAAAGCGCCGGAATGTTTTATGGTGGAGAAAAAGCTTCGCGAGCGCATGAAAATCCCCGTTTTCCATGACGACCAACACGGTACGGCAATTGTTGCTGCCGCTGCAATTTACAACGGACTGCGTATCGTCGACAAAAAGTTTGAAGATGTAAAACTGGTGGTCTCTGGCGCAGGCGCGGCGAGTATCGCCTGTGTCGATCTGCTGGTGAGCATGGGGCTGCAAAAGAAAAATGTGCGCATGATCGATCGCACTGGCGTTATCTATGCCGGCCGCACCGAGGGTATGAACCCGTGGAAGGAAGCGTACGCTGTGGAGACCAGTGATCGCACCATTGAAGATGCGATTGAGGGTGCCGATCTGTTTATGGGTCTGTCTGGCCCTGGCGTTTTAAACGGCGAAATGCTGAAAAAGATGGGTGAAAAGCCAATTATTTTGGCGATGTCGAACCCCGTTCCCGAGATCATGCCGGAGGAGGCAATGGCAGCTCGGCCAGATGCAATTCTGGCCACGGGTCGCTCTGACTACCCTAACCAAGTGAATAATGTTCTCTGCTTTCCGTTTATTTTCCGCGGCGCATTAGACTGCGGTGCGTCGACTATTAACGAAGAGATGAAAATGGCCGCCGTGAAGGCGATCGCTGACCTCGCTCTAAAGGAAACCTCCGATGTGGTGGCAGCGGCCTATGTGGGCGAGAAACTGCGTTTCGGTCGCGACTACCTTATTCCAAAACCCTTTGATCCCCGTCTAATCGAAGACGTGCCAATGGCTGTGGTTAAAGCGGCGATGGCCAGCGGTGTGGCCACGCGACCGATCGAAGATTTCGAAGCCTATCGCCAAACCCTGCATGAGTTTGTCAATCAAGCGGGACTGTTTATGCAGCCGATTATTGAAGTGGCGAAAAAGTCACCGGCAAAAATAGTCTACGCCGAGGGTGAAAATGACGATGTGTTAATGGCTGTGCAGGCGGTGATTGACGAAAAGATTGCCAAACCGATTTTGATCGGCCGGCCCCACAAAATCGAAGCCGGCATTGAGCGTCTTGGCTTGCGTATCGACCTCGATGTGGACGTGGAAGTCTACATCCCCGCCGACAACGAAAAGCATGAAGCCTATGCCGCGTTTTACCATGCCAAAGTGGGCCGCAGTGGCGTGTCTGTTGCAGCGGCGAGAAAAATAATGCGCGATGACAACACTGCGATTGCTGCGGTCATGGTTGCGATGGGTGAAGCTGGCGGATTAATTTGTGGCAAGGTTGGGCGCTTTGACTTCCATCTGCGAGAAATTATGCAGTTGCTCGGTTCGGAGAAAAAAGATCAACTCGTGTCGACGTCAGCGGTTCTCTTAATGGACGATGGCCCGCTGTTTTTGGCAGACACTGCCATGAATATTGATCCGACGGCGGAGGAGCTCGCCACCATTACGGAAGCCTGTATGGACTTGGTCGCACGCTTTGGCATTGAACCCAAAGTCGCCCTGTTGTCCCATTCAAACTTTGGCACGTCCAATGCGCCGTCCGCGAAAAAAGTACGTCAGGCGGCAGAAATTTTGCGCGAACGGCACAAGACGTTGCAGATAGATGGTGAGATGCATGTGTTGAGCGCCCTTAATCCTGCACTGCGCAAGACTATTTATCCTCAGGCTAATCTGTCGGGCCGGGCCAATGTCTTGGTAATGCCCAACCTCGATGCGGCGAATATTGCCATGGGATTGATTCGCTCGCTGACTGACGCGCTGCTGATCGGTCCGTTTATTACGGGGCTGGCAAAACCTGCGCATGTTGTTATTCCGTCGGTATCATCGCGCGGTATTTTCAATATGACAGCACTGACGGTTGCCGATATCCATCAACGCAAGTAACTCAACAGCGACATTGGCGAGAGGAATACTCTCTCGCCAAGGTCACTACCCTTTCTGAGCCAGCGCCATTTGATAGAACTGCTTTTTGTCACCACCGGTGATTTTGGCCGCCAGCGCCGCTGCCTTCGCGGCCGGCAACTCTGTGAGCAGCAGCCGCAACAGCCGCTCGTCATCCACTGAGGTTGCCGTTGTGGTGATCTCGCTCGCGCCGAGCACCAATACAATCTCTCCGCGCTGCTGATTACTGTCGGTTTCAACCTTCACGAGTAACTCTGCCAAGGTGCCATACAAATAGGTTTCAAAGGTTTTGGTGATTTCTCGCGCAATAAAGCCAATATGCGCTCCGCCAAAAACCGCTATCGCGTCTTTGAGGCACTCCAAAATACGGTGTGGCGCCTCGTAAAACACCATGGTCTCATCAACGCCTTTGAGTTGTTCAAAACTCTTGATGCGCTGACTGCTCTTTGCCGGTAAAAATCCGATAAAACGAAATTTGTCGGTGGGTAAGCCTGCCACGCTGAGCGCTGCTATGGCGGCGCAGGCGCCAGGGATGGGTACGACAGCAAAGCCCTGCTCACGGGCCGCGAGCACAAGACGATAACCGGGGTCAGAAATCAGCGGTGTACCCGCATCGGAAATTAATGCAATATCTTGCCCAGAAGCGAGTCGCTTAAGAATTTTGTAGCTGCTAGTCTTGTCACTGTGATCGTGATACGCCACTAACGGTTTATCAATGCGAAAATGATCCAGCAATTTTTTGCTGTGGCGGGTATCCTCGCAGGCAATGGCGCTAACTGATTGAAGCGTCTCGATGGCGCGAGGTACCATATCACCCAGATTACCAATGGGTGTGGCGACAATATATAACGTACCGGATTGATTTGAATTCATGACTAAAAGACTGTTTCTCTCGATAATTTATGCAGGATGCATCTTAGCCTTTATCGGGGGCTGTGCGCCAACAACTACGCAACAATCGGCCGTGCCGCGCATGACCTCCGGTGCGCAAACTCAAGAGTCGGATCCCTCGCTGCTGCGCCAAGCTGAACGCACGGCTGACCGCGCTCTGATGCCGGGTGTTACTACCCGCGATTCACTGCTGTTAGATGCTACCCTGCTCTTTGCTCAGGGCGGAGATGTCACTCAGAGCCTTGAGACCTTGCAGTTGATCAATCCTGACAATCTCTCTGATGACTTTTACAGTGAGTATATTCTTCTCGGCATCGAACTGGATCTCGCCACTCACCAGCCGGCGGCAGCACACCAGCGCTTGAAGCAGCCGCGCTTTAACGCTGCGCGCAACAATCTGAGCGCCAATTTTTCCCAGCGCCTGCTGAGCCTTGAAAGTGATCTCTACTACGCTGAGGGCAACGTAGAGCAGAGCATTGCGCAGTCTGTCGCTCTGGCCGAGCTGTTTAGTCTGACAAAACCGACAGAACAGAAGTCTATCGCTCTGATCCACAATAAAATTTGGCGTCAACTCAACGAGCTGCCCTTTTACAAGCTGCAAAAAGCTAAACTCGGCGCCAAAGATGTTCTGTCTGGGTGGCGCGAATTAGCCGTCACCATGCGCTACCAACAGGGTGACCGCATGGCTCAAGAGCGTCTATTTAATGTGTGGAAACAGCGCTGGCCGCAGCATCCCGCGGCGATTGTTACGCCCTCTGCTCTGAAAAGAAAAGCGCTTGACACCACCGTTGAAACTGTTGCCCTGCTGCTTCCGCTGCAAAATGAATACGCTATTCCGAGCGAAACTCTGCTCAACGGTTTTATGAGCGCCTATTACGAAAGCATGGCGCGTGGCAGCGCGGTGCCTCACGTCGATATCTTGGATACCTCTTCGCGCCCCATCGAAGACGTCTACAACAGCGCCATCGAGCGCGGGGCACAGAGAGTCATCGGCCCCATGCGGCAGTCGCAGGTGGAGGAGCTGCTGTTATTGCCGACGCTGAGCGTGCCGACGATTACTCTAAACCGCATCGATAAAGCCCTTGATAATCCCCCTGCCAATCTATTTCAGTTTGGCCTTTCCGCACTGGATGAGGTGGAGCAAATCGCTGACCGGGCTTGGCAGCAAGGGAAGATCAATGCGCTGATTATTTCCCCGAACAATGGCTGGGGCGAGCGCGCGAGTGCCCATTTTGTTCGCTACTGGCAAGATAAAGGGGGCGTGATTACCAATGCCGTCAGCTATGGCCAGTCAGCCAATGATTTCACCAGTCTTCTCAAGGCACCTCTGGAGATTGATCTCAGCGAGCAGCGCGGGCTTGAATTGCGTCGCTACGTCAATCGCAATTTGTCCTATACCCCGCGCCGACGGCAGGATATCGATTTTGTTGTAGTGCTGGGCTATTCGGAAAAAGTGCGGCAGATAAAGCCTGCTTTGGACTTTCTCTACGCTGGTGATTTGCCGGTCTATGCCACATCGCACATATATAGCGGCACTCAGGAAGCAGAGCTAAACCGCGATCTCGCCAACATCGAGTTCAGCGCTATGCCGTGGTCGATGGAAGGTTATATGGCAAAAAAACTCACGCCAGACCAGCGCCTGCCGACAGCCTACCGACAACTCTACGCCCTTGGCTACGATGCTTTTATGCTGCACGGCATGCTTGAGGAGTTGAGTAGGCCCAATACGGTGCCGCTGTTTGGCTCTACGGGTCTGCTGACAATTTCCGCTGGGGTGATTAAGCGCGAAGGTCAGTGGGCGGTATTTAGCAATGGTCAAGCGAAGCCGATACAGCCCTGAGGCGCTAGGGTAATCACTCAATTCAAGGATGAATGTAATGAAGCAAGGCACTTTAAAGCCCAGCTCTAAAGGACTCGGCCCGACGTCTATTGGCCGTGGTAACTCAGCGGAGCAAATTGCGCTGGATTATTTGCTGTTGCAGGGCTTGCAGCTGGTGGCGCGAAACTATCGCACACGCAGGGGCGAGATTGATCTGATTATGCGAGATGGCCGCTGCCTCGTCTTTGTGGAAGTGCGTTTTCGCAAGAGTAGACGCTATGGCAGTGCGGAAGAGTCGATTACCGCCGCCAAATGCCAGCGTTTGCAATCGGCGGCTGAGGCCTATTTGCAGCACTTTCGTCTCACCGATAGCATCGGCGCTCGGTTTGATGCTATTGCTGTGAGTCCGGTAGCGTCGCGCACTGATAGTGACAATCTCGGCGCCAAGGACACAAAGAGGGCTGATGTTAGCGCGGGCTATCGTGTAAACTGGATGAAAAATATCCTGCAGTAGAGCGCGCAGCCTCTCTGCAGCGACACAAAAACAGCACAAGAGCGGTGTAGCAAAGGCAATGGATCAATCTGTATTTAACCAATTCCAATCGATGATCGAAGCGACGATGGCCACAGGTGAGGCTGCCGCAGAACCGATCGCGATCAGTGCCGAAAAAATAGCCTCTGCTCTGCTGGGTGGTAACACTATTTTTACCTGCGCATCGGGGCCGGGCACGTCAATTGCTCAGCTGTTTTCAGACTATCTCGCGTTTGGCTACCATATCGATCGACCCGCTTTCCCTGTTATCAACCTTAATCAAATCACGGCCCAACATACCAATGACGATCGCTTTAGTCAGGCACTCAATGCTCACGGTAAGGGGGGCGATATACTGGTGCTGATTAGCGCTGGAGATTCTGCTGCCGCACTGATCGATGGATTTAATACTGCGGTAAATCGAGGTATGACCGTCGTGGTATTGTCAGGCGAAAATGATGATTTATTAACCAGCGCGGTGAGCTACAATGATATTCATATTGGCAATGGCGGTCTTTCGGGGCCATTGACAACACAGTCTCAGCTACAGGTTATTCAGTGCATCTCGGCACTGGTCGAAAATTTCATTTTTGGAGGTGAATAAATGCGTGTTATTACAGCACTTGTCTTGATGGCCTGTTTGGTGTCCGGTTGCACATCGATTGTTAGCTCAGTCGTTAAAGAGCCGATCAATCCAGATCCAACAGCGTCAACCATCGGTTCAGACCTTAACGACCTCAAGATGGATACCTTTATCGGTGTGAATATTAAGAAAGCGGATGAGCGTTTGGCCGACTCCCACATCAATGTCCACGTCTACGACAGTGTGGTTCTATTGACTGGCGAGGTGCCCTCACAAGAGATGAAGACGCTGGCGGGAGACACTGCGCGAGCTTACACGGGCGTCCGTCAAGTGCATAACGAGCTGGCCATTCGCGGAAACACCTCCATTGTTTCGCGCACGAATGACAGCTTAATTACAGCTCAGGTCAAAACTAAGCTGGCCTTTGATAAGGAAGTTGAGTCTGGTGATATCAACGTCACCACCGAAGACAGCGTGGTTTACCTGATGGGTAAAGTCCGCCGTCTGAGTGCTGAAAAAGCAACCGAGATCGCCAGCGCGTCCAGTGGTGTCCGTCAGGTGGTCAAGGTCTTCGAATACGTCGATTAAACCAGTTCCAGTGCCATTGCGGTGGCTTCGCCGCCGCCAATGCACAAACTTGCAATACCCTTTTTACCACCATGCTGCTGTAGCGCATGAATCAGTGTCACAATGATTCGTGCGCCACTGGCACCAATGGGATGACCCAGAGCGCAGGCACCACCGTGCACGTTGAGCTTGTCATGGGGAATGCCAATCTCTTGCATCGCGGCCATTGCCACAACCGCAAACGCTTCGTTAATCTCCCACAGATCGACATCACTAACAGCCCAACCAACACGCTTCAGAGTTTTATTAATCGCGCTCACTGGTGCAGTTGTAAACCACTCGGGTTCATGGGCACTCTGGTCAAAACCGTGAATTAACGCGATTGGGCGCAAGCCTCGCGCCTCAGCCTCGTCAGCCATCATCAAGGTCAAGGCTGCAGCGCCGTCTGAGATCGAGCTGGCATTGGCGGCGGTAACCGTGCCGTTTTTATCAAAGGCGGGATTGAGTTGTGGAATTTTCTCTGGCTTGGCTTTGCCCGGCTGCTCATCGGTATCAACGACGGTGTCGCCGCGACGTGAGGCGATGGTGACGGCGGCAATTTCATTGCTGAACCAGCCGTTGGCGATGGCCAGGTTGGCGCGACGCAGGGATTCAATCGCGTAGGCATCCTGCATTTCGCGCGTGAAGGTGTATTTTCCCGCACACTTTTCTGCAAACAAGCCCATGGCGACGCCCTGATACGCATCCTGCAGGCCATCGAACTGCATATGATCAAGCAATTGGCCGTGACCAAAGCGGTAGCCCTGACGACCCTGAGGTATCAAATAGGGCGCTCGGCTCATGCTTTCCATGCCGCCTGCAACCACGGCGCTTGCCTGACCTGCACGCAGTGCATTGGATGCCATCATGATCGATTTCATGGCTGACCCACAGACCTTGTTAATGGTGGTACAGGCGGTGCTCTGAGCGAGACCGGCCGCGAGGGCTGCCTGACGAGCGGGAGCTTGGCCGAGACCGGCGGATAGTACACAGCCCATCAGAACTTCATCAATTTGACTGTTATCCAGCCCTGACTGGGCCATCGCCGCGCGAATGGCAACCGCGCCCAGCTCTGGCGCAGAGACGTCGGCAAGTGAACCCATCATGCCACCCATAGGTGTGCGTGACGCAGAAAGAATTGCGATTGGCTGAGACATGAAAACTCCTCCTAAGTATTAGATTATTTAACAACTCGCAGCGAAGGCTTGAGTTTGGTCGGGCTGTTGGGGTGTGGGGCGGGCGATGCGGGCGACTTTGTTTTAACGGCCTTTGGTCCGCTTGGCGGTGGCGTTAAATCGGGGGCTTCATGTTCAAACACCATGCCCTGCCCATTTTCTTGGCTGTAAATGCCGATCACCGCTGAAATAGGCACTTGGATATCGATTGGCATGCCACTAAAGCGCGTTGAAAAGGCGAGTATTTCGCGGTCAAGCAAAAAGTTAGTCACGGCCCGCGGTGCAATATTCAGAACGATCTGGCCATCGGTAACATGGCTTTGCGGCACTTCGACGCCAGGAAAGTGGGCGTCGATCACCACATAGGGTGTGCAATCGCTGTCCACAATCCAATCGAAGAAAGCTCTAAGCAGATAGGGCCGATTAGAGCGCATAGTCATCTTAGGGACGAATCTCTAACTCAAGGTCTGTAAGGCTTTCTTGGAATGCAGGGCGCTCAAATAAACGCGTCATGTAATCGTGAAGCGGCTTGGTCTGGCGGTTATCGGGCAGGGTAATACCGAGCTCGGGTAAACGCCACAAAATAGGCGCCATACAGCAATCAACCAAGGTGAATTCTTCGCTCATAAAATAGGGCATATCGGTAAAGATACTAGCAACACTGAGCAGGGAATCGCGGAACTCTTTGCGCGCATCTTCAGCTTTCTTGCTCTCTGGGCTTTTCAGGATTTGAGCAATCAAGCTACACCAATCATTCTCGATACGGTGGATCCATAATCGGCTCTGCGCGCGAGCTACGGGATAAACCGGCAGGAGCGGCGGATGCGGAAAGCGCTCATCCAAATATTCCATCACGACTTTAGACTCGTAGAGAGCTAAGTCACGATCGACCAATGTCGGCAGGGTTCCGTAGGGATTCGCTTCAAGAATTTCCTCGGTCACAGCACCGGCGTCAACATCTTCTATATCTACGGTTACACCCTTTTCAGCCAACACAATACGAACTCTGTGGCTGTACTGGCAGATGGGGTCAGAAAACAATGTCATCGAAGATCGTCGCACAGGTACCTCTCATTTTACGTAATAAATAGGGGCAGCTTGCACTGCCCCAAAATAGACAGTCCATGTATTTCTGGTCTGTCTCAATTCCAAATACTGCCGTTTACTGCCGCAGTATTTCAGCGTCCTAATTGCAGCATCCTATCAGTGGATGCCCTTCCAGTATTCGCGGTTCAACAACACAACAAATACCAACAGCAACAATAAGAACAGCAACACCATTCGACCAATATGTTTACGCTCTTCAGCCATTGGCTCAGCCACATATTCGAGGAAGTTGACTAAATCATAGACTGCTACGTCGTATTCTTCCGCTGAAAGTGTGCCGGGGACGGTAATATTGAAGCGTCCACAAGGATCATCAAGAATGTCTTCGCCAGTCAATACGTCCCGCTTGATGCCGCCGTTGGCCGCTAGCACTGGACCGGGCGCACACTCAGGTAAGCCTTGGAGATCAAGCAATGCGTGGGGCATACCTACGTCTTTAAAGACTTTGTTGTTCACACCCAGCGGGCGAGTTGGATCGACATAAAAGTTGCGCAGATAGGTATAGACCCACTCTGGCGAGCGTGCACGAGCGACCAAGGTCAAGTCCGGAGGAACAGCACCAAACCACTCTTTAGCGCCCTCTTCCGGCATAGCAATCTTCATCAGGTCGCCAATTTTCTGACCGCTGAAGACCATATTGTCTAGCATCATTTGATTGGGAATACCGAGGTCATTGGCCACACGCTCCCAGCGCGAGTACTTGAATGAGTGACAGCCCATGCAGTAGTTAACCGCAAGCTTTGCACCATTTTGCAATGACGCATGGTCTGTTAAATCCGCTTCAAAGGCGTCGCAATTGATCGTGCCGCAGTCTTTACCTTCGGCACCCACCGCTTTCAGCGGCAAGGTAACCATCAGAGCGACAAACAGGAACGCACCTATGGTTTTCCAAACACCCATACCGCCATCCATGGTTATGCGGTCCGGCACTGGCTTTGTGGTCTCCATGCGGGTCCAGAAGTACATACCGATAAAGTACGCGAAATACAGGATCGTACAGATCTGAGCGAGCAGAGTGCGAGATTCTGTCGGCGCTTTAACACCCAAGTATCCGAGGATAATAAAGCAAGCCGCGAACACTAAAATACCAATGCGACTGAATACACCTTTGTAGCGCATTGAATTCACTAGACTGCGGTCAAGCCATGGCAATACAAACAGAATCGCAATCGCGGCTGCCATCGTAATAAAGCCACCAAGCTTGTCCGGCACGGCGCGCAGCATCGAGTAATAAGGCGTGAAATACCATACTGGTGCAATGTGCTCAGGTGTCTTCAGTGAGTTAGCAATTTCAAAGTTGGCGTACTCAAGGAAGTAGCCGCCCATCTCTGGCATAAAGAACAGAATGGCGCAGAATACAAACAGGAAGACCACAATTGGTACAAGATCATGAATAACAAAGTACGGGTAGAACGGAATACCATCGATAGGATTACCGTTCTCATCTTTGTACTTCTTGATGCTGACGCCATCGGGGTTGTTCGAGCCAACGTCGTGCAGAGCAATAATGTGCATCACCACCAGCGCGATCAAGATTATCGGCATGGCCACGACGTGCAGTGACATAAAGCGATTCAGGGTAATGCCTGAGATCAGGTAGTCACCGCGAATCCACTCAACAATATCACCGCCGACAACCGGAATCGCACCAAACAGGGAGATAATAACCTGCGCGCCCCAGTAGGACATCTGGCCCCATGGCAATACATAGCCAAGGAACGCTTCTGCCATGAGGGCAACATAGATGGTCATACCAAATATCCACACCAGCTCGCGTGGTGCCTTATAGGAACCATAAATCAAGCCGCGGAACATGTGCATGTAGACCACGATAAAAAACGCCGATGCGCCGGTAGAGTGGGCGTAGCGGATTATCCAGCCCAGATCGACATCGCGCATAATGTATTCAACTGAAGCAAATGCTTGCTCCGCTGAACCTTGGTAGCTCATCAACAACCAAATACCCGTGACCAACTGAATCACCAGTACAACCATCGACAGAACGCCAAAGTAGTACCACCAGTTGAAGTTCTTGGGCGCGTAGTACTCGGCCATGTGCCGATTCCACTCGCGCTTGAGCGTGGGCATACGCGAATCTAACCACTCGGCAAAAGCAGCTGCTTTACTCATTACGCAATCTCCGAATCAATACCAATTGTTATGATGTCGTCCGACTCATAAACATGGGGAGGAATTTCAAGGTTGGTTGGCGCCGGTACACCCGCGAAAACACGGCCAGAAAGATCAAACTTTGAACCGTGGCAAGGGCAGAAAAAGCCGCCCATCCAAGAGGCTCCGCCGAGGTCCATTGCGCCAACGTCTGGACGATACATCGGTGCACAACCCAGGTGGGTACACAGACCGACTAAGACTAAAATCTCTTCATGCCCTGCCAGCGTGCGCGCACTGCCAGTCACATAGGCAGGCTGAGACGCAGCCGTTGAGTCAGCATCTCGGAGTATTGAGGTGTCCATGCTCGCGATGGCCGCGACTGTCTCTTTTGATCGACGCACGATGTAAACAGGTTTCCCACGCCACTCGACAACCAAACGGCCGCCTTCTTCAAGCTTGGAAATATTAATCGTAACCGGCGCACCAGCGGCCTTCGCTTTCGCGCTAGGTTGCCAAGATGAAACGAAGGGTACCGCTGCACCCACTACACCAGCACCACCTACAACGCAGGTAGCCCCAGTAAGAAATCGGCGGCGACTATGGTTGACACCGTCACTAGTCATGACGTTCTCCCTAAACAGCAATATTTGGATGTTAAAACACGCGGATTCGCGTGCAATTGAAAAATGCGCTGCATAGTAACGGAAAGCAGTTATCTACGCAACCAGAGAGTTTTAGCGCAATAGTGTAAGCTGTTGTTTTTAAAGGCAAAAAAAAGCCCGACTCGTTGGTCGGGCTGTTTTTTTGATGCTGTATTAACGCTTGGAGAACTGCGGACGCTTACGCGCTTTGTGCAGACCCACTTTCTTACGTTCAACCTGACGCGCATCGCGAGTCAAGAAGCCTGCTTTTCGCAGCGGTGAGCGAAGGTTTTCGTCGTATTGCAGTAATGCGCGCGCAATACCGTGGCGAATAGCGCCAGCCTGACCGAAGTTACCACCGCCATCAACTGTGATTTTCATATCAAAACGATCGACCAGGTCAACCACTTCAAATGGCTGACGAACGATCATACGCGCCACTTCACGGCCAAAATAGGCTTCGATAGTGCGGTCGTTGATAGTGATGTTGCCTTTTCCTGATGTCAGGAAAACACGAGCGGCTGCTGTCTTGCGACGGCCTGTACCATAATATTGAGTTTCTGCCATGATGATCGCTGTCCGTTACAGTTCTAGAACTTGGGGTTGCTGCGCTGTATGAGGATGCTCAGTACCAGCGTAGATCTTCAGTTTTCTAAACATCTCACGGCCGAGAGGTCCGCGTGGCAACATGCCCTTTACCGCAGACTGAATAACGCGCTCTGGCGCCTTATCAATCAACTTTTCAAAGGTAATGTCTTTGATGCCACCAGGATAACCGGTGTGAGAGTAATAAATTTTCTGTGTTGCCTTGTTACCTGTGACGCCAATTTTTTCGGCATTAACGATAACAATATAATCACCTGTATCAACGTGGGGAGTATATTCCGGCTTGTGTTTTCCACGCAACCGAGTGGCCACAGCTGCCGCCAAACGACCCAGGGTTTTGCCCTCGGCGTCAACGATATACCAATCGCGTGTAACTGATTCTGCTTTTGCACTAAACGTTTTCATTTTATTTTGCCTGACTTTTCGGGATACCAAAAAAGGGGGCGAATTGTAATGATCGGCAGCACGCATTACAAGGGGGCATTTGAGCAAACTGAAAGTTTTTTACAAAGACTGTCATGGACGGTGCGGACGGGCCAAATACTCGCGGCTCTGCATCTCCAATAAACGGCTCTCCGTGCGTTGAAATTCGAAGCCTAATCGGCCGCCACTGTAGAGCTGATGCAGAGGCGCGGCGGCGGATACAATCAATTTCACGCTGCGATCGTAGAACTCATCAACAAGATTGATGAAGCGCCGAGCGGCGTCATTATTGGCCGCAGAAAAGATCGGTACACCGGCGACAACCACGGAATGGAACTCTTTGGCGACCTCAATATAGTCGTTTTGGCTTCGCGGGCCCTCGCAGATCGCCTCAAAATCGAACCATACTATGTCCTCAGCGACCTTGCGCGCAGGAATTATTCGCCCTTCGATCAACAAATCAACATGGCACCTAATTTCACCCTCTACCGCCACTAAACTGTTAAACGTAGCCTCGAGCGATTGATCTGCCGGATCGCCAAGTGGGGTGTAGTAGAGCGCGGCTTGCTCCAGCGCGCGCAGACGGTAATCTGTGCCGCCATCAACATTTACGACTAAACAGTGCTGATTGAGGAGCGCAATGGCGGGGAAAAAGCGCTGACGCTGCAGACCATCGCGGTAGAGTAGATCAGGCACGATATTGGAGGTGGTGACGAGGGTGACCCCTCTTTTAAACAGGCCATCCAAAAGCCGCGCCAAAATCATCGCATCAGTGATATCGCTGACAAAGAACTCATCGAAGCAAATTACGCGAGCTTCACTGGCTATCGACTCCGCAACCTTATCGAGCGGGTTGACCTGCCCCTTGAGCCGATCGAGATCCCCGTGCACGCGTCGCATAAAGCGGTGAAAGTGCACACGCATCTTTTGTTCGAAAGGAAGGCTCTCGTAAAAACTGTCCATTAAGAAGGTTTTACCCCTGCCCACACCACCCCACAGGTACAGGCCGCGCTCCGGCTCCAAACTAGATTTAGAGGGCTTGGCGAGCCTTGCCAACAGCCCGCTGAGACCTGACCGCTTGAGGTCAGACCGACGCACCAGTCGATGGTACAATTCGTCCAATAACTCGACAGCATGCGCTTGCGCCGAATCGGCGGTAAAGCCCAGACGAGTGAGATCGTTTTGGTAGCGTTGTTTGGGGGTTAACATGGAATAGTGTGCAGTCGACGGATAAAGACAAACTGTAACCATGGCTGCGATGCAAGACAACCACTAAATGGCTGACCACCCGTGCCAAGCGCCATAAACGCGCAGTGCAGGCCGTCCATCTTTGGTAGGAGCGGCGCAGTTGCGCAATTAACAAATAAAATCATTGATTCGGCAACACGCTTTGGCGACACTAAGAGACGCTGAACATTTGAGCATAGGAGCAACCTTTTGATGACATTGACAACCCTTCTGATCGCAGCTGCCAGTTTCCTGATAGGCGCAGGTATCGGCCACCTGTTCTCACGGAAAATAGATAGCAGCGAAAAGTCAGTGCACAAACTCCAGCAGAAATTGCGCCAGAGCCAAGACGACCTTAAAATTTATCAGCAAGAAGTCACCGAGCACTTCGTTGCCACCGCGCAGCTCACTGGCAATGTTACCCAGAGCCAAAGAGAGTTTAACGAACACCTCGCAGCGGGAGCGATAAGACTCGCCAACACAGAAGTCGGTCGCCAATTGTTAAAAGCCAGCGGTCACGACATTAACATGCTCGATTCAATGGGCAATCCGATTATTGATCTCGATGACATTGAAGTACCCAGAGACTATGCCCCAAGCGTCCCAGGCGGCGTGCTCAACGAACGCTACGGGTTTGAAGAAAGCAAAGCCAAAAAGTCACCACCCGACAGCCTGGCGGACAATACTGACAGCGACGATGACTACGATGACCGAGACCCCACGCAACGGGTAGGCTAATGTCACTGCAAGGATGATGTCACGCAAGCACGTAGGTTTGCGATTCACAGGTTTTTCACCCATCCCACACTAAACGGTGCCCTGCGCAAAGCGCTGCCCAGCAGCTGCGCGATTTGCTGCGGCGATATTTCGGACTGCAAGTACAGTCTCTGCCATGACTGCATCGCCGATTTACCCTGGTTAAGCAATCAATGCCAACAGTGCGGCGTCTCGCTGCCAGACAACCATCTCTGTGCAAACTGCCAAAAGCGCCCGCCACCGTTCCACTGCTGCCTTTCCGCGTTCGCCTATGACGCCCCAATAGACCAAATTATTACGCGCTTTAAAAACAACCCTCAAACCACAGAAATAGTTCAGTTGGCGGCCCTATCCGCGCAGCGCATTACCGAGGAATATGAGCGCCGGCAGATGGAATACCCGAGTATTGTTATACCGCTGCCCTTGCACTGGAAAAAACTCACCTATCGCAGCTTTAACCAAAGCCAGATCATTGCACGTCTGCTCACATCCGATATTTAGCGTCTGACGCAAAAAACCCTGAATCTTCGCACAGATATAGCCGTCCGCACGGTTCACGGCCAAGCCCAACATCTACTGGATCGACGCAAGCGGCTGCAGGGGATCAGACAGGCGTTTAACCTGCGACCTCAAACCGCAGCTGACATCCATCAGCAGACCATCGCCATTGTTGATGATGTGGTCACCACCGGCGCAAGCGCATCGGCGCTCGCGCGCACATTGCTTGAGGCAGGGGCGCACAGGGTCGATGTGTGGTGCATTGCCAGAACGAGCTGGAATAAAAACCCGCGCTGACTCAAAATGGGCGACATGACATCACTTAGCAATCAACCCGACGCCATTTGGCAACATATCTATGCCGAAGCACTGACCGCCGCCCAAGATGAACGGCTGTTGGCCAACTTCCTACAAGAGTCTGTCCTCAACCACAGCTCAATGGCACAGGCACTCAGCCACTACCTCGCGCAGAAACTAGCGAGCAACGCAGTGCCGGTAGCTGTTCTGCAAGAGGTTGCCGCAAGCGCCTTTGCAGAGCCGAGCATTCTTCACGCTGCCGCCAGTGACATTAAGGCAACCGTCGACCGAGACTCCGCCTGCAACGCCTACTTGACGCCCTTTTTATACTACAAAGGGTTCCTCGCCCTGCAGTCCTATCGCGTGGCCCACCATTTGTGGCACGCGGGCAGTCATTCACTCGCGCGGCTGTTGCAATACCGTATTTCACTAACCTTTGCTGTAGACATCCACCCCGCAGCAAAAATCGGTAGCGGCGTGATGATTGATCACGCTACCGGACTAGTAATTGGCGAGACTGCGGTAGTAGAGGACAGCGTTTCCATCATGCAGTCGGTCACTCTTGGCGGCACGGGAAAGGCCTCCGGCGATCGTCACCCAAAAATTGGCAAAGGCGTCTTAATTGGGCCCGGCGCAAAAATCCTCGGCAATATCGTGGTGGGAGAAGGCGCAATGGTTGCCGCCTCGAGCGTTGTTTTAAAAGCCGTACCAGCACATGCAATTGTCGCCGGTGTGCCAGCGTCGGTTATTGCCGACACACGCTACGACCAGCCCGCACAATCCATGGACCACTACTTTAAGTGCGACTAAAACGATTGTGCAGCGCCACTTAGCAAAAATGGGCGGTCGCTGGAATTGCTCAGATTGATCAGGAAATTTGACTACACTTAGAGGCATATAGGGACAACCACAGGACAGTCCCACAAAAAGGCGCGACTGCGTCTATTTTGGCCACCAATGGATCGGGAAGCGTTTTGCGCTAAATGTTATAAATATACTCTCAGACAACAATATTTCAGCACTGCTAAATATTATCAAGCCGTCGCTGGCTGACGAGCTCGCCACGGAGACTCAATGCCCACTGACCGACGTTGCCAGCACTGAAGACTGGATCAGCCAGCTTTCAGCCACTAACTATGCCGATAACGCCGTCCAGCTCTACCGCGTACTGCCATCGCTGGTTAGGCTGGATACCGACCCCTCCGACAAAATGGCGATTCTCGACAGCTTGGCGCCCACCGTCGCGCGCTGCGCCGACTGCCTCCTGCAAACGCAGTTGCGTGCGGACTCTGCGAAAGCTATCTCTCTCGGCCAAGCCCTTATGAGGCTGGTTTACGAAGGCTACAAACTCGTCATTTTTCAGCTCGGAACAGCATTGCAGCGCGACAGCCAGCAGCAGACCAAAAAACTGGCCAAGGCCATCTTTAACGCCTGCAACGTGCTGGCGAAAATCCAGCTCAACAGCCTCAGCCACTATCTTGCGCAACCGCCCTACTCCTGGCGCGAATTGCACTGCCTAAACCTACTCGCAGAAAGGCTCAATATCCACGACATGGATATCCCATCAGCGACGGGCATCAATACATCCATCAGCAAGGTGTACTTAAAATTGCTGCTGTTTAACTGCACGCGACCCAATCACTTTTCTCACTACGAAATGATGTTTGTTTACACCGAACTCGATTTTTGGGCACCACTGGCAGAACTTCAGAAAGGCTCGAAAGGTGGACTTTTTGCCATCGACCCATCGAGCAATCGAGGTGCCGTCTACGCTGACGAAATTGACCCCAGCTCACCCTATGTAACATTGGATACATTTAATATCGTTAAATTTTTGAACAGCACCCTCGAAGAAACCAACAGTGCGTTATTTTCCGATCGCGTATCTCGACGCGTCATCAAAGACCTCGTACGTCAGTGGGGAACGAAGATAAAACGCAGAGAAACGCACATCAAAGATAAAATCGAAGTGAGCATTGCTAGCGGCTTTACCTCGAGTGTATGCATGCTCTCGAGAACAGATTCTTTTGAAAATTTTCTTCTTTTATGCGGACAAAAACCCTCTCGAGCCGAGCAGGGCGTGAGAGGTATAAAACGGGTAGACGACGCGTGGTGGACATCCTTCGAAGCAATTGACAGCCACCCTGCCGATCCCGTTATCTACACACCTACTCGCGCTAAAAAACCAAACTCAGCCTCATAAGAGGGATGCGCACAGATATTAGTTTGAACGGATGCTGCATCGAACTCCCTCGCGAGGAGTCTGAGCTTAAACCAGGAGAAGTGGTCGCCATACGCGTTAAAGGATCCAGCAAATGGCAAGTCGGTATTATCCGCTGGAAACACACATCGCCATCACTTACCGCGCTCTGTGGCATTCAATTCCCCTCGCGCTTTTGCGCAGCCGCCGCCATTCAAAGCGGCCCATCGGATGCGCAGGGTCAGCAGCATTTTGTACATGGGATACTGCTCTCAAAAAAGAAGGATATGTCAGACCAATTATCTCTGCTCTGCCCGCCTTTGCGCTACCACAAAGGAAGCAAAATACGCTTGCTCAGCACGCACAAAAAAATGCGTGTCATTCTTGGCGAGGAGCTCGACAGCACTGAACATTTAACACACTTTAAAATAACACCCTGCTAACGCGAGGCGGGCATCGCGCGCACTTCAAAACGGGTTCTATAGCCACGGAATGGATACTTTTATGCTCTCGAATGACACACTGAATATTCTTATTGTCGAGAAATCCCACGACGAAGCAAATCGCTTTATTAGTATTCTGCGCAGCGCCGATTTCAATGTGGACGCCAAGCTAGCAACCAACGAAGAAGAGTTACAAAAATACATCTCAATGCGCAACTGGGATCTTCTGCTAGCAGCGCTCGGCTATACAACTGTGCCGGTGCAAAATATTTTTCAACGCATTAGACGGGCGGAAAGAGACGTCTCTGTCATTTTAATTAGTCAACAATACAGCGAAAAAAACCTTATCGAAGGTCTGCGTCTCGGCGCTGTCGATGTGGTTATCGAAGACCAAGGCCAACACCTTATACAGGTGGTTCAACGCACACTGGCAAGCGTGCACGACCGACGTCAATGTCGCGAGTGGGAGCGTAAGCTCTCCGTTGCAGAAAAGCGCGCACACCACCTAATGGAGATATCACGTTTTCCTATCGCGATTATCAAAGAAGGGGCCTACGCCTACGCAAATGAGGCCTGCGCCAATATCTTCGGCTTCTCCGACCCCGACGAAATGCTCTGCCTGCCGATTATCGACAACATAGCGCCCAAGGACCGGGAAAAATTAAAGGCCTACATGGTACCTCTAGAAGCTAACAACGACATTGTTCCATTTGAAGCAGCAGCGCAGATACTAGACATTAACAATCGTCAAATAGAATCCTTTCTTCAAATACATCAGATCCAATATGAAGGCGAACCAGCACTCCAACTCACGATTAACAAAGACAAACTGTTCGAAGCGCACATGGCCCCCAGTGAAGCCCAAGCCCATACAGAATACAGCGCAATTCAGCCCCATCTGGTCTACGAACTCATCAGCCGAGGCATTAACCGGTCTGCTCAGAACGGCCAAGACGGCATGTTACTGAATATACAGATTGATAAATTTGATCAACTCAAAGAAGACTTGGGCATCGCCAAAGCTGAAAAGATTACCCACTCTGTTGTGATGTTTGCCGCCAAATTATTTGACTACAACGTTGACTGTGGGCGAATTTCTGAAAACTGTTTTATCGTTGTTCTCGCTGAGAGTGACGCTGAAAAAGTATTAGCGCTCAGCGAAAAAATGTCGCAACAAATAAGCGATGAAGTTTTCGATATTGATAATCAAACATTTTCCCTCACCACATCGATTGGTATTACCGTACTCAACGAAAACGTCCCTTCAGTCGAGCGCGCACTCGAGCGCAGCGAAGAAGCGATAAATGAACTTCGCACTGATGGTGAGCGTGGCAACGGCGCAAAATTTTACGTGCCGGATATTCACTCTGACGATATTTCTAAATCTGAAGCTGTGATTATTACCGCAAAAAACTTTTTGTCCAATGGTTCTTTTTCGATCCACTATCAACCCATTGTGCCGTTGATGGACGACAGCCATGGCAAGGAATACTACGAAATAATTCTCGGCATCGGCAGTGACGTTCCAACATCCGAAATACCCAATGACTTTATTAACAATCTCTTTAAATCTGAAATTGCCGCAGAGGTTGACCGCTGGATTATCGGGCATGCGCTTACCGCTCTGGCAGAGAAACTCAAAAGTCATACCGAAACACAGCTTTTCGTGAATATCAGCGCACAGTCTTTTACTGACGAGGCCTTCATGCCGTGGTTGCAAGAGACTCTAAAGGCGAGCCATCTCTCCCCTAGCGCGCTGATTTTCCAGTTTCGGGAAATTGATGCGGTGCGCCATCTGAATCAAGCTGCGTCAATCTGCAGACAGATGAAGCAAGCTAACTTTAAGGTGGGAATCAGTAATTTTGGTATCGCCATCAATCCCGCTAAAACCATTGAAATGATTGCTGCAGATTTTATTAAAATAGACCGTATGATTGTCGAAAAGCTCGAAAAAGGGCCAGAAGGTAAAACAGATTTTCAAAAGCTGATGGGAGCTATGACCGGCACTGGCGTGAACACCATCGTCCCCTTTGTTGAACGGGCCTCAATTATCCCTACCCTCTGGCAGCAGGGTGTGCAGTATATTCAAGGCCACTATATTAAAAAGCCGTCCCCCGACATGGACTTTGACTTCTCTGAGGGCACTTAATATGGCTTTGCTAAAAAAGTGTCTAGTGCAGTAATTTTTTGGCGGCGGTGACCTGTCCACAGACACCACTCTCGTGCCCACCCCGCTAGTCGAGCAACCGCGTGTCCTTGTCGCTGTAGCCCAACAAATAGAGAATACCATCCAGCCCCAAATTTGAAATAGACTGCTTAGCAGAGGCTTTTACCAGCGGTTTAGCGCGGAACGCAATACCAAGACCAGCAATGCTCAGCATAGGTAAATCATTGGCGCCATCGCCAACAGCAATGACCTGCTCAAGTCTGAGACCTTCCTGCGCCGCAATCTGACGCAGCAATTCCGCCTTGCGCTGCCCATCAATAATATCGCCGGTAACACGCCCCGTCACATAGCCATTTTCGATATCCAATTGATTGGCATAAACATAATCAACACCCAAACGCTTCTGTAAATGTTGGCCGAAAAAAGTAAAGCCTCCGGAAACAATCGCCGTTTTGTAACCCAGTTTCCTGAGGGTTGAAATAAGATGCTCAGCGCCTTCGTTGAGCACCAGACGCTCGGCAACTGATTGTAAAACGTCGGCACTAAGGCCCTTAAGAAGGCCAACTCGCTGGGTAAAGCTCTGTTTAAAATCGAGCTCGCCCTGCATCGCCGCCTCGGTTATCGCGGCTACCTGTTCACCCACACCAGCCTCATAGGCAAGCTCATCGATAACCTCTGCATCGATCAGGGTTGAGTCCATATCGAATACCACGAGCCGTCGGTTGCGACGGAAAATAGTATCCTCTTGATAGGCGATATCAATTTCATAGCGACTCGAGAGCTCAAGCAATTCACTTTTAAACTGCACGGCATCTGTGGGCTCGCCGCGCACGGAGAACTCAACACAGGCACGTCCCAGCTGATGGGTTTCATCCAAGCGCACACGCCCCGACAAGCGGACAATTTTATCGATGTTTAAGCCGTGGTCGCTGGTGACTTTGGTCACCGCCGCCAAATGGTCCGCGTCTATTTTGCGCGCCAGTAGGGTGACGATGTAGCGAGACTTGCCCTGCTGCTCAACCCAATGTTGATAATCGGCCTCTGAAATTGGCTGAAATCGGGTATGCATGCCCAGCGCTAACAGCTCTGACTGCACTTGACTAGTCATCTCAGCGGTTTCAGAGCTCTGCGGCACGGCCGCTAAAATCCCTAAATTGAGTTGATCGTGTATCACGGCTTGGCCGATATCTAAGACGGTTACCGCAAAGCGGGACAACACCGCGGTCACCGCACTGGTGACGCCGGGCTTGTCATGCCCCGAAACATTTATCAGTAATATGTCTTTCACAGATTTGGACCATTGTCGTTTTGAGGTCGCCATTATATAAAAGCTGGAGGAATAGGATAGAATACGCAGCAATTAAATTTTAATCGGGCAAGACATAAGGACTCGGAATGCACCGCCACTATTCCATGGCTCAAAAACTACCCGCCGCAGTACTGTCAATATGCCTACTGCTAGGCCTCGTTAGCTGGGCGCTGCTGCACTCCTACGCGAATGACATTAGCCAGCAAACTATCCAAGAGAAAGGTGATATCACCATCAATCAATTGATGGAGCTGGTTCGAACACCCCTATTTAACAACGATACCATTAGTATTCAGGTAGCACTTCAGAATGTCACAAAAGATGATTTAATCATCAGCGCCAGCGTCTATGGCGTCGACAACCAGTTGATCGCGCAAAGTAAGAACACCCCCGCTGACAAGACAGTGGTCAATAATTTCAGCCGCGACATCATGTTGCAAGACACTCAAGCGGGAAAAATTCTACTGACCGTCAATAGCCAAGCGATACAAGCGCGCCAGAATGCAGCTGTAACAGGATGGTTAGTGTTGTGGTTATTGTTCACCGCAGCCTGCACCTACGGCTGTCACGTATTTGCGGACCAGCTTTCGCGGCGCATTCGCCTATTGATCAATCGACTGCCCGGCAATTCAGAAACCTTTGGCGACGAGATAGCGGCGCTTGAGCTGCGCCTGCAACCGCTATTGTCGCGACGCACCGATGAAGGGTTGGCAGACACAGACTACTACTGCTCACTGATTACCGCGACCATTAAAAATCGACAGCGACTAGACAGCCAGCTCAATCGTCAAAATTTGACGCTGCTCTTTGAAAAAATTGACTACTGCACACTGCGCACGCTGGAACTCTACGGCGGACAGCGCATTGAAGGCAGTGAAGGTGCCATACACTTTTATATTCGCTCAACCCAGCTCTCAAAACAGCATCTGCTAGTGTGTCTGATGGCGGTCTACTCCCTGCAACAACTTCTTGAGCGGCTGTCTAAGGCCCTTGGCATTGACTTGGAAATTGCTTGGACAGTGTGCAGCAAGGCGCTGCCGTCGGCGCCATTATTTCAATATCACGAGGAATTGGATGAATTGAAGCAGCAAGCTATGGTGATGGCCACACAACTGCAAGAAGGAACTATCGGCATGCATTCATTGGAATTCGACATTGATCAACTCTCGTCGATCGCCCGATTCTTGCCCTTCGATGACCACTTTTTTGTTCTGCAGGGCTTTCCCGAAGGACGCCAGTTACTGTTAGAAAAGCAAATTCAGCACTTGGTTGGCATTTGTTTATAACAGATTAATAAGAGTTATCTTCGAAAGAAGTTAGTACTCACTCCAGAGATAAATGAGAAGTATCAACCTGCACTGCATCTGTGGCATCAACTTCCTGAGGTTTAATAATCTCGCTGCCAATCGGCTCGAGCGACAAATGATCAACGGGGATATTGCCAACGGGCTGCGCTGTCTCGACTGCGGGTAGGACATTTGTACCCAGAGGCGCGAGTGAGAATTTGCTGGATGAACTGGGGCTAGGGATGCTGGGGTTAGCGGGACTGGTGCTGGCCGATATATCCGCTGGCTCACAACAACTCTCCACGACCCGCGCCTGCGTCCCGGCATCGAAAAGACGCTGATAAATTCGCTGCGCTGTCAGCTTGTCGATATTTCGCTTAACGTATACCACAGACCCTGAAAACAGCTTGTCGACCGCAGCGTCGTTCAAGGAAAAACTTGTCGCGACGCGCCGCTTGACCTCGTCTGTAGTGGCGCCGTCAAGGATATCGCCACGAAATACAACATCGAAACTGGCACTCTCTGGCCCACTACTGGATTCTTCTGGCGTCTCATCAACCATAAGCGACCTCCTAGTCTTTCACTCACATGATCATTGTAGTGTAGCCGCCGTACTGCGCATGTCTAATGCCAAGCGTCGACCCTGCTAACTGCCGCTCAAATGCTGATCCATTTCAAGTGCCGGCTGATCTTCAACAGGTGTGCCAATAATCCGCGCGGGAACACCTGCAACAGTAACGTGGGCTGGCACCGACTCGAGCACTAAGCTTCCCGCGCCGACCTTTACGCCATCGCCGACAGAAATGTTACCCAAAATTTTAGCCCCAGCTGAAATCAGGACGCCGTTGCCGATTGTCGGGTGCCGGCTGCCACTCGCGCAGCCACTGCCGCCCAGCGTGACCGAATGCAGAATCGAAACATTATTGCCAACAATGGCTGTCTCTCCAATGACGACGCCAGTGGCATGGTCAATCATAATGCCTGAACCCAAGCGCGCACCCGGGTGAATATCGACAGTGAACACAGCAGAAATCTTGCTTTGAAAAAACAGCGCTAGCATCTTGCGCTCTTGCAGCCACAGCCAGTGGGCCACGCGATACAGTTGTAGCGCCTGAAAGCCTTTAAAGTAGAGCATCGGCATAAAATGCGTCTGACAGGCGGGGTCGCGTTCGAAACAGGCGAGGATATCGCTGCGCACAGCGTCTAGAATGGTTGGCTCTTGGGCCAACGCATCCGTGATAACAGTACTGATAACACCCTCAGAGAGCATAGTGTCGCCCAACTGCTCCGCCAAATTAGCACTCAACGCCTGCGCAAGACTGGGGTGCTGTAAAATGGCGGCATTAAAAAATGCTGCCATGATCGGTTCGCGCTCTGCCGCGTTTTGCGCTTCAGTTCGGATCAATTGCCACAGTGGGTCTGGCTCGAGCATCTTTTGTTCCATCTCTTGTATCGGTTAGTCGCGCAACTGAATGTAACGCTGATAGATCTCATCTAAATGCGCCAGCACAACATCGCGCAGCAAAATCTGCGAATTTTCTATTCGCTCAGTTATCAATTGCGTGTTCAATTTTGCGGCGAACTGCTCCGCGAGAGGGCGGTAACTAATATGCCAGCGCTCCGGCGCAATAGCCCCCCTATCGAGTGCGTAGGGCCGGTAAAACTCAGCGCCTGGCACCAATAGAGTGTCCAGCCAATTGTGCATCGGCGCAAAAACACCGTCGCCCTCGACTTCGTCTGGCGTCAGCTGAACGCGGTAATTGCTATCAACCGCCGCTGCATCATAAATATCAAAATCAGTACCCCAGTGATGCCGTGACGTTCCAGGCAGTGCAGACCAGCGCAAAATCGCCTGCGCCTGCTGCCATTCACTTAATTGACTCAAATCAATAACCGCACCGTCATCATTGTAGACCGGCCGCAACCCCAGCACCTTATCGTTCCAAATTTTAAGTTGCCGATCAAAACTGCGGAAGCTACTGCAAAGACGCAACTGAAAGCCGTGCTCCGCAGCATGGGAAACCAACCTATTAAGCGGATCAATAACCTCGCCATGAACCAAAAAAGGCGAGGCGCAACCCTGCCATTCCGCCAGATGCTTTTCTGTGGAGCCGGTTAGGCTGTCTCGATTGATCGATAAATGGCTATGATTGACCTGCATGGCATTGTTTATACTCGCGCGGCGGCCTAGAAGTAAAGGCCGATTTGCCGCAAAATCTGTCCTGCGCATGGATAAATATATATTTGTAGTCGGTGATTGAAATATTTCTGCCTGACCTCATCTATAGACACAGCAGTAATTACGACAAACCTGGAGACACAAATGTTTAGAATCGGTTTATTTCTTCTCACTAACGTGGCCATTATTGCGGTCGCGAGTATTACCTTAAGCCTGCTCGGGGTGAGCGGTATTTTGGCCAACAACGGCGTTGACCTAGATCTAGGGTCTCTGCTGATTTTCTGCGCAGTGTTTGGCTTTGCCGGATCTTTTATTTCCCTCCTGCTGTCCAAATTTATGGCGAAAATGTCCAGCGGCACGAAGATTATCAGCCAACCGCAAAATGACAATGAGCGCTGGCTGCTGACGACGGTTGCTGAACTGGCCAAAAAAGCCGATATCGGAATGCCCGAAGTCGGTATCTTCCCAGCGCAGCAATCGAACGCCTTCGCCACGGGTTGGAATAGAAACAACGCGCTTGTCGCCTTAAGCGCAGGATTGTTGCAGCGTTTCAGCCGCGACGAAGTGCGCGCCGTGCTGGCTCACGAAATTGGCCATGTTGCCAATGGCGACATGATCACCCTGAGTCTGGTGCAGGGCGTGGTCAACACGTTTGTGATGTTCTTTGCCCGCTTGATTGGCTTCTTTGTCGACCGCGTAATCTTGAAAAACGAACGAGGCTTAGGCCTTGGCTACTGGATTACCACTATCGTCGCAGAAATTTTTCTGGGCATTCTCGCATCCATCATCGTTATGTGGTTTTCGCGCAGACGAGAGTTCCGCGCGGATGCTGCCGGCGCAGAGCTCGCCGGGCGTTCAGCGATGATTGGCGCGTTGCGCAAACTTCAGGAAGAGACCAAGGCGCACGTATCAAACCAGATGCCAGACACATTAACGGCGTTCGGCATCTCGTCCGGCTGGAAGCAGCGCACCTCGAAGTTATTTATGACTCACCCACCGCTTGAAGAGCGAATTGAGGCGCTGCGCTTTGGTCAGTAACCCTGACACGCAGCAGAGCATCGACCGCGATTATTTTCTCTGCTGCCTCAGCGACCTCGAGGATTTGCAAACCATCGAGCTGACGATTGCCGATCGCCAGCTCTTCGCAATTCGTCAGGACAACCAGCTGTTTGCCTATTGGAACAGCTGTCCGCACATGGGGGTGCCACTTAATTGGCGGCCCGAGAGATTTTTAGACTTAGATCGAACCTTTTTACAGTGCTCGTCACACGGTGCACTGTTTCAAATTCACAACGGCGAGTGCGTCGCAGGGCCCTGCGTGAGCGATCACCTGACTGCAATTAGCTTAAAGGCCGAGGGCGACCACTATTTTATTTCCGCCAATCAGCCACTGCCGGCGCCGTTGATCAATCTACGCGCTGCAGCTATGCGTGATCTCGACTAGTCTCTAGAAACTAGAGCTTGAAGGGCAGAGGGCGCTGCAAGCGTATATCAGCGCCATCAAAATCCGCCTGCCACGCCAAAACTTCAACGCCGCTGGCCATGGCCTCAGCGAGTGTCTCTGCGTAGACTCGGTCGATATGCGAGGCGACAGAAACCCTGTCAACGCCGCTCAGCTGAACACAGAATAGCAGCACTGCACGATGCCCCGCCGAAACCATGGCCGACAGTTCCCGCAGATGTTTCGCGCCACGTGCGGTCACAGCATCTGGAAACTGTGCGCAGCCATTGCCGCAATCTAGGGTAACGTTTTTTACCTCGACGTAGCAGGATTCAACGTCGCGTTCAAGCAACAAGTCGATGCGGCTCTTTTCGTCGCCATAGCGCACCTCACTGCGAATCGTCGAATAGCCGCAGAGCTCAGGTATCAGATCAGCCTCTATTGCCCCTTTTACCAGCGCGTTGGGGCGAGCGGTGTTGACCCCAGCAAGATTGCCAAAGGCCGTTGTCACGATTTCTAATGTGCCGACCAATTTGCGCTTCGGATTATCGGAGAGCGAATACCAGCAGGGCGAGCCCTCGACTAAGCAATTCTGCATAGAACCTGTGTTTGCGCAATGTAGGGTAAGGAGCTCGCCACTCTCGGTTTGGACGTCGGCAAAAAACCGTTTATAGCGTTTCAAGAAAAAAGCACGGTGCAACACGTATTACCCACTCTTTGATTAATTTCAGTCGTCGAGTGGCAATACTAGCAGTTTATGTTATGAATAAGAGGTGTAAAAAATCGTGATGTCTCTCAGGCAGACATTATGATTGAGAGAGATACGGTGATTAATCCCTGCTCTCAGCAAAAAATGCGGCGGTGCTAGAGTTTTTATCGGGATTACGTTAAATTTCTCTTGAATAATTGGCTCAATGTCTCTATAAACTCACGTCCTTTAATCTAGCCTAATAACTCAACACGGACTTTAGGGATGGCAACAGCGAAAACCAAATCGACTCCAACTGCTAACGCAAGCAGCTCAACGACCCTTCATGGGCTTTCTCCTTATGTGGAGAAAAAAAATGAAGAGTACATGAACGAAAATCAGCGCAAGCACTTCAAGCAGATTCTCCAAGCTTGGCGCCGCGAGCTTATGGAAGAAGTGGATCGCACCGTTAATCACATGAAAGACGAAGCCGCTAACTTTCCGGATCCTGCCGACCGAGCAACGCAAGAAGAAGAGTTTAGCCTTGAACTGCGAACTCGCGACCGCGAACGCAAGCTGATCAAAAAAATTGATAAAACTTTGTTGCGCGTCGAAGACAATGACTACGGGTTTTGTGACCAATGTGGCGTTGATATCGGTATACGACGTCTTGAAGCTCGCCCAACCGCTGACCTTTGCGTCGACTGTAAGACTCTTGACGAAATTAAAGAAAAACAGATCACTGGCGGCTAACCTGCCAATCAATCTACTGCAAAAATACCACGGCACGCGCGCAGCGGCGGCGACTGCCTATTACTTGCAGTAGATTTTTTTATGGACAAAAAGCCCTATATTGGCCGCTTTGCCCCTTCCCCCACCGGTCCCCTGCACTTTGGCTCACTGATATGTGCCTTAGGCAGTTATCTTGATGCACATCACAACGCAGGCCGCTGGCTGGTCAGAATTGAAGACATTGATCCTCCGCGAGAAGTCCCAGGCGCCACGACAACAATACTGCACCAATTGGAAGACCACGGTCTGGTGTGGCAGGGTGTGCTCTATCAAAGCGCGCGCCTACCTGCCTATAGAGTCGCCTTAGAGCAACTTCAGGCCGCAGGGCTCACCTATCACTGTGATTGCACGCGGCAGCGAATTGTTTCTCTCGGTAGTATTTATGATGGGCACTGTCGCCACCGACAGTTATCAGCACAGGGCGCGATCCGCCTGCTCACACCCGCCGCTGACTGCGCGCATGCCAGCTTGCGTTTTAACGACCTTGTTATGGGCGACTACCAACAAAACCTTGCCACTCAAGTGGGTGATTTTGTTCTGCAGCGCCGCGATGGGTTATTTTCCTATCAACTCGCGGTGACTGTTGATGACCTCTTTCAGAATATTACCCATGTTGTGCGCGGCGCCGATTTACTCGACTCCACGCCGCGACAACTCTATTTGCGACAACTCTACTCTCGAGAGTGCCTAGCGCTACCTGTCGCTCAGTCTGCCGCGCCCCAGTTCGCACATCTGCCTCTTGCAACCAACGCGGAAGGACAGAAACTCAGCAAGCAAAACTTCGCCAAACCATTGCTAAAGGGTGATGAAGCCAACAATCTCTGGCAGGCGCTGCTCTGGTTGCGGCAATCACCCCCGCGAGAATTGCAGCTATGCTCGGTGCAAGAACTGCTCGACTGGGCGATTCCACACTGGCAACTGGCGGCAGTGCCCAAGCAGCTGAACTTGCCTGCTCCCAGCAGTTATTAATCCCTCAACCAATAGCTCCACTGCCGTCTCAACTACCCTCTCAAGAGCGGCACATTTGCTTTGCACCTCGAGCTTGCATACCATCGTGGCTAAATTCATCGTGGCGATTAGCGCCGAGCGTTGTCATGCTTAACTATCGACTAGTGGCTGTTCTTATTTTTCTCAGCAGTGTGTTTGTGCCGCTGGCCTCAAAGTGGGCCGCTGAGTCGCACGGGAGCTGGTTCAGACCCTTTGTTGTCTGGGCAATTATTGTCTTTGCTGCCTATATTTTGCAGCGTCACAGGACCACTAATGAGTCTTGAAATCACCCTACTCACGTTGACCTTCATCGCGGTCGGCGGGCTGCTCTCTTTTATACTGTCAACCTTTGGCGGCAAGACCGGGCACAGCCTAATCCTTGTGTTGGCGCTGTTTTCCGGCAGTGGCGTGCTTTTAGCGATGGGCTCCATCGAAATGGCTGGCCGCTACGGGTACAGTACATTGCTGGCACTCTTTGCCTTCACCATGGTGTTTGTCTTTTCGCCCCTTATCTTCTACCCCATTCGCCGGCTCAACGGCATTATTCGACTGGCTTCGGTAGCAGATTTTTTAACCTTTCGGTTCCGCGGTAAGTCGGTGGCAGTAGTCGTTTGCAGCGCATTTGTGCTGGCGACAGTGCCGCTTTTCATCGCCCAGCTCAGAGCCTTAACCTCCGTCAGCAGCTTTCTTTTTGGCGACGAGAAGTTACTGCTCTTAGTTGCCATATTTACTTTTATTGTGGTCTTTAATTGGCGCTCGATAGAGGCCAACCTCGTCACCTCTTTGCGCTGGATTATGGCTGCGGCGGGGTTGTTACTGCTGGTGGCTCTCGCGCTCTCGGCGCTGGTATCCGTCAATGCTATTTTTGGTGGCATCAACGATATGAACACTTGGGTTATCGACAGCGGCCAGCGATTTATTGTCCAGCGTATGGACTCTTCCTACAGCCTGTTTGTGATTTTTTTAGCGGCGAGTTTTGCGCTGCCAGTGAACTTCACCATTGTTATCTCTGAGTATATTTCCAACAAGCAGTCGGGTATGACCGCGTGGGCCTACCCGCTGCTGATGCTGCTTGCCAGTATTCCGATCTTTCCACTGCTGTGGTCGGGGATTGCGGTGCAATCTGCCTCGCCACTGCAAGACTACTTGTTCGCCCTTCCAGCAATCACTGGGCATCCTGCAGTGGCTGCCCTCGGTGCCGCCAGCATTATTCTGGTCGCTATTGCTCTGCTGTGCAGCCTGTCAACCATGCTGGCTAAAATGGTGCTCAACAGTTTTGTGTTGCCGACCAAAAAACTGCAAGAGCAGCCTCAGCTCAGCCGCTGGATAAACTCCCGATTGCTCATTATCTCCAGTGGCCTGCTGCTGGCCTGTGCGCTGCTTGATGCCTTGGTTAAAAACACCAGCATTACCGACCTTTACTTAATTGGATTTGCAGGGCTGGCGCAGCTAACGCCCGGTATGCTCGCCGCAATTTATATACCGACTGCGAATCGCCGAGGGTTTATCGTCGGTCTGGTCGGGGGCATGCTGATATGGCTTGTCACCTTAGCGTTACCGCTATTTTTCGGCGACTGGAGCGGCCACGTTCCCGGCACATCGATTCATGTGACGACCGGAATGCAGAGCTGGGATGTCTGGGCCTTTGAAGCGTTAATGGTGAATATTCTGCTCTGCACGTTGTTTTCCATCTTCGGTAGCATGAACCGAGAGGAGAAGCTGTTTGCGCGGCTATGCATGGTCGATAACATTTACATACCCGCCAGAGTCGAGCTCGCCCAAGCCTCGGTGGCTGAGATGACGGAAAGCCTCCGCCGCGCCCTTGGTACAGAGGCAGATGTCGAAATTGAACACGCGCTATCCGCCCTCGATCTGACCCATAGCGAAACTCGGCCTGCCGCTTTGCGAAAAATTCGCGACCATATCAACTCTTCCCTGAATATGCGGCTCGGTATTTTGGCCACCTATCGGATCATGGAAAAGTGCATTCCCTTGACCACAACCAGCCACCAAGAACCTGACGATATTTATATGATTGAGTCGGTGGTGGCGATCCACAGCGACAGGCTCACCGGTATTGCCAGTGAGTTAAATAAACTGCGCATTCACCACCGTGAAATTCTCGACAATCTTCCGATTGGCCTTATTGCGATTGGACAGAGCGGCGCCATCCTCAAGTGGAACAGCACCATGGCCACCTACACTGGCATCGATGCTGAATCGGCCAGTGGCGTACTAGTGAGCAGCCTACCTGAACCGTGGGGGTCGCAGCTAAACCAATTTGCCAGTGGCGCAGAGCGCGCAATCGAAAATCTGCGTATTGATATCGACGGCGAGACACGCTGGTTCAACCTGCAAAAGTCCGTCGATCAAGCCACCGATAACGATGCGATTATATTGATTGAGGACAACAGTAAATCGGTTCTGTTGACGCAAAACTACATCAACAACGAGCGTCTTGCCTCTGTTGGACGCCTAGCCGCTGGAGTAGCCCATGAGATAGGCAATCCAGTCACTGGCATTGCTTGTCTCGCGCAGAATTTGCAGCATGAAACCGACGCCAGTGAAATTGAAAAATCTGCTGAATTGATTTTGTCGCAAACCAATCGCATCAATCTAATTGTGCAGTCACTGATCAATTTCTCCCGCGGCGACCGCAGCTACGAGAATGCCTTAGAGTTAGTGAATGTGCGGGAGATAGCCGAACAAGCCATTCAATTACTGCAACTGTCTAATCAACACGCCAGCCAACAATTTGTCTGTCATGTGAGTCCCGAGCTGGAAATTGTCAGCGATCGCCACCAGCTTGTGCAGGTATTTTTAAATCTGCTGAGCAATGCGCGAGATGCGTCTCCAGAACACAGCGAAGTCACTATCAGCGCAGAGCGCAGCGACAGCAGAATTACCATTATGGTGAGCGATGCCGGCACGGGCATCCCGGACGATATCCAAGCGCGAATTTTCGAGCCCTTTGTCACCTCGAAAGAGCCCGGGGATGGCACTGGCTTGGGGCTTTGGATTGTTTTTCATCTCGTAAAAGCGCTCGGTGGTGAAATCAACCTGTCGAGCCCTGCGGTAAACAGTGACCGCGGCACGACGGCGCGACTCCATTTTGCGGTTGTCGATCAGCCCACGGCCCATCAGTGAACCCGGGAATTCGACGAGTGCCTTGTATCGCAGGGACTTCGGAGTAACAATAGCGTCCGCCTTAACAAATACCGCATATGCTATGAGCAACTCGCCAACAACACACCACATACTCATTGTTGAAGACGAAGAAATTATTCGTTCTTCGCTGCGCAAATTGCTTGAGCGCAACGGTTATAGTGTCAGCGATGCGGTGAGCATTAAAGCTGCCCGCGAGACGTTTGATTTTTCAATATTCTCGCTTGTTATTAGCGACCTGCGCCTACCAGGACAACCAGGGACAGATCTTATTCAGCTTGCCGAGCCGGTACCCGTGCTGATCATGACTAGCTATGCAAGCTTGCGTTCCGCCGTAGAGACCATGCGCCAAGGGGCCGTCGACTATATTTCAAAACCCTTTGATCACGACGAAATGCTGGCCGCGGTAGAGCGGATTGTCAGCAGCGATCGATCGTCATTATCAGCATTGCAAACTCAACCACACAATTTAGCGCTTGCAGGCACGAGCAGTGCGATTACAAAAGTTCAACACCTGATCCCAAAAGTAGCGAGCACAGACGCTGCCGTTATGATTATCGGTGAGACCGGCAGCGGTAAATCATCTGTCGCCATGGCCATTCATCACGCCAGCCAGCGCTGCGAACAACCCTTTGTCACCGTCAATTGCGCCTCTCTCAACGAAAGCGAGTTAGCCGTGCTGGCTGAGCGCTGCAGCGCTGTAGGAACACTCTTTTTGCAGAACATTGGCGAGCTGCCATTACCCTTACAGCCACTGCTGTTGCGCGCGCTGGAAAGCTGTCAAGGCCGCCTGATTAGCTCCGCTGACCCTCAGCTAGAAAAGCTCTTAGCGGCGCAGCTATTCCGCAAAGACCTCTACTACCGACTGACTGTTGTGACTATACCCATGCCCTGCCTAGATCAGCGCCGCGAAGACATCCCGCTCCTGTCTGATCTTATTCTGCGCAACTGCAGTAGCAATGCAGGCCTCGATAGCGATGCCATTGAGGCACTAAGCCACCACTCATGGCCGGGGAATCTATTGCAGCTGCGCAATACGCTGCAGCAGGCGGCTATTTTGGCAGAGCCAGACACTCCTTTAAGCGCAGCGCAGATTGGTATTGAAAGTGTCGCTGCATCTAAGGCTTCGATCGGCCCGCACTTTTCGCTTCGACCGAGCAATGAATCATTTGACGATGCACCGGCGGGATTATCTCTTGAAGACTACTTCACTCGGTTTGTTCTTGAAAACCAAGAGAATATGAGTGAAACAGACCTCGCCAAAAAGCTCGGCATCAGTCGCAAAAGCCTGTGGGAACGGCGCAACAAGCTGGGTATTGGCAGGAAAAAAGGCCACGACACGTCTGATAGAGCGTCGGCTACCGAAAAAAACTAATCGTTATTTCTACGAATTAGCGCTTGAACAACCTAATTTTTCCGATACAATCGAGCGCAAGAAGCCTTGGAGCTTCTGTAAAAATAATAACGAATAACAATAATATCTGGATGGATACAAGAAGGGTTCTACGTGGCTTAAAACAAGATTATCTTGAATTTAAGTACTCGTCTGGGAACCATTGAGGGGGGTCGTCTTCGGACGCCCCTTATTTACTTTCAGCTTTGCCTTCTGCTTTACTTTCAACTTTGATGTCAGCTCTGCTGGCAGCCAAGACTTTCAACGTTTCACACCCCTTCTGCTGGTAGTTTCTGCTTCATTTTTTTATAAATAATTTAAACGCGTATAGTTTACTTTTTTATCTTAATTTCGCGTCGCTCTCGATCCTCTGTTAAACTCCGGCCACATACAACAACTCTAATTGGCAATCACTTAATGCTGGAGCGCATAAGCAGATTTTTCAAAAAAAATCTCAAGTCTAAACCAGATGCAACGCACTACATCTTCGGCCCGAGCGAACACTCGCTTACCCCTGCGATGATCAATCGCAATGCCCGCAGTATTGTTGATGTTTTGCAGAAAGCAGGCTTTGAAGCCTATGTGGTGGGCGGATGCGTGCGCGACCTGCTTCTTGATCTAGAGCCGAAAGACTTCGATGTCGCCACCAGCGCGCGTCCTTGGGAAGTTAAATCGCTGTTTCGACGCTCGCGCATTATTGGCCGTCGCTTCCAAATCGTGCACGTTCAATTTGGCCGCGAAATTATCGAAGTCACCACGTTTCGCTCAAACGACGAAGAGAGCAGCAATAAAAACCATCGTCAGCAGACAGATAGCGGCATGTTGACCCGTGACAATGTTTTTGGATCCGTAATCGAAGATGCTTCACGCCGCGATCTCACGGTCAATGCGCTTTATTACGACCCCAGCGACAACACCATCCACGATTTCACCCACGGACTGGATGATATAGACGACAGTATTATTCGCATCATTGGCGACCCAGCGACGCGCTTTCGCGAAGACCCCGTGCGCATGCTTCGCGTCGCGCGCTTTGCCGCCAAGCTCGGCTTTCAGATTGAGTCTGCCACCGCCACACCGATGCGCCACCGCGCCGCCGATTTGCGCCAGATATCAGCGCCGCGACTGTTCGACGAAACATTGAAATTATTTATGACTGGCAATGCCGTCGCCACTTTTCAACTGCTTCTTGAGCATAAGCTCTTTGACTATATTGTTCCGCAGCTGGCACCCATGCTGAACGATCAAAACGGCATACCGTTAAAGTTGATTACTCAAGCTTTTACCAACACAGATATCCGCATTCAATCGGACCAGCGCGTCGCGCCAGCGTTTATTTATGCAGCCCTGCTCTGGCCGGTCGTGCAAAAACTGGCGAAAACTTACGAGAAAAATGGCAACTCACCGCCCTACGCCCTAAGTAAAGCCGCGGGTGAAGTGACCGCCAGACAAATTAAGGTGACCGCAATACCGAAGCGTTTCACGATTCCCATGCGAGAAATTTGGGATCTCCAGCAGCACATGCTGCGCCGCGGCGGCAATCGCGTTCAGCGTTTAATGGAACATCCCCGTTTCCGCGCCGCCTATGATTTTGTGCTGCTCAGAGAACAGTCTGGTGAAAACCTCGATGGCTTGGGCGCTTGGTGGACAGCCTATCAGAGCGCTGATGAACAGTCTCAAGAGAAGATGGCGGAAGAGACGTCGGCAGCCAGCGGCAACTACAAGCGCTCGCGACGCCGGCGCAACAGCAAGCGCCAGACCACCGATTCAGAATAGCCATGGCGATCGCCTATATAGCACTCGGCAGTAACCTCGACGATCCGCAGCAACAACTCGACCGCGCACTCGCCAGCCTCGCAAACCATCCGAAAATAGCGCTGCTGGCCGTCTCCGCTCGCTATCAAACAGCGCCTATCGGCCCACAGCAACCAGATTTTATCAACGCCGCCGCGCAGCTGAGAACAACCTTGGAGCCAGAAGAGTTACTCGATACGCTACAGGCCATTGAACAACAGCAAAATCGCATACGCACGGTGCACTGGGGACCGCGAACGTTAGACTTAGATATTCTGCTTTACGACAGTCTGACACTGGATACAGCACGGCTCACGCTCCCACACCCGAGAATGCACGAACGCGCCTTCGTCTTGGTTCCCCTCTCAGATATTGCGGCAGATTTATCACTCCCAAATGGTCAAACCGTTCGACAACTGTTGGCAAACTGCTCACAGCAAGGTATTGTAAAAACCGATCGCGACTAACCATTGAATTCCACTCAATTTTACTCAGGTGATAGCCAGTGACAGCGGAGACTACTGTGGGGCAAACTGTTCTAAGCGAATTTAATCTCGATCTGTCGACCGTCTCTATTCCCAAATATATCGCTATCGAAGGCCCCATCGGCATTGGTAAAACCACCTTAGCAAAACGACTCGCCAGCTCATTTAATTACGACACCCTGCTCGAAGACGCGGAAGAAAACCCCTTTCTCGAGCGCTTTTATCAAGACCGGCGCAGCAATGCCCTGCCAACCCAATTGTTCTTTCTGTTTCAGCGCATTCGAAAACTCGAAGCACTGCGCCAAGGGGATATCTTTCAGCCGGTTCGCGTTTCCGACTTCCTTATTGATAAAGATCCTCTATTTGCCCGAATTACCTTAGATGACAACGAGTTTCGTCTGTATCAAGCAGTCTACGAGAAAATCATTACCGAGCTGCCAAAACCAGACCTCGTGGTCTACCTGCAGGCGCCGACAGAGACCCTCTATGAGCGAGTGCAAATGCGTGGTAACGCCATTGAGCGCGGCATCGAACACAGGTACTTGCAACAATTGAACGATGCCTACACCCAGTTTTTTTATTACTACGACGACACTCCGCTGCTTATCGTCAACACCGCTGCCATAAACCTCGCCAGCGGCGATCGAGACTACCGCAACCTGGTTGACTATATGCTGCAAATTACCTCGGGACGGCACTACTACAATCCGCAACCGATGCAGTAGAATAGAACCCTCAGCCCAAATACTCTTCAATTGAGGCGCAAATAAAAACATGAAACCAATAACAACCAGCAGCCTGATCAACATGAAGGCCAGTGGTGACAAATTCGCCGTTATCACCGCCTACGATTTTACCTTCGCAAAGCTGATTGAGAACGCAGGCATTGAAGTAGTCTTGGTCGGCGACTCGCTGGGGAATGTTATTCAGGGGCGCGACAGCACGATTCCAGTCACAGTGGCGGATATGGTTTATCACACAGCCGCGGTCAAACGCGGCAACAGCAACGCTCTTTTAATCGCCGATATGCCCTTTATGTCTTACGCGACAGAGACCCAAGCGCTAGAAAATGCCGCATTACTAATGCAAGCAGGCGCGCACATGGTCAAGCTCGAAGGCGGCGCATGGCTGGCTGAAACAGTCCGCCTACTCTGCGAGCGCGGCATCCCCGTCTGTGGCCATGTGGGCCTAACACCACAGTCGGTGCACAAGCTGGGTGGCTACAAAGTTCAAGGGAAAGAGGAGCAAGCGGCCGCTCAGATGATTAGCGAAGCCAAGGCACTGGAGAAGGCCGGGGCGGAACTCATCGTCGTCGAATGCGTTCCCTCATCGCTGGGTCGCGCGCTCTCGCAAGCACTGACTATCCCCGTTATTGGTATTGGGGCTGGCCCTGACACCGACGCGCAAGTCTTAGTACTGCACGATATGCTCGGTATCTCTCAGCGCCTACCACGATTCTCGAAGAATTTTCTTGAAGACAACACATCCATTCAATCAGCTATTTCTGCCTACGGAGATGCAGTGCGCGCAGGGACATTCCCCGCGCCAGAGCACTGCTTTTAGTGATACCTATGTCAACACAGTCCATCTATGACTTTAACTTACTCGACAACAAAGGCGATGAGGTCTCTCTCAGCGATTACAAAGGGAAGGTGATTCTGATCGTCAACACCGCCAGCAAATGCGGATTTACCGACCAGTACAGCGGCATGCAAAGCCTCTATGACGAATTTAAAGAGCGCGGATTAGTTATACTCGCCTTGCCCTGCAACCAATTTGGCGGACAAGAACCCGGCTCCAACGCTGAAATTCAATCATTTTGCCAGCTCAACTACGGCTTGAGCTTTCCGGTTATGGGCAAGATTGACGTCAATGGTGCCAACCAACACGCCCTCTACAGCTATTTAAAAAGCCAAGCAGGCGGATTGTTTAACAGCAATATAAAGTGGAATTTCACCAAGTTTCTGGTCGACCGCAACGGCACCGTTGTCAAACGTTATGCCCCGATCAAAAAGCCCAAAGATATTGCGGCGGATATTACAAAGTTACTGTAAACCGCCGCTGATTCACTTCTCGTCAGCGCGCAATTGCGCGAAATACACCCGCGCGGCCTGATTGACCTTGGGTGCCAGCACAAAGGTCGAGAGCATAGTCGGTATTGCCATCGTCGCAAAGGCGCCCAAAATTAGCCCATTTACTGTTTCCATCGACACAACAGCACCCACGATAATCAGCCCCAAATAGACTGGCGTGTAATAATATTGGCGCTCAGCACCCAGCAGAAAGCCGGTACACTTCACACCGTAAAACCACATACTAACCATTGTGGTAAAGCTTAATAAGCCCACCATAATAAGCAGTAAGTAAATACCCACTACCGGGAAAACCTGCTCAATTGCTCGGGCGGTTAAGGTAACACCCTCAACACCGGGGTGCGTTTGCCAAACACCTGTCAGTAAAATAATCAGCGCCGTGCATGTACAGACAACCAGCGTGTCCACCACCGGCCCAACCATAGCCACAACACCTTCCCGTATTGGCTCCACTGTTTTAGCCGCGCCATGGGCCATCGATTCCGTACCGAGGCCGGCCTCATTAGAAAACGCTCCGCGACGGACACCAATCATAATCACCGCACCGACCGAGCCGCCCGCAGCTGCATCACCGGTAAATGCATCTGTCACAATCAGCCACAACGCAGCCGGAATCTCTTGCCAGTAAGACCAGAGAATAGTGATCGTCATACCCATATAGAGCAAAACCATCGCCGGTACGAGACGCACGGTCAAACGGCCAATGCGTTCGATACGCCCCACAATCACCAGTGCAACTAACAGCGCAACAATAGCACTGGCGGCAAGATCAAAAGAAAAGTGGTCGGTGCCGGTAGCAAGCCCGGCGGGAATCGCAACGCCATCGCGCAACAACTGAATAAACTGATTGGCCTGAAAAATTGGCAGCGCGCCGACCATGCAGGCAACGGCAAACAGCGCCGCCAGTGGGTACCAGCGCTTACCCATACCCTCCATAATGACGTACATGGGACCGCCGTGAAGCACACCCTGGGAATCATAACCGCGGTACATCACCGACAAGGACGCCGTGTAAAACTTAGTCGCCACTCCGACAATGGCAGTCACCCACATCCAAAAAATGGCGCCGGGCCCACCGATACTTATCGCAATCGCCACGCCCGCAATATTGCCTAAGCCAATTGTTCCCGAGAGTGCTGTGGCAAGGGCTTGAGAATGCGGTATATGGCCAGGATCATTGGCATCGCTGTATTTTCCGCGTATCAAATCATAGGCGTGGCCGAAGTAACGGTATGGCTGCAATCGCGAATAGATCATAAAGAAAAGACCGCCGCCAACCAGCAGTACAACGAGCGGTGTACTCCACATCGCGTCAGCCCAAGCATTGAAAAAGTGTTCGAATTGTTGCGCGATACCTGTAGTCATTATTTTTATTATTCTTCAACAAGTTATTGTGTGGTCAGAGACCGGAGTGGAGGATACGTTTTACTTAATCAAGCGGTTTTACATAAAGCACCAAGCTGTGGCCGACCAATTGATAACCATTCTGGCGGGCAATACGCTCTTGGATTTTTTCAATCTCAGCATCGTGAAACTCAACAACCTTGCCGGTGTCGGTGCAGACCATATGATCGTGATGCTCACCGCGATCTATTTCATAAACCGCCGGACCGCTGGCAAAATTATGTCTTTCAATCAGACCAGCCGCCTCAAACTGCGTGAGTACACGGTAGACCGTTGCAATACCCACATCGCCATCTGAATCCCGCAGCGATTGATAAATATCTTCTGCCGTCATGTGCCGATCATCACAACTTTCAAGAATTTGTAAGATCTTAAGTCGAGGTAATGTCACCTTGAGACCGACTTTTTTTAGTTCTTGATCTTCTAGAGTCATGGTTAGCCCTTCTCTATGTTAGTCGCTTTGGTTATTATCCCTATTCACGCAACCAACGGGAACCCCACCAATGCGAATAGTTCTGATTTGCTTACTGAGTATATCTCTTTTCTCGACCGGCTGTAGCTGGATCAAGTTTCCTGGGGTGCACAAAGTGGATATCCAGCAAGGCAATATTGTTGATCAGGAAATGATCGACAAACTACGTCCGGGAATGACCAAATCGCAAGTGAGGTTTGTTTTAGGCACACCGCTGGTCGTCGACACATTCAATCAATCGCGCTGGGACTACTTCTATAGCCGCGTGAAATCAAACGGCGAGAAGAGCCAAGAGCAAGTCACTATTTTCTTTGATGCAGACGACAAACTTGAGCGGATGACGGGGGATTACTTACCCAGCGCTGCTGTGCCTGAAGCGCGCTGACGCCTATACGACCAGCCTAGTGATTGGCGCGAAGATACCGTGCGGCACTAATCCTTGCTGTTTTTTGCCTCTTCAGCCCGACGCCGTCGCACCTCTTTGGGATCTGCAATTAGCGGCCGGTAAATCTCCACGCGATCTCTATTTTGCATTTCGTAAGCGTCGGGCCCAGGAAGACCTTTGGTTCCCAGCACCTGAGAAAAAATACCCATCTTGGCCTCAGCCACATCAATCTCAGGAAAGTCACGCAAGATGCCGGATTGCTCCACCGCTTGCAGCGCAGTGGTTCCAACTGGCACAGTCAAACTAATTAACTTTTGCTTGGCCGGCAGCGCGTAGGCAACCTCAACCACAATAGTTGGCTTTGTATCAGTCATGTTTTTTTCCATAGACAACATCAGCACGGCGGCACAGCGAATCAACCAAATTATTCGCCATACTGGAAAATAGCTGCGACGCAGCAAACCCCATCGCCATATTATTAAACTCAAATTCCAAATCGAGACTCACTTTACAGGCATCCGCAGTTAAGGCCTTAAACGTCCACAACCCTTTAAGATTTTTAAACGGCCCATCTTCCAGCGCCATTTCGATACTCGAGGGCTGTGTCAGACGATTGCGCGTCATAAAGCTGGTCTTGACGCCCCCTTTTTTTAAATCAAGGCGCGCCACCATCAAACTGTCAGTTTTCTCAAATACTTCAGTCGCCTGACAGCCATCCATAAACAGCGGGTAATTTGCCACGTCATTGACCAAGTCAAACATCGACTGGTCGGAATGCATCACCAAAGCGGATCGCTGTACTTTATTCAAATCAGCCTCAGGAGAAAAACTTATCGTAAATGCCCATCACAAACACCGCAATAATGGCTGCCGGCGCAATAAAGCGCAGGGCAAAGCGCCACAGAGTTGCAAATACAGGCGACAGGCCCTGCATCTCTTCATCGACAAACTCTTTTTTCATCACAAAGCCAACAAATAGGGCTATCAGCAGTCCGCACAGGGGCAGCATGACGTTAGAGGTTAAAAAGTCGAGGAAGTCAAAGAAGGTAAACCCAGCCACCGTCGAATCAGCCCAAATATTGAAGGAAAATACGCTACCCAAACCGAGCAGCCAAGTACCGCCCGCGACCAGTAAATTCGCCTGAAGCCGACTCATATTTTTAGACTCAATCAACCAAGCCACCGCAGGCTCGAGCAGTGAGATTGCACTGCTCCACGCGGCAATGGACACCAGCACGAAAAACACAGCCCCAACCAGCAAGCCACCGGACATATTGCCGAAGGCCACTGGCAAGCTGATAAACATCAACCCTGGGCCAGCACTGGCCTCAATACCCGGAGTGGCAAAAACAATTGGAAAAATAACCAAGCCTGAAACAATCGCCACAAGACTGTCGAAAAAGGCGACGATTAGAATGGTTTTGCCAATATTGGCGTTCTGCGGCATGTAAGCACCGTAGGCCATAATCGCACCCATACCAATGCTCAGTGTGAAGAATGCTTGCCCCATCGCCTCAAGCACACCGCGGCCACTAAGCGCAGAAAAATCAACGCTAAACAGAAAGTTCCAGCCAGCCTCAAAGTCACCCTGGAAATAGCTAAAGCCAAGCAGCACAAAAAGCATAACGAACAGTATCGGCATCAATATTTCGACGGCTACACCAAGACCTTTTTTCACACCGCCAACCACTACGCCGACACACAGCACCATAAAAATGCTCTGCCAAAAAATAAGCCGGGAAGGATCAGCAAGCAATCTGCCAAACACGTCGGCAGCCATCTCACCACTCGCGCCTTGCAGCTGGCCTGAGGTCATCTCAAAAATGTAGGCGAGAGCCCATCCCGCGATGACCGCATAAAAAGAGATAATGAGCATGCCTGCGATCACGCCAAGCCAGCCAATTTGTCGCCACCACGAACTGGCGCCACTTTCGGTAACCAATTCTCTCATGGTGTTGATTGGGCTTTGACGACCGCGGCGACCCATGGCCACCTCCGCCATCATAACGGGAACACCAATCATCAAAATACAGACGAGATAGGCGATTACAAAGGCGCCACCGCCATTGTTACCTGCGATATAGGGAAATTTCCAAATGTTACCTAGACCCACTGCCGAGCCTGTTGCCGCCATGATAAAAGTCCAGCGGCTGACCCAAGTCCCATGCATACCCTTTTGTTGTAACGCCATAAAGTCTCTCCAACTTTTTTAGAGGCGAATTGTAACGCTATCAATGGGGCGTTTCTAATTAAAAAAATAGGCCGCGCGCTGCATTTACTTACGCGTGAGCCTCAAGCCAACGTATAATCAGCGCCTATGACAAAAAAGAAACCAAAACCACAGTCCGGCACCATTGCGCTCAACCGCAAGGCGAAACACGATTACTTTCTCGAAGATAAATTTGAGGCCGGTGTTGTGCTGATGGGGTGGGAAATTAAAAGCCTTCGCGCAGGCAGAATCAATCTGACGGACACTTATGTGCTGCTGCAAAACGGGGAAGCCTGGCTTATTGGTACCAATATTTCGCCACTGCCAACTGCATCCACCCATTTTGTCACAGAACCGGCGCGAACTCGCAAATTACTGCTCAATCGTCGCGAGCTCGACAAGCTTGAAGCGGGCGTCAACCAGAAAGGCTACACCTGTGTCTGCACCGCCCTCTATTGGAAAAACCATTTGGTGAAGTGCGAAATTGCACTCGCCAAAGGCAAGGCAACATTTGATAAGCGCCACGACGAAAAAGAGCGCGACTGGGATCGTCAGAAGCAGCGGATTATGCGTCACTCGGCATAATCCACCGCCCGATTTCGACTAATACAAATACTCGCTAATACTGCCGCGCCCTTCATTAAGCCTCCGCACTGTGCTGGGGGCTGTCTAAACGCTGACTAAGACTACTGATCAGGCTTGGTTAGCTTGTCAAAAAACCCTTTTAATTTCCCGGTTTTATCATTGACTTGATCTTCCACCTTCCCGCCCAGCTGTTTAACGGCCGCCGATTGTGCCGCCGCTTTCCCCGCGGCATTAACAATTGCACCGACAACCTGACTAGCCACCTCTGCGGCGGAAGCGCCCGAGGCGTTGCCATCTTGATTGCCGATATTTTTCAGGGATAAATCGGGCAGCGCTAAATCAACCCCCTCCCCGCCGAGAATTGCATAGTGCAGCGCGCCTTGCGTAATGATCAAATCCTGAATTATCAGTTTTTTAGTACTTTTCTCAGTATCCGACCCAGAGGAATCCGGCCCCAGATACTCAGCAATATTCGCCTTAATTTGATCGAGATTACTCCGCCCACTGGCGCGCTCGAGCGTCACCTCCGGCGCCACAATCTGCAGCGTTTGGATAACAATGGTGTCCCCGGCTAAGGAATCTGCCTCCATCACAAAGCTAATCTCACCCAAACTAAAGGCGTAAGGTGAGGCAAACCCTGCTGGATTGGCAACTAGCAGCCCTTGAAAACTGCCCTTTGCCGAGGTCAATGACAAATCGACACGGCGCAGACTGACCTTCGACTGCGTCATCTCTGAGCCAACTGATTCGACAGCGCCTTGCACTGTTCGATCTAAGTTGGTCAGCACAAAGATAACCAGCGCGGCGATGATGAAAACAATAATGGCGACAATCTTTACAATCTTGTTCATCTTTCTTCCCTGAGTTGTTTACAATTAAGCCCGTAGAACAAAGCATAGATGCTATTCTGGAGTATGCCAAAAGCGATCAATATTCCACTTGTGATTTAACGGAGAATCGCGACGAATGCCTAAGACAATTCCCGCTTACAGCACCCCCGCACTTATTCGAGAAGGCTTCGGACTGCTCTGGCACCCCAGCATTCGCTGGCTAGTGCTGATTCCAGTACTGATTAATATTGCCATGTTCGCTGCCGCGACGTGGCTTGCGGGCGCTTGGGTGAGCGAGTGGTTAGAGTGGCTGGTCGGCGAAGTGCCCGAGTGGCTGCAGTGGTTGGTGTGGATTATCTGGCTTTTGTTTGTTCTGCTTGCGCTGGTGATTTATGCATTCACCTTTACTCTGCTGGCCAACTTGGTGGGATCGCCTTTCTACGGAATTATTGCGGAGAGGGTGGTAGCAATGGAGCGCGGCAGTGAGAATCATGCGCCGACAACCCTCGCATCAATGCTGCACATCGCTTGGCGCAGCTTTCGCCGCGAGCTGCAAATCATCGGCTATGTGTTGCCGCGCACACTGGGCGTTGCGCTGATTACATTAATTATCAGCTTTATACCCGTGATTAATATTTTGGCGCCTATTATCGCTGGCAGTTGGGCGGCATGGTCGCTGGCGCTGCAATACTTTGATTATCCTGCGGATATTGATGAGGTTAGTTTCAAAGACGCCAAACAAATGGCGGGAAGCCAGCGCGTTTTGTCACTGAGCTTTGGTCTTGCGGCGCTGGCAGCTGCCGCTATCCCTGTTGCAAATTTGTTACTACTTCCCGCTACGGTTATCGGCGGCACGCTTCTGTGGTGCAGGGGGTTCAACCAAGAGATCGTCGTCCGGCATGGTGCAGGACAGCTTCATATCCAATAGTTTCTCTATCGGCTCTAATAGGAAAGCGTCATCTTCGCAGGCAAAACTGATGGAGGTGCCTGTCTCGCCAGCTCGGCCCGTTCGACCAATGCGGTGAACATAATCTTCCGGCTCTTCTGGCAGGGTGTAGTTAATCACGTGACTCACGCCGTTGACGTGAATGCCGCGTCCCGCAACATCTGTCGCAACCAATACCTTCACTGCACCGCTTTTGAAGGATTCTAAGGTTTTCATGCGGCGGTTTTGCGGCACATCGCCAGCAATCAAGCCAACTTTAAAGCCCTTTTTCTGCAAGCGCTCAAAAAGCGTTCGGCAGATATCGCGTCTATTGGCAAAAACCATCACGCTATCAACGCCATCGCTGCGCAAAATATTTTGCAACAGGGCAAACTTTTCGCTGGCGGTGGTGATAAATATTTTTTGTTCGACGGAATCTGTCGCCACACGCTCTGGCGCCATTTCAATCATCACTGGCTTGTCGGTCCACTGCTCGGAGAGACGCAGCACTTCTGGGGTGAATGTCGCCGAGAACAGCAGCGTTTGGCGATCTTCACGGGGCGGCGTTAAACGCACTAAACGGCGCACTTGCGGAATAAAGCCCATATCCAGCATGCGGTCAGCTTCGTCAATAACGAGCACTTCAACCTGATCGAGATGGACATCGCCATTGCTGGCAAAATCCATAAGCCGACCTGGGGTTCCCACCAAAATATCGCAGTATGATTTTTGAATTTTTTGTAGCTGTTTAGCGTAGTCCATACCGCCAACAAGGGTGTGCACCGTTAAATCAGTGTGTTTTAGCAGCTGCTCAGCATCGGCACCAATCTGAATCGCAAGTTCGCGGGTGGGCGCTAAAATAAGCGCGCGCGCCTCGCCCATGTAACGCTCATCGTCAATAGGGTGCATTAGTAAGTCATTGATAATACTCACTAAAAATGCAGCGGTCTTGCCCGTACCCGTCTGGGCCTTGCCAACCATATCGTGACCGCGCAGCGTGTGCGGCAGCGAGGCGCCTTGAATTGGCGTGCAATACTCAAAGCCAGCGCTCTGGATGCCTCGCAGCAGTGGGGGCGCTAAACCAAGATCGTGAAAGCGCACTTTGCCGGCTTGCGGCACAACTAAAAACTGATCCGCCGCCCAAGGCACTTTTTTGCCTGAACTGGATTGTTGGGCATTGCCTGCTGGGGCTGCATGAAGTGGAATATTGTCGGCCTGGGCTCTGTCGGTTGCAGAGCTGTCAATTGCAGAGCTGTCGATTGGCGTGCTAGATGTAGTTTCAGTCAAGTTTCGGTACACAGTATTAGACGGTGGGTAAAGACCCAGTTATGTGCACAGCGACCCTTTGCGAGTAGTATGTGCACCTGTTAGCGCGGCGATTGTAGCAGAATTGTCAACGACTCGTTCAGTTTAATAAGTTGCTTGCATCTGCCGATCATTATTCACTCACGACGCGCCGCCTAGACAACCAGTAGTCAACTGACCCAGCGCCCAGCGCCCGTAAAGAGCAGGCTCAGCAGCTCCGCGCTCGCGGCCAGCAGCACCATCAGTGCTGGCATAGGTAAGCCTAGCCCCCAATCCGGATTTCCAAACCACGCGACCATATCATTCCAGTGGGTGAATTTATGCACGCCAACACCGATAAAAATGGGCGCTAAGTAGAGCCGCAGTGCCAGCGGACCAAGCCAGTCGATCCGTTTCAAAAAGTTTAAAAATCCAGTGTACAGCGACGTCAATGTTTCCATGGCTCTCAATCCTGTGAGTTGGGTCTGACCCATTAGAGCGCACAGCACTCAATAAATTCCGTTGCGCGGTCTGGCAGAGCTCGGCGCCGCAGGACAATAAGAGGACAAGAACCCGATTTCCACGGATTATTGCTCAATGAGTATCAGTTTTTCTCGCTTTGCATCAGCCATTGAACGAAGATAAACAGCTCATACAAATTATCTTCATTATGCTCTTCAAAAATAGTCACAATTCCAACTTTATGCAAAACGCGGGTGTTCTCGCGCGGCTTGCCGGCCCGCTGATTCTGGGACAGCTCGCCGTGGTTGGCATGACGGTGACGGATATTTACATGGCGGGGCAGATTGACGCCAACACCCTGGCGGCAGTGCAACTGGGCGGCAGCATCTGGGCAGTCGTCAATCTGATTGTGATTGGCATTATGATTGGCAACAGCCCCATTATCGGAAACTTCTGGGGCTCCAATCAGCAGCACAAAGTGCGCTACCAATTTCAGCAAGCGCTCTGGCTGGCTCTGCCCATGGGCGTGGCGGTTGGCGGCGCAATTTTGGGCGGTATTTTTATTCTCAGCCGCTTGGATATCGCCCCTGAAGTCTATGATATTGGTCGCCGCTATCTTATGCCTTTTCTGATTACGGGCTTTATGTTTCCAGCATTCTTTGCTTTTCGCAGCACCTTTGAAGGCATCGGCGATACGCGGCCTGTGATGGTGTTTAATTTGGCAGCTTTCCTGCTCAACATTGTCTTTGACTATGCCTTGGTTTTTGGCAAGTTTGGCTTTCCTGCCCTTGGCGGTGAAGGCGCTGCATGGGCGACGGCACTGGTGATGACGTTCCTATTAATCTGCATGGCCGTTTATGCACAGCGCTCTCACACTATGCGATCGCTGAAGCTCTACCATGATTTTGCGATGGCCAATGCGCGCGCGATTATGTCAATACTGAAGCTGGGCATTCCTATCGCCTTAAATATTGCCGCTGAAATCTGCTTTTTCGCCATTATTCCGCTTCTGGTGGCGCATCTTGGCGCAGACGTTGTCGGCGCACATGCCATTGCGATTAATATTGATTCGCTGGTGTTTATGATTCCTCTCGGTATGGCTCAAGCGCTGACGATTAAAGTGGCCCATGCGGAGGGAGCGAACAATCCAAAATTGGCGCGGCAAATCTGCTTGGTTGGCTTTAAATTGGTGTTTCTCTTGGGACTCTCGATGGCTGTGCTGAAAGTAACCCTGCGCAGTGATTTAGCCAGTGCTTTTAGCTCAGACCCCAACGTGCAGTCGATTGCCATGACGCTGTTTCTTTTTGCCGCAGCACTGAGCTGTGTCGATTGTCTGCAAATGGCGGCAAGTGGGGCGCTCAGAGGTTATAAAGATGTACGATTCCCGCTGCTGATCCAAGTGGTGGCTTTTTGGGGCATTGCCTTTCCGATTGCTTATTCCATCTCACTCACAGATTTTTGGGGCGAGCCTCTGGGAATTTATGGCTTTTGGGCGGGCATGATTGTTGGGGCATTTTTTGCGGGGTTAGGTCTACTGACGCGCTGGAATATTGTCTCACGCTGTCGAATTCAAGCTGCCACGGTGTAGCAACCCAGCGTTACTCGCTCGCGGCCATTGAGGTCAGTCAAGGTATCGATGGTCGTAAAACCGGCAGCCTTGAATAGGCTGCGCACCGCGTCTCCTTGCTGAAACCCGTGTTCAACCAGCAGCCAGCCCTGAGGGGTAAGATAATCAGCGCTGCGCGCAACAATGACTCGTAGATCCTCAAGTCCATCCGGACCTGAGACAAGCGCTGAGGCTGGTTCAAAGCGCACATCGCCCTCAAACAGGTGGCGATCGCCTTCTTCAATGTAGGGCGGGTTGCTGACAATCAGGTGGAACTGCTGCGGGGGTATTTGCGCAAACCAGTGACTCTGAAATACCTGAACATTACTTAGCGCGCACTGCTGACAATTGCCTCGCGCCAGTGCCACTGCGCCGGGCATGCAGTCGACAGCAGAGACAGCCCATTTGGGACATTCAGTCGCTAACGCTAGCGCGATTGCGCCAGAACCAGTCCCCAAATCGAGCACAGACGCGTCTTCGGGTAACGGCAGCTCAAGCGCCTTTTCCACCAACAATTCCGTTTCAGGGCGAGGAATGAGTGTCTCTGGGGACACCTTGAGATCAAGGCTCCAGAACCCTTGGCGGCCAATAATAAAGGCAACGGGTTCACCCTCAAGTCGCCGCTGCAGCAAGCCGTTGAAGTGTTCCTGATCTGCATCGCTGAGGGTGCGGTCGGGCCACGTCTTAAAATAGCTCAGGTCGACGTTTAGCACATGGGCGAGCAGGAGTGCCGCATCGAGTGCAGCGGAATCACTACTGGCATTGGCCTGCGTCGCGCTGCGCAGTAGTTCAGCAATGGTCATAAATCAGACAGGTTGGCGAGCTGTTCAGCTTGGAATTCGCTGACTAACGGTTGAATAATGTCATCGAGGCTTCCTTCCATGACTTCATTTAACTTGTAGAGCGTTAGATTGATGCGATGGTCTGTCACGCGCCCCTGTGGAAAATTGTAGGTGCGGATGCGCTCTGAGCGGTCGCCACTGCCCACCAGCAGCTTGCGCTGATCGGACTGTTCCTTGGCCACCGCTTCATCTTGAGCGGCGGTGAGGCGCGCCTGCAGCACAGCCATGGCCTTCGCGCGGTTTTTATGCTGCGAGCGCTCATCTTGGCACTCAACCACTAAGCCCGTTGGCAGGTGAGTGAGGCGAATGGCCGAGTCAGTTTTGTTGATATGTTGACCGCCCGCGCCTGACGAGCGGAAGGTGTCGACGCGCAAATCGTTTTTGTTGATCTCAATGGCGTCCTTCTCATCCGCTTCAGCCATGATCGCCACTGTGCATGCGGATGTGTGAATACGGCCTTGAGATTCGGTGTCGGGCACTCTCTGCACTCGGTGCGCGCCGGACTCGAATTTGAGTTTGGAAAACACCCCTTGCCCAATAATTCGCGCAATAATTTCTTTATAGCCACCATGATCACCCTGGCTCTCGCTGAGAACTTCCACTTTCCAGCGCTGGTTTTCGGCGTATTTGCTATACATGCGAAACAGGTCGCCGGAGAAAATGGCCGCTTCATCGCCGCCCGTGCCCGCGCGAATCTCCAAAAACACGTTTTTGGCATCTTTCGGATCTTTCGGCAGCAGTAATTTTTGCAAATCGAGCGCCAACAGCTCTCGCTCTTCTTCGCCACTGCGCATCTCTTCTTGCGCCATGTCGCGCATATCTGGGTCGGCGTCTTTAAGTAGCAATTTAGCCTGCTCTATATTGTCGAGGGCGATTCGATACTTGGCGTAGTGCTGAACCAGCGGCTCGAGCTCTGCATACTCTTTCGACAGACTGCGGAAGCGATTCTGATCACTAATAATGTCACCATCACTGAGCAGAGCGCCCACTTCTTCATAGCGTTCGGCGAGGTGATCTAACTTGGAGAGAATCGATGCTTTCATGACTTGTCATATCTCATATCAAAGAGTAGTAGGGTGTGTGCGAACAGTGAAACAGGCTAACAGCGAGAGACGCTAACGCTTGGTGTCGAGACCGAAAAGCTCGTGCGTGGCGTGGATGGTTTCGTCACTGCCCTCTTCGCCCGCCTGTTTGAGGCGTGTGGTCGGCTTGTGCATCAATTTATTGGTGAGGTTGCGCGCCAAGGTTGCGATAACCGACGCGGAATCTTGCCCACGCTGCAGTGCAGACAGCGCCTTATCTACCTCTTCATCGCGGATTTTTTCAACACTGTCGCGAAAGGCTCGAATCGTATCGACCACGGCCAGCGAACGCTTTTGGCGCGTCCACAGATGCGCCTCTTCATCGATAATCTCATGAGCAACATCCGCAGCGCTTTCACGGGCGCGCATATTGTCCTGAATCACCTCCTGCAGATCGTCCACGGTGTAAAGATAGACATCGTCGAGCTCTTCAACCTCTGGCTCAATATCACGCGGCACGGCGATATCGACCATGAACATGGGCCTGTGTTTGCGCTTTTTCAACGCCGACTCCACCGCACCTTTTCCGAGAATCGGCAGCTGACTGGCTGTGGAAGAGATAACAATATCCGCCCGCGGCAAGTAATCGGGAATCTCGGAGAGCAAAATAGCGTCGGCTGAAAAATCGGTGGCCAATTTCTGCGCGCGACTGAGGGTTCGGTTAGCCACGGTAATGCTGCCAATATTCTTATCGCGCAGATGCCGTGCGACCAATTCGATGGTCTCGCCGGCGCCAATAAGCAGCGCATGGGCGTCTTTGAGGCTACTAAAAATCTGTTCGGCCAAGCTCACCGAGGCATAGGCCACCGAAACGGGATTCTGGCCTATCGCCGTTTCCGAGCGAACACGTTTCGCCGCCGCAAACGCACTCTGAAAAACATGGTTAAGATTGCTGGAGACCGTACCCGCCTCTCGCCCGACCGCATAGGCAGACTTAATCTGCCCGAAAATCTGTGGTTCGCCGAGGATAAGGGAATCCAAGCCACTGGCCACGCACATAATGTGTCGCACCGCTTGCTGATCGCGATGGCAGTAGTAACACTGTTCTAAAAGGGCGACATCGAGCCCTTTGTGCTCAGCCAGCCAATTCAGTATCTCTGTGTCGCTTATTTCACCATGCAGATAAATCTCGGTGCGGTTGCATGTCGACAGCAGCGCAACTTCATCGCCTTGTAGCTGAGCAAGCGCGGTCTGCAAAGACTCAATCACCGTTTCTGGGGCAAACGCAACTCTGCCGCGGAGATCCACGGACGCGGTTGTATGGTTAATACCAAATGCCAGAATGCCCATTGCTAATTGTCGCTCTGCTACTTGCTAAATCTGCGGTCTATAATCAGAATCAAAGACCTGAGTATTAATGCTTGGATGAATTGGCGGACAATTTTACACGAGTTTCACACCAGTCTGGCCAGCATAATCTGAAATACAGGAAAAAAAGGGTATTCTCGAATACTCAACGAACCTTTTTGGGCAATAATTATCTCAGGCTCCTGTCTCACTAAAAGAATACAATGAAAATTTTCCAGACCACCGCAACGATTTACCAGCTTGGCGCCGCACTGTTGCTGTCTGCGTGCACCGCGCTGCCACTGCCGCCGGCGCCCGAGAGCACACCGGCGGCCGTTGCAGAGAAATCCCCAGAGGCGGTGGTTAAGCCGTTTTCCGAAGAGTCACTTTACGAGCTATTAGTGGCAGATATTGCTCTGACCCGAGGTGAGTTTCAGCTGGCCAGCGAAAAGTATCTGCAACAAGCGCAAATAACCCAAGATGCCGGTGTTGTTGAGATGGCCAACCGCATTGCCCACCATCAGCGGGACGCCGACCTCGTTCTGCAAACTGCCCTTCTCTGGCTCGACGTTGCGCCCAACTCTACTGACGCTCATCGAGCGGTCTTGCAGGCGTATGCACTTCACAATGACCCCATGGCGGCCTTACCCCATGCCTTCTGGCTGTACACCAACAACGACGATATTGAGACATTTTTAGCGGTTACCGCGATCAGCGAAGGGAAGAAAAACGCGCTTATTCCAGCGCTAATAGAGGCCTATCGCTCACTGCCCTTGAGCTCCGACAAAAAGCCCGCCGCAGAGTTGGCCAGTGCGATTCTCTACCGTGAAATGGGCCAATTAGAGCAATCGGTGAGCACAGCAAAACAATTTTTAGCCGTTTGGCCTGACGATCAACGAGGCTTGCTGCTGCTAGCGCAGACGCTCCACCAACAAAACAATCTAGCGGAAGCCACCCAAGTAGTTGCCGATGCCCTCAAGCGCCAACCAGAGAATAAAAGTCTGCGACTGCAATATGCCCGATTTTTAACCCTCACCGACCGCGCCAAAGCGATCAGTGAATTCGAAGTGCTCTATCAAGACGATCCACAAGACCAAGAAGTCGGGTTTCTCCTGGGCTTGCTCTATCTCAACCAAGGTAACGCTGCGCGCGCGCAACAGCTGTTTCAGCAAGCCACCCACAATCCAACCCTGCGTGCAGATGCCTACTACCATCTCGGCGCTATTGCCGAAAAAAACGGCGATGTGAGCGGAGCTCTGAGCTACTACCAACAGGTTCGCTTCGGCAGGAACTACCTTACTGCCGCAACACGAAGTGCCCTCTTGTTATCTCAACAGCAGGGGCTTGATGAAGCTCGCGGGTATTTGCAGCAATTGCGTTTAGAACATCCCAGCCAGTCCGCCGCGCTGTTTCAAATTGAAGCCAACCTTCTGCTTAGCGCCAAACAAACTGACGCAGCAATGGCGATCCTATCCAGCGGGCTGGAAGCGCATCCCAACAACAGCCAGCTACTCTATGCGCGCTCGATGGTAGCTGAATTGCAAAATAATTTTGCGCTTGCTGAGCAAGATCTGCGCGCGCTGTTAGCCATGGATGCTGACAACACCACCGCGCTCAATGCGCTGGGCTACACCATGTTGCTCCATACCGACCGCTATGAAGAAGCGCAGAAATTAATTCAGCGCGCCTATCTGTTAAATCCAGGGGATCCCGCCATTATGGACAGCCTTGGCTGGGCTCTTTTTCTGCGTGGCGACGCGCAGCAGGCCCTGCCCCACTTAGAAAAAGCCATGGCCATGATGCCTGATCCTGAAATCGCCGCGCACCTTGGTGAAGTTTACTGGTTTCTCGGCAGCCGAGACGACGCTATGAAGGCTTGGCAGCGCGGCCTCGGACAGGTGCCCAAACACAAGAATATTCTCGAAACCATGCGCCGCCTAAAGGTAGAGCAGCAAAACGAAGAGGTGGGGCAGTGATACGTCGAGCAATTATCGCAGCAGCTCTCTTTGTCAGCGCCTGCAGTGTGCAACCACCCATCAGCTTCCCTGAAGGCCAATGGCAAGAGCATCAGCGCAAAATCGCCACGATCCAGCACTGGCAATTATCAGGCAAGTTAGGCTTTCGTGCGCCGGACCAAGGCGGCAGTGCATCAGTCACTTGGACGCAGCACCAGACCAACTATGTTTTACTCTTGAGCGGCCCTTTTGGCGCCGGCAGTGCCAAAATCTCCGGCGACCAGCACTATGCCGAAATGCTCTATCGCGATGAGCTTTACCGCGACAGTCCAGAGCAACTCGCCCTGCAGCTCACCCACTTACCGCTCCCCGTTGACGCACTGAGCTGGTGGGCCCGCGGCCTGCCATCGCCGTCACAGGCGCCCGCCACACAACTGAGCACAGGCGCCGACGGACTTGCCAGCGGCTTTCAACAAAACGGCTGGCAGCTCTCGTTCAGTCGCTATGCTGAGACCAAGGCAGGCATTTTGCCGAGAAAAATCGTCGGCACGCTTAACGCCGGCGAAAATAGGCTCTATTCCTTTAAGCTGATAATATCCGACTGGATATTTTTTAACCAAGAGTAACGCCCGTTGATATCCATCACCTTATCGGCACCACCGAAACTCAACCTATTTCTGCACATCACCGGCCGCAGAGACGACGGGTACCATAATTTAGAGACGCTTTTTCAGCTGCTCGACGGCGGTGATCAACTGACATTTACCCCGAACAAGACCGGCACCATAAGCCTGTCACCCCAAGTAGAAGGTGTGCCCGAAAGTGACAACCTTATTGTTCGCGCCGCCAAACTCTTACAAACCAAAAGCGGAAGCCAATTAGGCTGCCATATTGAACTCGATAAGCGCTTGCCCATGGGCGCAGGACTCGGCGGCGGCAGCAGCAACGCCGCAACCACATTACTCGCCCTCAATGCTCTGTGGCACTGTCACTATTCACTGAAAGAACTCGCTCAATTAGGCGTGCAATTGGGCGCTGATGTCCCTGTCTTTGTAGAAGGTAAAACTGCCTACGCCGAAGGTATTGGTGAGCAACTTATCCCCACCGAGATCGCCGAATGCTGGTATTTAGTCATTACACCCCCCTGCAAGGTGCCAACCGGGCAAATTTTTTCACATCCTGAATTGACAAGGCACTCCCCACCGAGCAAAATACGCGCCCTCTCAGAGGAGCAGTACAGGAACGACTGCCAGGCCATCGCCGAAAAGCTTTACCCTCAAATAAAAGAGGTAGTGGAGTGGTTGCAGACATACGGCAATCCGATGATGACTGGAACTGGCGCCAGCGTTTTTTGTCGCTGCGCAACACAAGCTGAAGGGGAACGTATTTTATTCAACGTTCCAAGCCAATGGACTGGGTTTGTGGCAAAAGGAGTGAATCACTCCGAAGTGCACAAACAGATAGATAACTTTTTTACTGGGGCGTCGCCAAGTGGTTAAGGCAGCGGGTTTTGATCCCGCCACTCGGAGGTTCGACTCCTCCCGCCCCAGCCAATTTATAACACTATGAAATCCGGGAAAGCGCACGTGGCTAGATTAATGGTCTTCTCTGGGAATGCTAACCCAGAACTGGCAAATCAAATCGCTCGGCAGTTAGGTGTTGCGCTGGGCAAAGCGAACGTCTCAATGTTCTCCGATGGCGAGATCAACATTGAAATTCATGACAATGTTCGCGGCAACGACGTCTTCATCGTCCAACCCACCTGTGCACCAACTAATCGCAATCTAATGGAACTGGTTTTGATGATCGACGCCATGCGTCGGGCGTCTGCCTCGCGGATTACCGCTGTTGTTCCTTATTTTGGCTATGCCCGTCAAGACCGCCGCGTGCGCTCTGTGCGCGTGCCGATCAGCGCCAAAGTGGTTGCTGACATGCTCTCAAACGCAGGCGTCGATCGCGTTCTAACCGTCGATCTCCACGCTGAACAAATTCAAGGCTTCTTCAACTGTACCGTAGACAACGTTTACGGCGCACCCGTATTGCTCGGAGACATTGAACGCCAAAACCATAAAAACCTCATCGTAGTGTCACCTGATATCGGCGGTGTGGTTCGCGCTCGCGCAGTCGCGAAAAAACTCGACTGCGATCTGGCCATTATCGACAAGCGTCGCCCATCTGCCAATCAGACTGAAGTGATGAACTTGATCGGTGAAGTAAAAGATCGCACCTGCGTGCTGGTTGATGACATTGTTGATACCGCCGGCACGCTGTGTAAAGCAGCAGAAGCCCTGAAAGAAAATGGCGCCAAGAAAGTCGTTGCCTATGCAACGCACGCCGTACTGTCAGGCAATGCTATCAATAATATTACGAATTCTAAGCTCGATGAACTGGTCGTCACCAACAGTATTCCTCTGAGTGAAGACGCCAAGAAATGTGGAAAAATACGCACACTGCAACTCGGCAAACTGCTCGGCGAATCTGTGCGTCGTATTAGCAATGAAGAATCTATTAGTGCGATGTTCGACTGATCAACAGCCTTAACCCGCTGCTGAACAAGCCCACCGCACTATAACAACCGCCTTATTTTAAGGCATTTAAACTCCTTTACAGGTCTGGTCGCGGTCTGTTTAGGCATTACTTGGAGACTATTATGTCTACTGATTTTACGTTATACGCAAAAGGTCGTGAAGATACAGGGAAAGGTGCGAGCCGCCGCCTGCGTCGTCTGTCCGCTGAAATTCCAGGAATTGTTTACGGAGGAGGCAAGACGCCTGCTCAAGTAAGCCTGTCACAGCGCGAAGTGAACAAAGCTCTGCAAAACGAAGCTTTCTACTCACACGTTATCGCACTGACCATCGATGGCAAAGCAGAAGATGTGGTATTGAAGGACATGCAGCGTCACCCTTCTAAGCCCATTATCCTGCACATGGACTTCCTGCGAGTGAACAAAACAACCGTTCTGCACACCAAAGTGCCGTTACACTTCATCAATGAAGATACCTGTGTTGGCATAAAAGTTGGCGGCGGCATCATTGCCCACAGCATGACCGAACTCGACATTCATTGTTTGCCACAAAACCTGCCCGAATATATCGAAGTTGATATGGCAGCAGTAGAAGTTGGCCAGACAGTGCATATTTCTGACTTGGTTCTGCCAAAAGGCGTTGAGAGCGTTGCACTGAGCCACGGCCCTGAGCACGATTTGCCAGTTGCGACTGTCAATAAATCTAAGACTGCTGTCGACACCGATGACGGTGGCGCAGACTCTGACGAGGAAGCTAGCTGAGAGTAATACTCAGCCCGCTAACCTAGCAGGCCCTAGCATTGGATATGCCCGTTGAAATAATCGTAGGGCTGGGAAACCCCGGCCCAAACTATGATCGGACGCGTCACAATGTTGGGGCCGACTTCGTTAGGGAGCTCGCAAAATCGTGGCACGCTGATTTCAAGCACGAAACAAAATTTTACGGTGACAGCGCGAAAGTAGTTATCGACAACCGTGACATTCGACTCTTGATCCCAAGCACTTACATGAATCGCAGTGGTCAAGCCGTTGCCGCCCTCGCGCGCTTCTACCAAGTTCCTGTCGACGCCATACTGGTCGTGCACGACGAGTTAGATATGCCACCGGGCGTTGCAAAATTTAAGAAAGGCGGCGGCCATGGCGGACACAACGGTCTCCGCGATATTATTCAGAGCCTTGGGAATAATAAAGACTTCGCGCGACTGAGAATTGGCATTGGTCATCCAGGCACTGCCAGCCAAGTTGCCGATTACGTACTCAAGAAAGCAGCGCCGAATGACCAACAACTGATTTCTAACAGCATGGATGATGCGCAGCGCGCCCTCCCCTTAGCCCTCGCCGGCCATTGGGAAAAAGCCATGACTGCTCTGCATTCGAATTACACCGGCTAGCGAATTAGCACAGGAATTTTACTATGGGTTTTAATTGCGGAATTGTCGGTCTACCCAATGTTGGCAAATCGACCCTCTTCAACGCCTTGACCAAGGCCGGTATCAGCGCGGAAAATTTTCCATTCTGCACCATCGAGCCAAACACTGGCATTGTACCCATTCCCGATCCACGCCAAGACCGCATCGCGCAAATTGTTAAACCCGAGCGAATCGTGCCAACCAGCATGGAATTTGTCGATATCGCAGGACTCGTCGCCGGCGCATCCAAAGGCGAAGGGCTCGGCAACAAATTTCTCGCCAATATTCGCGAAACCGACGCCATTGCACACGTTGTGCGCTGCTTTGACGACGACAACGTCATTCACGTCGATGGCAAAATTAGCCCGCTCGACGACATCGACGTGATCAACACCGAGCTTGCCCTCGCAGACCTTGAGAGCGTTGAAAAAGCCCTTCTCCGCGTCGCCAAGGCCGCCAAAGGCAAAGACCAAGATGCCGTAGCCCTGAAGCAAGTGGCTGAAAAAATCCTGCCGCATCTCAACGAAGCAAAGCCATTGCGCGCCTTCCCGTTGACCGCTGATGAGCTCAAAGTACTCAGACCGTTAAGTCTGCTGACCCTCAAGCCAACCATGTACATTGCCAACGTCGACGAAGACGGCTTCGACAATAACCCCTATCTTGACGCAGTTATCGCCATCGCCAAAGAAGACGGATCGATAGTTGTTCCTATCTGCAATAAATTAGAAGCAGAAATAGCCGAGTTAGAAGATGACGAAAGAGCCGAGTTTCTACAAGAGATGGGCATGGACGAGCCTGGCCTAAACCGCGTAATACGCGCTGGTTATAGCCTACTTGGCTTGCAGACCTACTTCACAGCAGGGGTCAAAGAAGTGCGCGCTTGGACCATTCCAGTAGGCGCCACCGCACCCCAAAGCGCCGGTAAAATACATACCGACTTTGAAAAAGGGTTTATCCGCGCAGAAATTATTGGTTATGACGACTACATCGCCGGAAATGGCGAGCAGGGAGCAAAAGACGCTGGGAAATGGCGTCTCGAAGGAAAGGACTATATTGTCAAGGATGGCGACGTAATACACTTCCGCTTCAATGTTTAGCCACGTCAGTAATACGCCTTGAGCGAAATAAGCGGACGCTGGAAACTCGGGTTATTGCTGGCTCTCACCACAGCCATATTGTGGGGCCTACTGCCGATCGCACTAAAAGGCGTGATGCAGACCCTCGACCCAATCACCACAACGTTTTTCCGCTTCTTTCTCGCCGCCGTGCTGCTCACCCCATACATCCTACTAAAGCATAAAAACAGCCAAATGCCCGAAAAAGGCAGCCGCTTCCGCTCGCCAAAACTGCTTATGCAACTTCTTGCCGCTGGGCTACTTCTCGCTGGCAATTACGCCCTTTATATTCTCGGTCTTGAAAAGACCACCGCCGAAGCAGCCCAGGTAATGATTCAGGTTGCACCCATGCTATTGCTACTCAGTGGTCTGTGGGTTTTCGGCGAGCATTTCTCCAGAACACAGTGGCTAGGGTTCCTCAGCTTCGCCTTAGGGCTAGTACTGTTTTTTTACCATCGCCTGCACGACCTGTTTTTCGCCTTTAGCGACTACGGCGTCGGCATGCTCTTGGTATTTGTCGCCGCCCTACTGTGGACAGGGTACGGCATCCTCCAGAAGTTCCTACTAAAAGCCTTTAGCTCACAGGAAACCATGGTTATATTTTACTGGATCGGTGCAGTATCGTTCTTACCCTTCTCCGACTTCAGTAAAATGGCCGAGCTCTCCCAATGGCAATGGGGACTGCTGATTTTCTGCGGCCTCAACACACTTATAGCCTACGGCAGTTTTGCAGAAGCATTAGCCCACATAGAAGCATCAAAAGTTAGCGCTGTGATCGCACTGCCACCCGTATTCACAGTCGCAGCAGTTCATATAATACCGATAGAAGGGATAGTGGTAGAAGCGCTAGGCGTGCTGTCACTCATCGGCGCAGTCATGGTCGTAGGCGGTTCCATGGTCACCGCACTCTACAAGCAACAGCCCCAGCCAGACCCAAAAAAGCGCCCCTGACCGAGAACCCACCGCCACTGCCGCCTGTTAGAAGATCAGCATTGATGTTGAAACACTGAGACTTCTGGACATCTCGGTTTAACAAAGCAAAAAATGCTGATCCAGACAATATTGGCAAGCCCCGATCAGAGGCTCCGTCCATTATGAGAACATTTAGAATTCAATTTGATGACCTAGGCAACATTTTCGCAAAACGTGCTCCAGATCGACTTAAAGTGAGATCTGCATCACCCTCAAAATAGCCGCAAGTCGAAATCAAACTTTGTGGCCGCCGCAGACGCTAGACTATTGACAAATTAGCCTTGGATGGCGAAAATGCGCGCCCCCACCTCGGGGACTGTCTTGTTTTTATGGCTACGTAGCTCAGTTGGTTAGAGCACAGCATTCATAATGCTGGGGTCGGTGGTTCAAGTCCACCCGTAGCTACCAAAATTCCCAGTAAAATCGGCTCTACCCCATCGACGGTGAGTGGCACGCATCCAACCCTGCTAATGATACCGTCCCAGCCACAATAGAACAGCGTGCGTACCGGGCTGTCCGGCAAATGGCCCATAAGCTCAAGATAGCCCGACAACGCCTTTCGCCTAAGTTTAACCGCCAGTCCCTTTAGGAGCATGAAGCGCCTTCAGCACAAAATATTCCGCCAAGTAGCGCCTAAGAGCTTCATGCCAATAAGAATTGATGCGTGCTGCTTCAGTTTTCATATTATCCCTTAGTTGTCTTAACACTTTGCTCATCGGAATAACGCGAGCGCGGCGAGTTTTTGTTCCGGTTGAACTACTTTTTATGCACGTCGACTACGATAACACTTGGGGCATACATGTATTTGTGCATAAATATTACCGCCTCCCTTGTAATACTCTTTCTTCTGCTTGGCGCTAAAGTAAAATGTGCTGCTGCACTTTGAGCAAATGATTTCCTCACCTTGAAATTGCTCTGGCACGGACCAACTACCTTTATATCGGCTATTTAGAAGCTCAGAGTCAGTAGCTATGGTATCTTCCTTAACAGTCCTACGGCCGAATAGCTTTAGTTTCGCTGCCTCAAACACTATGTATGCCCATACCTTAACTGGTTAAAAACCTTTTCCACTTTGTCCTATCGCTTTCAGGAAACCCTTTCTGTCCGCAGGTGAAACAAGTAGTTTCTTTCCATTACCGTAGCGTATTGCGATTCGATCTAAAGAAAGTGCTGGTGAATCAGTTGGGAAGAATACCATTCCCTGTGTCGTGAATGTCTGTTCTTTCGCCATTACTTCACGAGAAACGACCTTCAGCTTGTAATAGCGTAAAAACAAGAATTATGAGCTTTTTCATAAAATCTCCTTATTAAAACTCTTGATCAGGCCCGCGGTATTTTCTACGTAGCCCTTGAGCCCCTTTAACAAATTGACCATGCCCTTTCGGTACGACGACCGCACAAGCACGATATCCATCAGAGTACCAAGCATGCCGAATTTTAGTGTGTATTCAGGCGCGACGGTGACTAACGTCTGTTGTCCATTGCCATCCAAGGTAAACTTGATGTCTGCTGTTTTAAAAGGCAGATTTGTCGCGACAATACGCATGGTTAACGCGACATCAGGCCTCCACTCAACCACGGTTTCATCGAGATAATTCTTGCCACCGAGGTCACAGTGGCGGCCTGAGCCAAGACCCACTTCACTGGACGTTGTCATGTGTGACTGTTTAACTCCTGGATTCCATTTATAAATTGAGCCTATGTCTGCCAACGCATTCCAAACTGCTTCCGTCGGCGCATTGATGGTGATCTCTTCAACAAATGTACCCATATTATTCTCCGATTGCTTAGCATTAAAACGAGTATCAGGTTAAAACTATTAGCATGTTTTTTGGCATCAACTGAATTTATTTGTTGTACTCATTTTGCGATTGAAAATAGGCAAAATAGCCAATTATTCCGCCAACTAGAATAAAGGCGAGAGACACTAGCGGTGATAGTCCAGCAGAATTTTCGGCGCTCTGTAAGACAATGTCTGGCACCACAATTAAAAGAGCGCCTTTAATCGAAAACATTATGCCAAGGAAAGTGACAACTATTTGTAGGGGAGTTTTCCAAAGAAAATGAATAGTTAAGATAGCAGCCCCGATAAATAAGTGGACCATTCCAGATAAATTAATGAGTACTGGATCAGAGCCTGACTGGCTGATCATTTCGCTGTAATAGCTATTAGAAACTAGAAATCCAAGGCCTGTTACCGATAGATATATAGATAGCATTCTTGCAATAATTGTTGTTCTATCTAGAACAATTCGATTTTCCATATTGTATCCTTACAATTTTCGAGGCTGGTGGCACAAGCAATGCCCCGAAGCTGACTCTTACCTGTACCTTGCCTTGTTAATCCACCTGCTTGACAGAAAATAGCATAAAAGCGATGTTCAGCAATCCCTACTAATAAATCACAACCGCTTCCAGCACTTAGAGCACGACCAAACCGAGCACTAAGCGATATCCGACAAAGCTAAGCTGTAGGCTTTTCGCGCGTCAGGACTCAAGTAGCGATCCATGTCATAAAATAATTCAAGAAGCTGACTGCCAAATTTTTTTTTAAATTCTCTGTTTCCGTACAAAATATCTAATTCGTTTGCCACGGTAAGCTCACAAAATAGCCTTGCCAGTGAGTCTGTGAGTTCAAAAACATCACCATTAAAACGGTCCTTAAACTGAACGTTATTTACATTACCAAATTGTGGAAATACAAAGTTTCGATCACATGAACAATACAAATAAACAAGTGCCTCTTCAGCCTCGCCAATGACATGTGCGATTTCTCGACGCCTGCTCAATAAAACCATCTTTGCACTAAAGCCTGCTGTCCCATATGCCGCATGGGATAACCCTTCAGTTTGAAGCAAGTCACTGCCACCCCAGCTCTTTAAAATATGCGCCGCTCCTCTAAGATGCGCCTCCAGTAAGCCATTGAAATGCTCAAATTCACCCGCACCCATTCTCTGTAGTATTTCAAATTTATCCATGAAATTTGCTACTTACCCAGCCAATCTGTTCTTTACAACCAATTTTATGGAGTAGTACCTACATTTTTATAAATGCATCACTTACCTGTCCGTTTTCCGAGCTTAGTGTTACTTATGGATGGAATTATTTTTCCAGTCATTCAGTACGTTTACTATAGGGTAACTAAATTCTGTATCCATATTAGCCCAAACCACAGATTCCTTACTTAGCTTCAGTAACGTTTCACTAGATTTTGGGTCGGTTACTGTTATCCCCATTTCGAACCATGCTCCGCCTAGATTATTTGAATACATAGAGATAACCAAAAAGTTTCCCAATTCTTTATAAGCTTTATGCAGAGACAATAAATCATACTTCGCTTCAATCTTATCATCGAGGCGATTGTTAATAATAAGACGAACATACTCAGTATGAGTGAGGATGTTTTTGAACCCTATTAAATCAACGGCTTTTCGAGAAAATTCCTTAAACTCTTTTGTCTTATGGTTTCCTCCAGAAAGGAGTACAATAAATTTTACTTCCTCTAGATTTTTATGTGGTGTATTAACCTCTATACTAGAAGGCTTTAATTGGTTTACTTTAGCTTCCCCCCATGGAAGTAATCCATTATTTTGAGCAGGTACTTGATAGGTCGTTCCGCATGCTGAAATAAAAAAAGCAAAGACAATTACCACTACACTTTTCATTTTATGCTCCTACATTGATTCTAGATGGATGTCCTAACGACGAAAAGAAAAAAACAATGAGCGCAGCGTGATGAATGAGATCTTTGTCAAGCCACTTTCCATCATTATGTTGGGCCGAACTGCAACGAGCTATAAGGGCCCAGAAGCAGACGAAACGAGTTGGAAAAAGTTATTTCTTTCGAATTCCAACATTGAAAATAACATGAAAGCGACCCCTGATCAGATACGATCCTGACTTGACGATGCGATTCTCATTACCCAACTACCTTGCAATATTCAAAGCGATGTTGCCACAGGCAATACTCTTAACCAACTTGGTTTTCAGAAATTTGTCACTTGCTTGATCTATGGCAAGTCTTTGTTGCTTGATGACGTGAGCGGTGCTTTAGACCTAATACGAGGAGTTCAGGAAGCAAGTTGTTAAATGCACAATTCTCTCAGGCTATTAATAATTACGGTACCCTCAGGCACATGTCTTGCGCTAGATTTTGTGAGCCATATTGGCTTAATGCCAACGGCTGCCGCTGGCTCGATGTCTTTGGTTAGGCTATCGCCCACCAAAGCAACACTATTTGCCGGGATTTGAAGATTAGCAATAATTGCGTGGAGGAACTCGGGCGAGCCTTTGGAAATTCCCAAATTGGCTTTGCAAAAGTAGCCTGAGATAAACTGGCTCAGGCCCACTCGTTCGACGGCCCTTTTAATTTCTGACTCGGTTGAGTCGGCGGCGCCCGTAGCAACATAAATTCTTGCTTTCTGAGACAGAACTGCCAGAACCTCTCTTGCTCCTTCCACAGTTTCAACAACTGTCCAGTCGCACATTTTCCGGCCATGCCAGGAAAATCAACCATTAGCGTATCGCCCCAATCAAAAAGATAAACTTCTGTCATAGGCACCCCTTGTGCACATAATGTCATTATCACTCTCCTAAGTTGTACGGATGGAATTTTTAAGCAAGGCTAGCGCTGCCATGCGCAAACTGAGCGAGTCAACTTTATGGTAGCCACTTCTTGATATCTTGAAGCTCACTATCTGATTGAGGCCCAAATTTATTGTCTAATAGAAATATTTGAGATGCACCACCACTCAGCGCGGCCTCACGGAAAAATCTTAGCTCCAACTCTGTATACCCGCCTTCCATCTCTGGCACTAAATGAACTAGAACGTTTGGTTTGAAAAAACCAAATAATACTTTTGGTTGGGCAGATATGGCTTTTTTAAAAGTGTTCTCTACTTCAATAAATTTTCCAGCCAGTGATCGTGGATGGCTTAAACCTTCCGAGTTAAATTGACGCTCATTGTTTAGACCGACCGTTCTCGCCTCTAGATATCCCTTGTAAACCTTTATATAAATAAGTCTTTTCATAAATCTTAGTTGCCCCAGCATCATGAGCCACTGCCTTTTGGTTACAAATTTGTTTTCTTAGATAAGTCATGCATCAATTTTTCTAACGCGTCACGGGCTGCGCTGGAAACCAATTTTCTAAATGCACCTTTCCGAGTATCAATAGCAAACCCGCCGACAGTTGCGTCTTTATCGCCATCAGCCATAACTTTGCAGTACGTTTCATTAACTGATGCAGAATTAACATCAAATTCGATCATACCTGTTACGCGAATATATAAGGCGCCAGAAAGCGCCTTACTTTCAGCTATGTTATGTGGATGGTGACTCATGGCACACAATGACCAATTTATTTCCCGTAGGATCTCTTACATATGCCACATAGAAGTTTGGATGAGCTGCTTCTCTAATGCCCGGGGAACCCTCGTCAATACCTCCCGCTTCTAAAGCTGCGGAGTAAAAATCATCTACTTGCTGTCGAGATGCTGCCAGCAAAGCAACGTTTACTCCATTTCCGGAACTAGCCTCTTGACCGTTGAACGGCTTTCCTATCCACAAGCAATTAACACCCGTTGAAATAGTAGTTGGGCTTCCATACCCAGCAAATGTCTCTCCGGTACACTGCCTTTGATGGCCTAATATCGGCATCACTTGGTCGTAGAATCTTATTGATTCTTCAAGATTATTTGTTCCTAACATTATGTGGCTGAACATTTTTTCCTCCTAACAAGGATTAGATAACATTGACAGATGTGCCCCTTTTGGGCGCCCTCTTTCCTGCCTGCACAATCTAATGTCTGTCGATTCTATTCAGCTTTCTCGGCTAGGTGGTTTGATGTATCTCAAGGAACCCATAGATAAACTGTAAAGCGCTGGAAAACGCCAAAATTGATCGTCTGTGTCATCAGGATTTGATGCCCTTTTAGCTATATGGAGCGTAAGTTGGGCCAGTCAATCTACTCGTCGTGATATCCGCAGAAGGAGATACGGCACGCAGACGAACAAGGCCTACCTTTTTAGACTTGCAGTCAAGCGCAGAAACCTCCTCAAATCATCACTATTTGGTTTAGAATAAGTGGCCTTGGGGGAGTTACAAATGCTCATAAAACAATTATCACGCTTTATTCTTTCTTTGGGTTTTATTATGGCTATTGTCTCACTGCAGGCGGAGGAGAAATCTGAACCGCTGTTCGATGGCGCGCCGAAAGATTCTGAGGGCCGATTTACCAATACTAATGGCGATCTCTCCCATGGCTCGGCTGCTGTGCGGGTGCCCTTTTTCTTGCGTCGCTTTGGTACTTTTTTGCGCAGTAATGCTGGCGCGCCTGAAAAAATTGCTAATGATGGTAATCTGTTGCGACTGAATAGCACTGTTCCTACCGTTACGTGGATTGGTCATGCCACTCTTTTGGTGCAGATGGATGGCATCAATTTTTTAACAGATCCTATTTGGTCAAAAACACCGAGCCCAGTTCCATTGGTGGGCCCAAGTCGTTGGGTTGATCCTGGGGTAGCCATTGAGGATTTACCACGTATCGATTTTGTTGTTATATCTCACAATCACTATGACCATCTCGATCTGCCAACATTGCGTAAATTGGCAAAACTGAACAGTGAGACGGTATTTTTTGTTCCTCTCGCTAATGCTGAATTGCTGCAAAAAAATGGTATTACTGAGGTGCAGGCGCTGGATTGGGGCGACTCGGTCGACTTTAAAGGGGCGACTATTTACTGCCTTCCATCACAGCACTGGAGTAAACGCAGTTTGACCGATGCGCGAAAGGCGTTGTGGTCATCGTGGGCTGTGTCAGGGGTTGATAAGCGCTTTTATTTTTCGGGCGACACCGGTTATTTTGACGGTTTTAAAGAGATTGGTGAAAAAATTGGGCCCTTTGATTTAGTCGCTGTTCCGATTGGCGCTTACGAGCCAAACGCGATGATGAAGGCCTCTCACATGAATCCCGAAGAGGCGACCCAGGCAGCAGTCGATTTGCAAGCTAAGGTGGCTATGGCAATGCATTTTGGCACCTTTGACCTGTCTGATGAGCCCCTTGCGGAGCCGCCCAAACGCTTTAAAGCGGCCGCGCTATCAACGGCTTTAGGTGATGATAATAGTTGGGTTCTCTCTATCGGTGAAACTCGGGAGTTTTAGTTATGCATGTTTGCTTAAAAGAGTACCTTGCCTACCCGATTTATCGGCGCTGCGCTGAACTCGTTATTTGGCGATGAGCTCTAGTGTTGAAATGATTGCTTTTTTGCACATTTTGAGGCCCTATTAAAGAAGATCATTTAACAATTTTAGAATGCTGTCGATCTTTATATAAAGTATGATAACGATATGACGTCCACTGAAAGTGTTCCGACAGGGGCTGTTTCCGTTTGGGGCCGAGCGAGGTGCGTGGAGTCAAACTCTCGATAATAATAAGTTAGGGCAGAAGCATATGTCAGATATTAATGAACAATACGAATTTTACGTCGGCGAAGGTACACATCTCGAAGGCGCGTCTCTCTCCATTAAAGGGACTGCTCGGATTGATGGCAAGATTGTGGGTAAGGTTTCCGTTAAGCACTTAATCGTAGGGCCTAACGGTGTGGTCCAAGGTGATATTTCAGGTGAAACTGCAACTGTCGAGGGCATTGTTGAAGATACTCTCACGCTTACCGGCAAGTTGACTGTGTGCTCGTCTGGAAAGATTCGTGGAAAGATTCATTACGGTTCGCTTGAGACAATCGAAGGTGCGAAATTAGTAGGTGAGATTTCAACCGATTGGGGCAGCGACGGAGTAGAGAATAAGAAAGTTGTTTCTGACCGATTGGAAGCGTTTACTGCATCACTGGGCAGTAACTTCTCAGACGACCAGAATAGCGTAAACTAAGTTCTGTTTTCATACTGAACTTATCGCTTACTTAAAATTTCCAAGATTGCGGAACCTACACTGTGCTCGGTATTACAAAAACAGCAATATTTGCCAATTCTAAAGGCGGTGTCGGGAAAAGTACCTTGGCGCTGCTTATGGGCCTTGGTTTAGCGACTCGATCTGGTAGAGATAAGATCGAGCTGATAGATCTTGACCCGCAGGCAACCAGTAGCGACTCGCTGAAACGCTTTACTAATCATCGGTTCAGCGTAGTTCAAGACAATGATTTTTTTCTTGGCAATGGTTTTCCCAACAATGCAAAAATCACCAACCATGTTCAGTCTAAAGAGCATTTTCGCGATATAAATAACTACATTATCATAGATAGCCCGGCGGGCAGCGATCCTGTCCGCAGCTCATTTTTCATGAACTCCAATATTATCTTTGTGCCTACATCGGTGAGCGATGCTGATCTATTTGCCACAAGAAAGTTTCTTGACGCACTACATCAGCTATTCGAAGAGAACCAAGCATCTAATGGCCCGAAGCCACCGCCTGTGGTTATTTTACCGACGATGGTCGATAGCCGTGAAGAGTTTAATGAAATGCGCACAGCCTTTTCGGATGTCCCCGCATACTTTGGCCGAGCGCTTTATTACTCGCCACTCTTTAGACGCGCGTTTCGTGCAGAAGCCAATGACGAGAATGTGAAGATGCTACTCAGAGAGTCGTCTGACTACACTCTGTGGCTGACGAATCTTATGATTCACTCGCATCAAATCCATGTGCAACCCAATAAGCTCTTTCAGCTCTAGCACTTAACCTCTCAGCAACAGACACAAAAAAACGGCGATACAGTGATATCGCCGTTTTTTTAACTGTCTGCCACTCAAGCTCTCGCTTAGCCGAGGCAGTCACTGTGTGGCGCAAATGTCTCTGTTGGCAACACAGTGATGAGGGCCATGACCTTATGCTTTAACCTGTGCACCGCGCAATGCATACCAGCCGATGTAGATATAACACACTAGCGGTACGGCGAAGCTCATTTGAATGCCGACAGTGTCTGCGGCTAAGCCTTGAATTAGCGGCACTAATGCGCCACCCACAATAGCTTGGCAGACTAAGCCAGACCCTTTGCTGGTCATTGAGCCGAGGCCATTAACAGCGAGAGTAAAAATGGTTGGAAACATGATTGAGTTGAAGAAGCCGACGGCCAATATTGACCACATGGCGACGCTGCCGGTGGTGTTCATGCTGACCAGAATCATCACCATCGCAATCAGTGCATTGACGGCAAGGTATTTTGTGGCAGCAATGTAGTTCATCAATGCGGCACCCACGAGACGGCCAATCAATGCGGCACCCCAGTAGTAAGCAACCATTTCACCGGCATCGGCGGTACTTAACCCGGCGATGGACTCTTCTGAAAAATAGTTAACAAGGAAGCTCCCGATCGAGACTTCACCGCCAACATAGAGGAAAATCGCCAGCGCACCAAGAACAAGATGACGATAATTCCACACGCTGTCGTCGCTGTCTGATTCTTGGCTTTCAACATGCTCAAGTACGGGCAGCTTTATGCTTCTAAATACCAGCGCGGCAGCAACCAAAAGTCCGCCGAGCATAACGTAGGGCATTTGCACGGCAGATGCGTCTGTGGCAACAACGCCCAAAATCAATGCCGAACCTACCAATGGACCAACGGTAGTACCAAAGGAGTTTGCTGCTTGCGCCAAATTCAAGCGACTTGCAGCGGTTTTCTCGGATCCTAGCGCAGCAACGTAGGGGTTTGCCGCAACTTGCAGAACGGTGATACCCGCTGCTAGCACGAAGAAGGCAAACAAAAACAGAGCATACGAGTGGAAACCGGCAGAAGGGTAGAACAAAAGACAGCCTGATGCTGTTGTCAGCAAGCCTAAAACGATGCCCTGCTGATAGCCGACTTTGTCGATGATGCGCCCAGCAAACGGGGAGACAATAAAATAGGCGCCAAAAAAGCAGAACTGCACGAGCATTGCTTGCGTGTAGTTCAGGTCAAAAGACTCCTTCAAGAACGGAATTAAAATGTCGTTTAAAACGGTGATAAAACCCCAGAAGAAAAACAAACAGGTCATCGCAATAAACGCGAACGTCTGTTTTCCCTGTGGTTGACCATTTGCCACTGTGGCGCTGGATGTTTCTTGCGTAGAACCGGCCATGAGACCCCCTAATTGTTAATTATTGTTATAGATCTAGCTCACGGATCAGCTTAGGTTGCCGCGGGTTCCCGTTCAAGGCATATTCGATGAATGGGGCTGTTGGCAAGTCTGCATGGTTATGGCTAAACGCTTCTGCACTCTATCGTCTAAAAGCTTGTCAGTCGAGGCTGATATTACTGGGGTTTTGCCGCTCAAGATAATTGGCCCAGTCCTTTGGAGTATCGATATCGATTGCCGCTTCAGGCATGTCGATTGCAATGACATTGTCGGTCAATCGCTGCAGCAGCGACTTGGCGCCCGTATCTCCCGACAAATGAGCAAGTTCGGCAAACAAAGCGCGGGGGAAAATGGCCGGCACACCTCGGCGACCGCGGTATTGGGCGCACACTGTGTTATGGCCATCAAAGGCATTGACAAGGTCGGTTAAGTGGTCAGCTGTTATCTCTACCTGGTCAGCAAGTAAAATACAGACTCCGTCACACTGTGTATCCAGCGTGAGAACACCGCAGGCGAGAGACGTACCAAGGCCCTGTTGCCACTGAGGATTAACGATGGCCTCTGCAGAGTGAATGGAAGACTGCACCTCTTGCCCATTGGCGCCGACCACTACCACTACTCTCGTGTCAAAAACCGCGTTTGCCACATCAACACAACGCTGCACCAGTGACTTTCCATTGTGGCAAAGCAGTTGCTTCGCGGCACCGAAACGACTGGCTGAACCTGCCGCTAAAATCACTGCGTTAATCACCGGCATGGACAAATACTCCATTTGGCTAGGGGAGATCCGTGTTCAAGATACCACTCAGCGATTGACCGCTGGCCCTCTGCAATCGCGCATGGCACTCGGCCAATATTGACAGCGCGATCGCTTCAGGAAGCTCGCCCCCGAGATCTAAACCCGCTGGCCCAGCAATAGGAATGGCCAATGTCTGCTCGGTCAACTGCGCCAGCTGTAAGACCTGCTGTTTACGTGTCGTGGGGCCGAGCAGGGCAAGATATTTTACGTTGGATTTTTGTAATAGGTTAATGGCCGCGGCATCCATTTGCAGATTGTGCGACATCACGATGGCCGCATCGCAGGTGGCGAGCGTGGGATTATCGTGCAGCGACTCAATGGGCTCACGAAGGATATTTGTAGCGGCCAGAAAGTATTCTCGACGGGCATTGGCAGGTCTTGAGTCCCACAGGCTGACTTGCCATCCGAGGGTCACAGCAAGTGCCACTAGTGGCTGCGCATCGACACCGCCGCCGACGAGCAGTAAGTGCGGCGGTGGTTTAAGAACGGTTTGCAGCCATATTTCACTGCCTTTGGTCACTAGGTTCGCGCCGCCATCGCGATGGACTGGAGGCGATGTCTGCCAGGTATTTTTAACGGCAGCGTCTTCGTCAATTTGTTGACAATAGAGGCCATGACCACCGTCACTTAAATCTCGATAAACAGTTCCTAAGTCGAGGTAATTCAGTTCAGGGAGGATAGGTTGCAGTAAAATGTGCACTGTGCCGCCACAGCCGATACCCAATTGGAAAGCGATATCGTCTTCATCACGACCATCGTAACAAACCGTAAGTGACCGCTTACTGCGGATTACACGCGCGGCTTGGCGCTGAATATCCGCTTCTAAACACCCTCCACTGAGCAGGCCATAATGCTGGCCAAGGTCGTTGAAGAGCATCATAGCGCCTGCTTTGCGATAGCTGGGGCCTATGGTTTTGTAGACGGTCGCCAGCACCCAGAGGCGCGTGTCGCGCTCGGGGTGCCACTTTTTTAGCAGTTGCACAAGGTGGTTATTCATCGCGGCAACGCCCCTTTGCACTAACTCAGTTTGAGCGGTAACGTGCGTAATCGCTGCCCTGTCGCTTTAAAAATCGCGTTTGCCACAGCCGGTGCTATCGGCGGCAGGCCCGGCTCGCCAACCCCTTCTGGATGCTCTTGACTATCAACAATATGAACGTCCACGGTGGGCGCTTGGGCCATTCTCAGCATCGGATAGGTGTGGAAATTGGTTTCCTGAACCACGCCGTCGCGCAGAGTGACTTCACCGTAAAGCGCCGCAGTTAGGCCGTAGATAATGCCGCCCTCGACTTGATCGCGAACAATTCCTGGGTTGACCACCATACCGCAGTCAATCGCTGCGGTAACACGGTGGACAACAATCGTGTTGTTTTCAATCGACACTTCTGCAATCTGTGCCACGGCTGAACCGAACGAGCTGTGCGTCGCCAGACCGTGAAAATGACCCGCTGGAAGTGGCTGACCCCAGTTAGCTTTTGCGGCGGCAAGCTCGGTCGCTTTTTTCAACCGCGGATTTTTCTGCATATTGGCGAGGCGAAATTGCACTTCATCCATACGCACGCGGTGGGCGAGCTCATCAATAAATGACTCTTTAAAAAATGCGTTGGACGAGTTGCCTACAGAGCGCCAAAAACCGGTGCGCAGGCCTGGATCTTGGGTCACGTGATAGACAGCTTTATTGGCTGTGTCGTAATCCGTATAAATACCGTCGCCGGAGCTCGGGTCGGCGACAAAACGGTTAAACAGCGAATGAGGGAATTTGCTCAACCAGTTCACAAAGCGCTTGTTCAGAAAGTCCGGTGCCAAGGCATCAACCCACTCGTCGAGCACATAATTCATGGTATTTGGGCCGACGCGGCGCACTGCCCAAGTTTCAATAACCCCCTGTTCGGAGACGCCCGCCTGCATGCGCACCAGAGCTGCTGGTCGGTAAAAATCGGCCGTCATATCATCCTCACGGCTCCAAACCACTTGAATATTGCGGCCAGTTTGTTTGGCAATCACAACAGCTTCGGCAACATCATCGCCAATCACTCGGCGGCCAAAACCACCACCGAGGAAGGCTGGGTGCATGGCAACTTTACCAGCGTCGAAATCACCATAATAAACAGCTGCGCCCGCAGAGACTTGAACCGACTGAGTGCCGACATAAATAGCGCAGCGGTCGCCATCAATTTGCACAGTACAGTTCATTGGCTCCATCGTGGCATGGGCAAGATAGGGCGCGTAGTAATCCGCGACGGCGACGATAGCTGAGTTCTCTAATAAAGATCCGCCTTCGCCTTCATTACAACACTCCAACCCTTTCTGGCTTGTGTCATTCAACGTCTCAACAAATTTTTCGTAGAGCGTGTCTGACGACCAGGAGGAGAGTTCTGTTTTACTCCACTGGATGTCAACCAATGCCGCTGCTTTGCGCGCTTGCCAATAGGACTCAGCTACAACAGCGACACCGTTGCGAATTTCTAGGACAGCGACAACACCACTCTGCTTGCGCGCTTCGGTGGCGTCAAAGCTGATCAGGCTAGCGCCAATCACCGGCGATCGCACCACCACGGCACGCAACAGATCGTCGACCTCTGCATCTATACCGAACAGGGCCGTGCCAGTGGACTTAGCCAGCGCATCCAAGCGCGGCCGCTCGCGACCTATCTGATCAAACTGCTCTGCGCTGCGCAGGGTCGCATTTTCCGGCACGGGAAGCGTCGCTGCGAGGCTGGCAAATTGCCCGTAGGGGTAACGCTTGCCATCAACGTCAACCATGCCATTGACCAAGACAATTTTATCGGCGGCTACATTGAGCTGCTGTGCTGCGGCATTGCGCACTGCCGCGGCTGCATTTGCCGCCGCTTGGCGCAGGGGTAAAAATTGCCCGCGCACGGCATTACTGCCGCCGGTGGCCTGCATGCCCATCTCTGGATTTGTGTAGTCTTCATGCCGTTGCGCGTGGCGAACGTCGATGGCTCCGGGCTCAACACGCAACTCTTCGGCGATCAGTGTCGTTAGACCGTCGAGAATCCCCTGCCCCATTTCGTTGTTGGGCAAGTAAAAAATAACCTCGCTATCAGACGTAATTTGGATAAAAGAGTTAGGTTCGAATGCGCCGGCAACTGTGCTGTAGCCGATTTCGTTGGCTCGCGTTACAGAGCAGCCAACAATTAGTCCTGTGGCGGCAATACCGGTTGAAAGGAGAAATTTGCGTCGTGTTAAAGAGACTTTATTCATTACTGCGTCTCCACAGCACGGGGATCAAAGGTCTGAACCGTGGCGGAATTTATCGCCTGGGCGCCGGCTTTAATCGCTAATTTAATTTTTCCATAGGTACCACAGCGACAAATATTGCCATTCATGGCTGTATCGATATCGGCGTCGGAGGGGTTGGGATTTGTCGCTAACAGCGCGCTTGCCGACATCAATTGACCCGACTGGCAGTAACCACACTGCGGCACACTGTGCTCAACCCAGGCTTGCTGCAGCGGGTGAAGCTTGTCCGGCGTTCCCAGACCTTCGATCGTGGTGATTGATGCACCCTGAACCGCCGCGACAGGCAGTGTGCAGGTGCGCACTGCGGCGCCATTCATGTGCATGGTGCAGGCTCCACAAAGCCCCATCCCGCAACCAAACTTGCTGCCTTTAAGCTTAAAGTGATCGCGCACTACCCAGAGCAACGGGGTATCGGGATCAACGTCGACATCAACAGGATTATTATTGAGCTGGAAACGGATCATGGCAGGGAACTCGACAAAGTGTGGCCACAGATTGCCGAGTCTCAGGGCAAACTGCAAGTCTTAACCCTGTGAAAAAATGACCGGAGGGATCCGTCAACCACGCAGCATAGCGTGCATAACTTGCTTAAGTGACTGATGCAAACCGCGCATCTCATCGAGGTTATCAGGATCAGACATCCAGTGATAAACAATCCCGCTGACCGATGCGGTGAAGTGGTCGGCGACCAACGCACTGTTCACTGACGGGGGAACCACGCCCTGCTTAATGCCCTGCTCGATCCAGCTGATGACGTCCGCTCGGCGACGTTTGTGAATACCCAAAATGACTTTTTTCAGCGCCGAGCCCGGTTCGAGGGACTCAAACCACAGGCGATAAAACGCTTCTACATGCTTTGGCGCATCTTCGCAGAACTTAATGTGTGCATCCAATGCCGCCGCGATGGCGTCGTAACCACATTTACCTTTGCTGACTAGGGTCAGTTCGCTCAGCCATTCATCGCCAACAGAGCGCAACACAAAGTCAAACAGTCCTGCTTTGTTGCCGAAGCGGTAGCCGGCAAGACCTCTCGAATAACCGGCTTTTTCACCGACATCTTTTAAGGTTGCCTGACCGGCTCCACGCTCGACAATGAGGTCGACGGCGGCGTCCAGCATCTTTGCGTCAGAGATCTCTTTGCGTTCAACCTGCGTTAAACGAAGGGCTTTTGCCATTTTTTTGTGTCCAATTCAGCCTGTTATCGGCCATAACTTATTAACGCGTTACGGCCGTTAACTTGCAATCCAATCAATCTGCGTTGTGAAACTTACATGCTGCGACGATATTGCCCGCCCACTTCGAACAGGGCATTGGTAATCTGTCCAAGAGAGCAAACGCGCACGGCATCCATCAGTACTTCAAAACCGTTATCACCCTGACGCACAGCATCTTGCAGTCTTTTTAGCATCAGCGCAGATTGCTCGCTATTGCCTGCCTGAAACTCGCGCAGACGGGAAATTTGGCTTTTCTTTTCAGCATCCGTTGAGCGTGCCAGTTCAATTTCAACATGCTCCTGACCCGCTTCGTTCAGGAAGGTGTTTACGCCTACGATCGGGAGTGAACCGTCATGTTTTTTGTGCTCATAAAACAGCGATTCTTCCTGAATTTTGCCGCGCTGATAGCCTGTTTCCATAGCGCCCAGCACGCCGCCGCGATCAGAGATTTTTTCAAACTCTTGCAACACAGCCTCTTCAACCAAATCGGTGAGTTCTTCAATAACAAAGGCACCTTGGTTGGGGTTTTCGTTTTTCGCCAAGCCCCACTCCTGATTGATAATCAGCTGAATCGCCAACGCTCGGCGCACAGACTCTTCCGTCGGCGTGGTAATGGCTTCGTCATAGGCATTGGTGTGCAGGCTATTACAGTTGTCATAGATAGCGATTAACGCTTGCAGGGTTGTGCGAATATCGTTGAAGTTCATTTCCTGCGCGTGCAGTGAGCGGCCGGAGGTCTGAATGTGGTACTTCAGTTTCTGGCTGCGCGCATTGGCACCATAGCGGCTGCGCATTGCGGTTGCCCAGATGCGACGGGCGACGCGTCCCATCACGGTGTACTCTGGATCCATGCCGTTGGAGAAGAAGAACGACAGGTTCGGTGCAAAATCGTCGATATTCATGCCGCGCGCGAGATAGGCTTCAACAAAGGTAAACCCGTTCGACAGTGTGAACGCTAACTGTGAAATCGGGTTGGCCCCTGCCTCGGCAATATGGTAACCAGAAATGGACACGGAGTAGAAGTTGCGAATTTGCTGGTCGATAAAATATTGCTGCATGTCGCCCATCATTCGCAGGCTAAATTCGGTGGAGAAAATGCAGGTATTCTGACCCTGATCTTCCTTCAAAATATCGGCCTGCACGGTGCCGCGCACACGCTGCAATGTTGCGCTGCGAATAGCTTGCAGCTCGCCAGCGTCGGGCTGGCGGCCCTGTTCTGCGGCAAATTTAGTCACCTGCTGGTCGATGGCGGTGTTTAAAAACATTGCCAGAATGGTCGGTGCGGGTCCGTTGATCGTCATCGATACAGAGGTCGACGGATTGCACAAATCAAAACCATCGTAGAGCGCTTTCATATCATCGAGGGTACAAATCGACACGCCGGCGTTGCCAACTTTGCCGTAGATATCAGGGCGCTCGTCTGGGTCCCAGCCATACAGGGTAACTGAGTCGAAGGCGGTTGACAGACGCTTGGCATCGCTGTGTTCAGACAGCGCCTTAAACCGGCGGTTGGTTTTGAAGGCGTCGCCCTCTCCAGCAAACATGCGCGCAGGATCTTCGCCTTCACGCTTAAAGGGAAATACGCCTGCCGTGTAGGGGAACTCGCCGGGGAGGTTTTCTAACATCAGCCACTTGAGCAATTCACCGTGATCTTGGTAACGCGGCAGCGCCACACGGGGGATTTTATTGCCGGACAGCGACACTGTGTTGAGTCGGGTGCGCACTTCTTTGCCATTGGCAAGCACATCAATTTTCTCATCGCCCGAATAGGACGCGACAACCGCTGGCCAACCCTCCAATAATTTTGCGGCGTCTACCGCCATGGCTTGCTTGCGGTCAGCAATCAAACTGTCGATCGCCTCAGGTGATTCTGAGCCACTGGCGAGCAGCATTTTTTTTGTGCCGGCCAGTTGCTGTTGTTCGCGGGCGAGATTAGCTTGGACGGCGACATTGCTGTGGTAGTCACGCACGGCTGTGGCAATCTCTGCCAAGTAACGCTGGCGATTGGCCGGCACTACAACCGTTTTTTCTGACGGGGTGCGGCGGTCAACTTTGGCGAGATGCTGCTCAAAATCTCGCAACCCACGGGCCTTGAGAAGGCCGACCAACTCTTGGTAGGCCGCTGTCACACCGTCATCGTTAAAACGCGAGGCGATGGTGCCAAAAACAGGCATCTGCTCGGGTGACTTTTCCCACGCCTCGCGGTTGCGCTGAACCTGCTTGCAGACATCGCGGTAGGCATCATCACTGCCCTTGCGGTCAAATTTGTTGATAATGGCGAGTTCGGCATAATCGAGCATATCGATTTTTTCGAGCTGGCTCTGAGCGCCAAACTCTGGCGTCATGACATAGATTGGAATATCGACGTAGGGAACAATGCCCGCATCGCCCTGACCAATACCGGGCGTTTCAACCACCACAAGGTCAAAACCACCGAGACGCAGGGCGCATACCATCTCCCGCAAAGCCGCAGGCACCTCGCCTGTGGCGCTGCGCGTGGCGATGGAGCGCATGTAGATATTGTGGTGATAAATTGCGTTCATACGGATGCGATCACCCAGCAGCGCACCCCCGGTTTTACGCCGCGTGGGGTCAATCGCCAGCACGGCAATACGCAATTGGTCGTTGCTATCAAGACGGAAACGGCGAATCAATTCATCTGTAAGTGAGGACTTACCTGCGCCACCGGTACCAGTAATGCCGAGAACAGGTACGGTTTTTTCAAGAAATTGCGCCTGCTCGCGGAGGGATTTTAATTGCCCCTCATTTAACTCACCGCGCTCGATAGCAGTAAGCAGACGGGATAGGCGGTACTCGCCCTCTGCCCCTTTGAGCTCTTTTGAGTCAACACTGACATTGCCGTATTCGCCCAGCGAACAGCGCGAGATCATGTCTTCAATCATGCCCACTAAGCCAAGATTTTGGCCATCGTAGGGCGAGTAAATACGCTCAACACCGTAGGCTTCTAGCTCTTTAATTTCTGCGGGAACAATCACGCCGCCGCCGCCACCAAAGATTTTGATGTGCTCTGCGCCGGCTTCTTTGAGGAGGTCAACCGCATATTTGAAGTATTCGACATGGCCGCCCTGGTAGGAGCTGATCGCGATACCCTGCGCATCTTCCTGCAGTGCAGTTTCAATCACTTCGGCAACCGACCGATTGTGGGCAAGGTGAATAACCTCAACGCCCGCGCCCTGCAAAATTCGACGCATAATATTAATCGCCGCATCGTGACCGTCGAAAAGACTTGCCGCGGTGACGAATCTCAGCGGGATGCCTTTTTTCTGAGACTGCTTGTGGCTGGCTACATCGGTTTGACTGCCGGTTTTAGAGGGGCTGACAGAACTGCTCATAGAGACTCCAGGGTTCGCGCAAAGAGCGGCGAGAGGTGTTGGTATAAGGACTATAGGCGGCGATTTTAATTATCTTGCTTGTTACATGCAAGTATCTTTGCTCGACGATAGACGTATCTCGGTATGTGCTTACGGGATTGGATGTGAGTGAAACGCGCGTTTAACCTGGTGTTTAACGAGGCGCCAGTGCACCACCATCGCCGTACTGGTAGTAATCAGCGATAGCCAGACCGGCTGCCACGCTGGTAAAGGGGTCGTGCTCAACAACTTTGCCAGGGAACTGATTATCAAGAATGTCCTTCACCGCAGGAATCAATGACGAGCCGCCGGTGCGCAACACGAGGTCAATATCTTCGGCCTGCAAACCGGCTTTATCGAGTACCACACCAATCGCTTGTTCCAACTGAAATAGTAAGTCAGAGATCATCACCTCAAATTCCCACCGCTCCAAGCGCACCTCGATATCAATTTCAGGAATATCAAGCACCGCAGAATCAAAGCTGGACAGCTCTGCTTTGAACGTCTTGATCGCCTCAAAGACCTGATAGCTGTAGTTTTGTTTAATCAGGTCATAGAGCCGTTTAAATTTAATGGCGCCCTCATCGGATTGGCTCATGCGCTGCATCACCGCAGCCGTGTATTTATTCTGATTGAGCATGTAACTGATCGGCCAGTTGATCAGCAGTTCTTCAAAATCACTGAAGGGAAACAGCGTATCGACTTCTGAACCGTCTACTACACGGGTCCAACGCTCACCTTTGCCCAACTCTGGAAAAACCAGTTCAGCAAAAATGGTCTGATCAATTTTGTCGCCGCCTAGCGCGATACCATGGGTGGCTTCAACGTGAAACGCCTGGCCCACGCGCCGCAAAATACTAAAATCCAGTGTGCCACCACCAAAATCGACTGTCAGCACTAGCTCGTCATGGCTGCCCGGATGGTTGTGCAGATAGCTGATGGTCGCCGCTGTGGGTTCTGGGCAGAAGCTCTGCTCGGTAATGCCCGCGTGACGGTAGGACTCGCTCAATCGCTCCAAGGCGATATTGTTGCGGCCCTGCTCAAGACCTTCAAAATTAACTGGATGGCCTATGCAGGCGTGTTGCGACGAGCCAACCGCGGCGCCCAGCGCCTTGCGAATACCGACAAGAATCGGGGTCACCAACGCCACTAAGCGAAAGGGCCGGCTAAAAATCACGGTGCGATCGCTGGAAGAGTTTCCAAGTAGACGTTTGGTGCCGCGAAATAATCTGCCGGGCAACCCAATATCGTTAAAGGCTTGACCAAAAACTTTACTGGTTTCAGATTCGTCGGCAGGACCTTCAGCACCACCGGCACTGGTGCGCGCTTCGCCCAACAGCTCGGCACTGAGCTCAACTTTGCGGCCCTGATTGTCACTAATGTAGTCATCAATCGCCTGCTGACCAATGGTCGACGTGAAGTCGCGGTCAATGTAATTGGCCGACGGCATAATGGCATTGTGTTTGTCGAGCTGAATTAGCGTGACGCGCTTGCCATCAAAGACGGCCGCAGCACTGTTGCTGGTGCCAAAATCAATACCAATACCAAACTTAGGTCTGTGTGGCGTGGTGGCCTGTGGTTCAGTCGGCTGAGAAGAGTGATTGTTGTGCATGAAATAGAGGATCGCCAGAATTCTGAATGATGGGGCTATTCTAGCCTAATTTGCGGTGTACTCTGAAAAAAATTGCGCGCTATTCCCTCCAATTGCACTGTAAACTAGGGCACAGATAATCTTGCTAAGAACCACTAAAGTGGTCAGCGTCGCCTAAAGATTCCATCGCTCAAATAATAATTAAAAATAGGGCTTACCATGTTTGCGAAAACCCAGCAGCGCTACCGTTTAGTATCACTTTCGATGCTGGCAGTTTTTATTTGCTATATCGATCGCATTAATATGTCCGTTGCGATTATCCCCATGGCCGAAGAGTTTGGCTGGGGGCCGCAGATGCAAGGCATGGTGTTGTCATCATTTTTTGTCGGCTATTTAGTGCTGCAGATCTTGGGTGGCACCCTCGCCGATCGCTTTGGCGGCAAAGTGGTACTCGGCACTGGTGTCGTGCTCTGGTCACTGTTCACAGTGCTAACCCCACTTGCGGCGTCCTTCGGTTTGACCATTTTAATTATTAATCGCGTCTTGATGGGCATGGGTGAAGCCGTCACGTTCCCCTCGATTTACAGCCTGCTCGCGCGCTGGATACCCCAGTCGGAGCGCGCCCGGGCAATGGGTTTCATCAATAGCGGCATACCCTTGGGCACTGTCGTCGCGCTTGTCGTCACACCGATGATTGTGGAGGCGTGGGGTTGGCCCTGGGCATTTTATCTATTCGGCGCACTGGGTATTGTGTGGTTTTTTGCGTGGCAAAAATACGTTACATCAGAGCCCGGCAAACACCCCGATATTTCGCCAGAAGAGCTTGCGCATATTCAATCTGAGGGCGAGCCGACCAAAGCAGAGGGCGCGCCACCCCTTTGGAAACTGATTAAATCACCCGCCATTGTGGCCATTATGGTTGCGCACTTCTGTAACAACTGGTCGCTCTTTTTAATGCTCACGTGGCTGCCGACCTTTATCAACAAGGGGCTCGGTGTTGATTATGCCTCGGTAGGCTGGTTCACCATGGTGCCATTTATTATCTCGGTGGTGTTTTACAACATTTCCGGTGGTGTAGCCGACCGCATGATTAAAGGCGGTATGGCGGTCATCAGAGTGCGAAAAATTATGCAGACCGTGAGTCTCGGCGGCATGACGGCGGCCATGATGGTGGTGGGTTATGCCGACAATGTTTGGATGGCCATCGGAATTATGACCGTGGGCAATATTCTCGGCTCGGCAGCCATTGGTGGATTTGTCGTTAACCATATGGATATTGCCCCCAAGTACGCAGGCACCCTGATGGGCATTACCAATACTGTCGCTGCGGTCCCCGGCATTATTGGGGTCTACGCAGCGGGCATGATTCTTGAACTGACGGGTTCTTGGGTGCTGGTGTTCCAACTGGCGGGCTGCGTATCACTGTTTGGCATGATCTTTTATCTGCTTTTTGCCAGCGCAGAAAAGCAGTTTGACTAATCGCACTCTGAGCAACAGCCAACCGGCTCGAATCAACGAGGTATTTGCACCATGAACCGCCACCAAGCCATTGCCCTGCTGACCGCGTCCGGTCAGCCCATGGAACTCATCCAGAGCGAACTTTACGGAGTGCCCTGCCGCCGCTATAAAAACGCGCCGCAAACTCTGCGCCAGCTCTTTGAAGACAATTTAAGCGAGTTACCGTTTATTGTCTTTGCTGAAGAGCGCTACAGTTTTCAGCAAACATGGCACAAGGCCAGCGCCTTGGCCTGTGCTCTGGTTGAAGACTTTTCCATTGGCAAAGGTGATCGAGTCGCTATCTGCATGCGCAATTATCCTGAGTGGATTATGGCGTTTAATGCCATCACCTCGATTGGCGCAATTGCTGTCGCGCTCAATTCACTCTGCCAAGCAGACGAATTAGTCTATGGCGTCACCAACAGCGGCAGCACCCTGCTAATTGCTGACCAAGAGCGGGCCAATCTGCTCTCTTCAGACATCGCGCAACCCTGGACAACCATCGTCGTGCGCGGCGATGTGTCTCAGCAAACCGATTTTCTACAGTGGGATACTGTGGTCGCGCCGCACGCGGGCAAACCGATGCCAGTAGCTGATATTGCGCCCGAGGATGACGCGATTATTCTTTACACCTCCGGCTCAACTGGCCATCCGAAAGGGGTGGTCTCATGCAACCTCAGTGTTATCAGCGCCCTACTGAGCTGGGAGCTGGAATTAATGGCTTTGGTGGTGGTAAAACAAATAGAAATACCTGTGCCGGTCTATCAGGCAGCCGGATTGGCGGGTGTACCTCTGTTTCACGCAACCGGCTGTCATGCGGTTTTTCTCGCTTCTTACCGAGCACAGCGCAAGCTTGTTTTGATGACGAAATGGGATGCTACGCGCGCAGCACAACTTATCGAACAAGAGAGGATTAGCTCTTTTATCGCACCCTCCGCCATGACCAGTGATTTGATCTATCAAGCCGCCAAGGGCGGTAATGATTTATCCAGCTTAGCGGTGGTTGGTGGTGGCGGCGCCGCGCGGCCACCCGAGCAGGTAAAGACGATCGACCGCGCCTTTTCTAACGCCATGCCAAACACGGGCTGGGGTATGACCGAAACCAATGCTATTGGTACGTCTATTGCGGGAGAGGACTATCTAGATCATCCCGCGAGCTCGGGCCGCACCGCACCCGTATTGAATATTCGCATCGTGGACGAACAGGGCGCTGAACAGCCGGCTGGCAAAAATGGCGAAGTACAGGTGCGCGGTACGTCGATGTTCCGCTGTTATTGGAATAACCCCAAGGCAACCGCAGATTCTCACGACAACGGCTGGTTCAAAACCGGCGATGTCGGTTATCTCGACGATGAGGGGTTTTTGTTTATCGTTGATCGAATTAAAGATATGGTTATTCGCGGCGGGGAAAACATCGGTTGTGGCGAAGTAGAGGCAGCGTTGCTCGAGCACCCACTGGTCCGGGAAGCAGCAGTCTACTCTGTTCCAGACGAGCGTCTCGGTGAAGAGGTCGGTGCCACCCTCTTCTGCGACGGCACCTTAGTTGAGGCAGAGGCGCTGCGCGAATTTCTCGCCACTCGTATCGCGCGGTTTAAAATACCGCGCTACCTGCATATCACAGGCAGTTGTCTGCCCCGCACCGGTTCTGGGAAAATTTTTAAGCTGCAGATTCGACAAGAGGCCTTGGCAAGACTGTCCAACAGCGACAGTTAGTCTTTAAGGGCGATCTTCAAAGCGGTGTTGCGCGTGATTCTTGACCACCTTATCGGCGGAGAAAATACGCCCGTTCATGGCAATATAGACGCCAGGCGACACAGTCTGTAGCGCACCCACCGCAGTGCCAATATTAAAAATAGCGTCCGTCTTAGCAAAGGCTGCCGGTTGCAAGGCGCCGGTGAGGACAATTTTTTTATCGCTAAAACCACGCAGCCAACGCGCTGTTTCAACCATACCATCAGTGCCGTGAGAAATAAGAATGTGCTCTGCCGCTGAGGCAGCCACAGCCTTTTGAATTTGACGGCGATGATCATCCGTCATATCGAGACTGTCCAAGCGCATCAATTCTTCAACCTGCACCTCAAAGCCGACATTCATGCTGGCCAGAATACCGCCGATAACGGGCTCGCCGATTTGAAATTCACTCAGGGCATCAAAATAAATTTTGTCGATGGTACCGCCGGTGGTCAAAATATGTAACTTCACTGTTTGCTTAATCCTTTAAAGGCATCACGGGTTAAATTTTCAAGGGAGCCATCGGCATGGACAATAATATTGTCTTCAATGCGAATACCGCCGTAGGGCAAAAATTCATTAATACGCGACCAATTGACGGTATCGGCGAACTCACTGTTGCGCAGCTTATTCAACAGTGACGGAATAAAATACAGTCCCGGCTCTACTGTGTGAATTTGGTTGGCCACCATGGGGGCTAAGTTGCGCAGCTTGGGGTATTTTTCCGGCGCAGGTAGCGGATCGCCCTTTGCGTTAGCAAAACGGCTGCCTTTATCGTGGACGTTGCAGCCGAGGTGATGGCCGAGACCGTGTGGATAAAAGGTCGCAGTGAGATCAATGTCCATCGCACTGTCCACCGAGGTTGTAATAACGCCAAACTCAACTAACACTTCAGCAATTTTTCGGTGCGAGAGTATCTGCAAATCAACGGGACTCTTGCCAATACCGCCCGCCGCGCAGAGCTCTAACTGCTTAATATCTAACAGCTCAATCATTGCGGCAAATTCAGAGGCGGGATCATAGGCGTAGGTGCGTGTAATGTCTGACGCATAACCTCTGACATCAACACCGGCATCCAACAAAAACGAGCGCGGGGTCTGCCGCTGCTTGAACAGATCGTGGTGATGCAGCACCGCGGCGTGCTCGTTCACCCCTGCGATAATGCCATAGGGCATTTCATTTTCACTTTGATCACAGGCGCGTAGATAGGCAGCCGCTATTTCGAGTTCTGAACAGCCTGCCATAAAGGCGTCGTAAGCAGCAACATGGGCGCGCGCTGCGAGATGCGACGCTTCGCGTACAGAGTCTTGTTCATAGGGCGTTTTCGCCAAACGCTGGAAATCGATTTGATTAATCACCGCCTCGGGATTCCAAGACTCGGCTGCCACCGACAGACTATTGGTCGAATTGATAAAGGCCGTGCCGCCGTGCCGCGAACTCAACTGCTGCTGAACCTCGGCAATGGTACTGTACTCAACAATATTCAACGCATCTTCAAAGCCCGCTGGCAAGGACTGTGGTGCCGTGTGCCAAATATCTTCAACACAGAGTAAAAACAGGGTTGGCTTACTCGACCCAGCGGCTATCTGCAAAAATGAGCCTGCGCGCTTATTCAGCGGAACCCACTCTTTAAAGTAAGGATTCGCCTTGAACGGGTAAGCCATATCATCTTGGAACTGCATCAGCGTGTCACCAGAGTCAATAACAATTTCACTAAAGCCTGTGGCGTCGAGAATCGCCTGAAATCTCGCCAGCTTTTCGGTCACATGCTGAACATAGAGCGCCGCTGAGCTATTGAGCTGATGAGTTTTTTTATTGTTCTGCATTATCTTTACGGTCGTCCCCGTTTTAGTGAGTTATCGCGCCAGCATTCTAGCATTGAAATTAGGTGTTTTTATCGGTTAACCGCGCCCTCTGCGTCAGTCAATGACTCGCAGCTTTTTCCACGCTGCGTGCCGAAAACGCACGTAATGTACCACACACATCAGAAAACCATTAAGGAGAAAAAACACCCAACACCAAAGCAGATGGCCACCCCAAACATTGACGATTAGCGCCGCTGGCAACACCAGCACAAGCCAGCTCGTCACAATACCCGTCCAAGCGACAAAGCGAGTATCACCGGCACCTTTGAGTGCGCCTGCCATCATCATGGACACTGCCTCAAACAGGCAAAACAGCGCAACAAAGCGCACTAAGTCATGCACCAGAGGCACTGTCTGACTGTACATGGCTGCGTCCATGCCACTGGAAAAGGGCGCGATAAACCAATCTGGCTGCAAGACCAAAAACAGCCCCGCAATAACAAAGAATACGGCAGCCAAATGGACCGCGGAATGGGTGGCGCGCTCCGCCGACTGCGGGTCGGAATTACCCAGACGCTGCCCAACCAAAATTGATACCGCAATACTCATACCCGACACAGGCATAACCGCCACCATAAATACATTCATAGCAATACTGTGGGCGGTTAGCTCTGCCACACCAATTTTGCCGATCAACAAGACAAAGAGGGTCCACGCCAAACTTTGCATTTGCATCTGCACGCCAACCGGGAAGCCAAAGTGCAACAGCCGCTTAAAGCGCCGCCAGTCTGGCCGCCAGTGTCTATGAGTGCCATACAATGCGCGGTATTCTGGCTTTAAAAATATCCATATCTGCACCGCAGTACCCACCGCTACCGAGATCACCGTTGCCCATGCGGCTCAGGCAACACCCATGGCGGGCAGTCCCCAGCGGCCAAAAATCAACAGGTAATCCATCACCAAGTTAATGAGGGTAATTAACAAATTACTCCACATCACCACCCCTGTGCGGCTGATGCCGGAAAAGAACCCTGACAGCGCACCCGACACGATCATCAGCGGAATCGAGAACAGAATAATGCGCGCATAACTAACCTCCATTTCCTGCAGAAGAGGGTCGTGCCCAATAAGCGCAAACAGCGGTTTAATAAAAATAATCACCGGCACGATAATCAACAGCGCCAAACCCACCACATAAAAACCTTGCCAGACACTTGCCCCAATTTTTTGAAATTCTCGGGCGCCCTGGTACTGAGCCACAAAAACACCCACATAGCTGGATATGCCAAGGAAAAGTGAGGTTAGGGTAAAACAGACAAAAAACGCAGGGACAGTCGCTGCCAGCGCATTGGAATCAAACCACGCGAGAAACATGCGATCGATAAAACTCTGCAAACTACCGGAGCTAGTGGTGATAATTAACGGTATAGATAAAACTAACACTTCCTTGTAACCGCTGGGGCTGTGCCAGCGGCGTTTTAATGCGCGAAACATATTCCGTCCAGTTAATGAATACGCCACGTTTTAGCCGATTTTTGGGGAGCAAAAAGGATTTTTAGTGGCCACACAGAGTTGGTCTGTGCGATGAATTTTAACAACGAAATCCAGACACTGACGAGAAGGCTACCAATAATCGATAAGCCAGTCACACTTGCCAGTCATACTTGAGGGAGACCTCAAGACCAGAGCCACACCGAGAAACCACGCAGAATACGTTGGGATGTGTCGGAATGCGTAAAAAGGTGTGAATAGCCCAAAGCAAACTAAATAGGGATTTCTGCCAGGGGGGATCTGCGAAACATCAGCGCCAATGGCTTCCGTTGCCGACCCTTATAAGACTGCGTGAGGACAGAAATCCCTACCTATAAATCGATTATTTTTTTCGTATCAGACCTTTGTTCGCTTAAAGTCGTGCAGCACTAAATAGAGGCAAGGGATCAAAATCAGCGTAATCGCCGTTGCCGCGACAATACCAAAGCTCAAAGAGATGGCCATGGGAATCACGAACTGCGCCTGCATACTGGTTTCAAACAGCATAGGCAGCAGGCCGACGAAGGTGGTCGTTGTGGTCAAAAAGATTGCCCTAAAACGACGTTTACCCGCCGCCAACAACGCTTCCTCTTCCGTATCCACACTCTCTCTAGCCCGATTGGCAAACTCCACCAAAATCAGACTATCGTTGACCACCACACCTGCGAGTGCAATCAGACCAAAAATAGAGAGCATGTTAATCGTTACACCAAACAAAATATGGCCCACCACCGCACCAATAAACCCAAACGGAATCACCGACATAATCACCAGCGGCTGTGCATAAGAGCGCAGCGGCACGGCCAGCAGGCCGTAGATTAGGAACAGCGCTGCCATAAACCCAAGCAGCATGCGGCTGACCAAGCGGCTCTCCTCTTGACTCGAACCACCCAGAGCAAACTCCACGCCAGGATATTGTTCAAGTAACTGCGGCATGTAGTTTTTCGTGATATCGGAGATAACCGCACTGCTCTGCACTTTGGCGGTTTCAACGTCAGCAGTCACGGTGACTGTGCGTTTGCGCTCTGTGCGCGAGATAGTGGTCAAACCTAGTCCCAAGCGAATGTCGGCCACTTCGCCAATGGCAACAACTTGCCCACCCGCTGTGCGGATGTGCATATCCTCAATGGTTGCCAGTGAACGACGCTCTTCTAACGGGTAGCGCACCATCACTTTAAAGGTTTCGGCGCCGCGCTGAAGACGCTGCACTTCCTCACCGTAAAATGCCTGTCGCACTTGTCGGGCAATGTCGGCTAAGGTGATATTTAACTGGCTGGCGTAGGGTTTTAAACCAATCAGTATCTCGCGGCTTCCAACACCCTGCGAATTGTAAATATCAAACACGCCGTCGTATTCGCCCAACTTATCCTGAAGTGCAGTACTGGCCAAGGTCAGCTGCTCTGGGTCGGGGCTTGATAACGCAAGGTTAATCTTTGCACCGCCACCCGAGTTGGTGGTTGAGTAGTAATTTTGTTTGCGCACGTTAGGCAAGTTACCCACTTCCTGACGCCACAATTTTTCAAATTCAACGGAGCTAATACTGCGCACTTCAGCATGGGTGAGCTGCACAAGAAAGTTAATTTCAATATCAGAGCCTGTGTAGACAAGCAGATGCTCAATCAGTCCTGCACGGCCGGGGTTTTCCTCGCGGTAGCGTTTATCAACGGCATAGGCAGCCTGTTCGACACTTTTCAGGGTGCCAATAAGGCTCTCTTCAGAGGTGCCATCATGCATAATAATAATGGCTCGGATATCGTCGCTCGGCACATCAGGGAAAATCTCAAAGCGCGCAACTCCGCTGGCAACCGCGCCAAAGGAGAGAATCAATACCGCACCAAACGACGCCAAGGTCACGTAGCGGTGGCGCATGCACTTTTCTAGAAACGGCTGGTATTTGTTGTCTATAAAAGCGGTCATTTTCGTGTCGATAGACGCTTGCCACCCTTCGATAAAACGCCAGCGTGACGCTTTTTTCTTGCCAAACCGGAGGCCCACCAAATGCGAAGGTAAAATCAGCTTGGATTCGATCAAGGAGAACAGTAGACAGAGAATAACCACCACAGCGATAGCTTCTAAAAACGCCGAGACATTGCCACCGACAAACAAAATCGGGACGAATGCTGCAATCGTCGTCATCACGCCAATGGTCGAGGGTGTGGCCACTTTTTGAGCACCGGCAATCACGGTTTCCGCTGGCGCGATATAGACATAATCCTCTGCGGCGGCGTCAGATAGTTGGCGGGCCTCTGCCGCACCCTTGTCCGCTTCATCTTTCGCTTCGCTAAAAATGCTCTCGCCGATCACAATGGCATCGTCAACCACAATACCCAGCACCATGATAAAGGCAAACAGGCTCAGGACGTTGATATTGACGTTGTAGGGTGTGATAGGCATTAACCAGAGCGCGCCAAGAAAACTCACCGGAATGCCGAGCATCACCCAGCCAGCCACTTGCAAGTTGAGGAACAAGCCAAGCACAACCGCCACCAGCACAGCACCCATCGCGAGGTTGCTGAGCATCATATTAAGGCGTCCACGCAAGTGAAAAGACTCATCGAAAACATAGTCAATACTCAACCCTTCGGGGAGATCGCCACGCTTTTCGTCTATGTATTTTTTCACCGAGTCGCTGATGGTGATAATGTCTTGGCCCTTCAGCGAAAACACGCCCAGCGCAAAGGAATTTTCTTGATCAAAGCGGGTTACACGGCTTGTTTCAACAAATCCATCGGTCACGTCAGCGACATCGGACAGCAACAGCTGCGTTCCATCGGCATTGCTGCGCAAGACGAGATTGGAAAACTCCTGCCCCGTGTAAGCCTTGCCCTGGGTTCTGACTAGGACGTTGCCATTTTCTGCGCGAATCATGCCAGCCGCCAGATCGAGAGAGGACGAGCGCAATACTTGGGCAACTTCATTAAGGGTTAAATTTAACTCGCGCAGACGGTTTTCTTTAACCTCGATAGAGATTTCGTAGTCGTTGACACCCCACAGCATGACCCGCTTAACATCCGGCAGCTCCAGCAGCTCGTCGCGCACCTCGAGACCAATCTCTTTGCGCGTGCGTTCATCCATGGCGCCGTAGACCGACACGTTCATCACCCAACCAAACATTTCAATGCGACTGACATTGGGTTTTTCCAGCTCTTTGGGGAACCCGACAATACTGTCAATGCGGTTCTCCACCTGGGCCATAATTTCGTTGATATCTTCGCCGGGCTCAATATCGAGAGTGACGCGGGCAAAATCGCGGCTCGCCCGCGCGGTAATTTCTTTAATACCTTTCATGCCCTTAAGCGCGGCTTCAATGGGCAATATCACGCCTTTCTCAACTTCGACCGGCGCAGCCCCGGGGTAAGGCACGGCAATTTGAATAACGTCAATATCGGAGCGCGGAAACATATCTTTGCTGATACTGAGCGCCGAGACCAAGCCCGAAACCACCACAAACGCCATCAGCAAATTTGCGGCAACGGGGTTCTTTGTAAACCACGCCAACAAGCCGTGAGACTGACTGTTCATCATTCCGCTCTCTCTGGGCTAACACGCATACCCTCAATGACAACGCCCACGGCGCTGACAATAATTTCTACGCCCTCCTCAAGACCCGTGCGCACAAAGTAAAATTCGTCATCGCTGTAAACCGCTTCGACCTTTTTCAAACGCAGCCGGTTTTCACTGTCGACTGTCGCCACATTGCTACCTTCCAGCAGCGCATGGCGCGGCACAGCAAACACATCGTCGATCTGCTTGCCCTTGATCATCGCCGTAACAAAGGTTCCCATTAGCAGCGGCATCCTGTCTTCAACGCCCTTTGTGTTGTAGGGATCGACCACATCAACCACCACGTACTGGGCGCGATTGCGCTCATCAACAACACCTTCCGAACGGGTCAACAGACCGCGCCAGCTCGCTGGTTTCCCCGCCACGGAGCCTTTTAGAATGATTTCCTGAGCGGACATCGCCACCGGCGAGGCCAATGGATTCATCATCGATAGATCACGTGTTGTCAGCGGCAGGCGGATTTCCGCAACGTCGATGGCGAAAGTCTCACCCATCCGCGCGCCAATGGTGACAAACTGGCCAATGTCCACAGACTTGTCAGCGACCATACCTGTGTAAGGAGCGCGAATAGTGGTTTTCGCCAGCTTCTTCTTAGCTTGCTTGACCTCGGCCTGCGCCTGCAACAGATTGGCTTCAGCTTCCGCCAAGTAGGGTTCGCGCAATGCCAGCAATGGCGCCTCTGAAGCCGGTCTGCCGGTCATCGACCACTCCTTTGCTGCCTGCACGGAGCGCGCTTTCTCAAAGGTCAACTGTGCCTGCACGCTGATTAGCCGCGCTTCGGCCCGCTGCAGAGCCACCTCGTAATCTGTCGGATCGAGCTGCAACAGCAAATCACCGGCGTTAAATACGCCGCCTACAACAAACGCCGGAGAAACCTTGAGAACAACGCCTGAAACTTCCGCAATCAGCGACGTGCGCGTGCGCGGCATTACCGTCCCCTGCGACTCAACCATTAACTGCGCCTGGGTTCTGTGCAAAATTTCTGTTTCTACTGCCACCGACGGCTCAGGTGCATCCAATTTCATTGGTGCAGGCTTAAGCAGGAACATGGCAACAGAAAGCAGTACAGCTCCCGCCAGAATCATGAGGGGTAAAAAGAATTTTTTCACAAAGATTTCCGTTTTTTATATTAGCGATTTTCAGTCGGCAGTTTAATCGTTCCGGCGCGATTATAGCAGCTTATTCTAGCAATAAAAATTTGCACTCAAGACTGATCCAAGCCTTTGGGTGCCCCGTAACTCTCTGGTCTTAACCTATATTGTGAACTATCATGCAAGCCAACTTAACGAATAGCGAAGCCCCACCAATTATGGATGAACGCATAGCTATTTTTAGCGGCGCAGAAAAACGCTCGGACCAATGGACACTGTTACTCATTGCCGTAGGCCAAAAGCGTGATCGCGCTGCCTTTGCTCAGCTCTTCAAACATTTCGGCCCCCTGCTGAAGGGGTTTGCTCACGCTGCACGCAATGAGGGTTGGTTCCCAGGACTGGGCGATGATCTCGTGCAAGAGGTGATGATTAAAGTGTGGCAGAAAGCCCACGGATTCAACGCCGAAAAAGCCTCCGCCACTACGTGGATTTACACCGTTGCTAGAAACTGCCGCATCGACATGTTGCGCCGCAAGAGCAACACCCAACACTTACCCCTAGAAAATGAAGACTTTTGGTCTGAGCCTGACGAAGAGACGCCGATTTCGATTCTGCAGCAGAAACGCAGTGAAGATCGCGTCCAAACCGCGCTGGCACAGCTGCCGAAAGAGCAAGATGAAATATTGCGCAAGGTCTATCTCGAGGGAAAATCCCACGCCGAAGCCTCCGAAGAACTCGGACTGCCACTGGGCACCGTAAAATCGAGAGTACGCCTAGCGTTGCAGAAAATGCAGATTATGATCTCTGTAGAGGAACAAGAATGAATAACTCAACTAACTTCCACCCCACCGACAGCATGCTAATTGAGTTTTCAGCCGGCAGCTTGGGCGTTGCTCCCTCCATCTGTGTGTCTGCACATCTGCATTTTTGCGCAAGCTGTCGCGCGCAGTTGAAACGCCTGGATCAGGTTGGCGGGCAACTTCTGGGCGCAAGCAACAGCTTCGCCGTCGATGATGATGCCTTCGATAAACTGATGGAAAAGATTGACCGAGCCGAGGAGCCTGTCGCGCAAGAGAACAGCAATCGCAAAATGCCCTTCAGTGTGAACAAGCTGCTCAGCAAAGCCCTCGTCAAAGACAGCTGGCAGCGGTTGACCTCGTCTGTTGCAATTGCCCGCTTCCGCACCGGCCAAGAAGAATTCGAAGTGGCGTTGCACAAAATCTTTGCGGGCGGTAAAACACCCAAGCACGATCACCACGGACTTGAATACACCGTTGTGCTCAAAGGCAGCTTCTCCGACGAGCACGCTGTCTACCGCGAAGGCGACTTTTTAGTGCGCAAACCGGGTGACGTTCATCAACCCATGGGCGCGAATAATGGCGAGTGCATCTGCCTTTCAGCGCTCTCAGCACCAATCAAACTGACAAACCCACTGGGCTTTTTGATGCAGCCTTGGTTGCGTATTAACCCAATGTAATTGAGCTGCATCCGCTTCTATGAGGTGGATGCGATCGCTCGCACTTGTGCCATCTATTTTGCGATTTTGAATTCTCTCTGAGCGGCTATTCCGCTACACTGCGCGCTTCTATCACTGCACAACGTCGGCGTTATTATCAATGGCACAATACGTATACACAATGAATCGGGTGAGCAAAATTGTTCCGCCCAAACGCGAAATCCTAAAAGACATTTCACTGTCGTTCTTCCCGGGGGCCAAAATTGGCGTTCTTGGCCTCAATGGCTCGGGCAAATCAACTCTGCTAAAAATCATGGCCGGGCTGGATACAGAAATTCAAGGTGAGGCGCGGCCTATGCCGGGGCTCAATGTTGGCTATCTCGCGCAAGAGCCGCAGCTAGATCCCAACAAAGATGTGCGCGGCAATGTTGAAGATGGTGTGCGTGAAGCCGTCGATGCGCTCAAAGAACTCGATCAAGTCTATGCCGATTATGCCGACCCAGACGCTGATTTTGATGCTCTGGCCAAGCGCCAAGGCGAACTCGAGGCGATTATCGAAGCCTGGGATGCGCACAATCTCGACCATTCATTAGATGTTGCAGCTGATGCGTTGCGCCTGCCACCTTGGGATGCAGACGTCACCTCACTGTCGGGCGGTGAGCGCCGTCGTGTGGCGCTGTGCCGCTTATTGCTGTCACGCCCCGACATGCTATTGCTCGACGAGCCAACTAACCACTTGGATGCCGAATCGGTCTTTTGGCTGGAAAAATTCCTCGAAGAATTTTCCGGAACAGTGGTCGCTGTAACCCACGACAGATACTTTTTAGATAACGTGGCGGGTTGGATTCTCGAACTGGACCGAGGCCACGGCTTACCTTACGAGGGCAACTACTCCACGTGGCTCGAGGGCAAAGAGCGACGCCTGCGCACGGAGCAGAAACAGGAGGTGTCGCGTCAGCGCGCCCTGAAACAAGAACTCGAGTGGGTTCGCCAAAATCCAAAAGGCCGTCAGGCTAAAAGCAAAGCGCGACTGGCCCGCTTCGATGAGTTGAATTCGCAAGAGTTCCAAGCGCGCAACGAAACCAATGAGATCTATATCGCTCCGGGCGAACGCCTTGGCGACAAAGTGATCGTGATGGAGAATATCTGCAAAGGATTTGGCGATCAGATGTTGATCGACAATTTCTCTGTTTCGATTCCCAAAGGCGCAGTGGTGGGCATTATCGGCGGTAACGGCGCAGGTAAATCAACCCTATTTCGCATGATTGCTGGCACTGAAAAGCCCGACAGCGGCACTATCACCCTTGGTGAAACCGTTAAAGTTGCCTATGTTGAGCAGAGTCGTGATTCGCTAGACGACAACCATAACGTGTGGGAAGCCATCTCCGGCGGCCACGATATTTTGAGAATTGGTAACTACGAGGTGTCCTCGCGCGCCTATGCGGGACGCTTTAACTTCCGCGGTTCAGACCAACAAAAACGCGTCGGCGAATTGTCGGGCGGTGAGCGCGGTCGTCTGCATCTCGCCAACACCCTCAAGCAGGGCGCCAACGTTCTGCTGCTGGATGAGCCGTCGAACGATTTGGACATTGAAACCCTGCGCGCATTGGAAGAGGCGATTCTCTCTTTCCCAGGCTGCGTGATGGTGATCTCTCACGATCGCTGGTTCCTCGACCGTATTGCAACGCACATCCTGGCCTATGAGGGTGACAGCGAGATTCAGTTCTTCGAGGGTGGCTACAGTGAGTACCACGAGGACTTTATCCGCCGCAAAGGAGCCGATGCGCAACCCACCCGCGTGAAATATAAGCGTTTGAAAGCCTAGGGATATTCGATGAGCAGCATTTGGCACAACCGACCCAACTTAGACACCATCAACAATGGCATGAACAAAAACACCATCGTCGAGCTGCTCGGAATTACTATTACAGAAGTCGGCGATGACTTTCTCACCGGCACCATGCCGGCTGACGCGCGCACGTTTCAGCCTTATGGTGTAGTTCATGGCGGTGCAAATGTTGTGCTGGCGGAAACCCTCGGAAGTATTGCTGGGGCACATGTGGTTGATTTTGCGACAACTAAATGCCTTGGGCAGGAGGTCAGTGCAACCCACTTGCGCCCTGTCTCGTCAGGCCTTGTAACCGGTACGGCGCGACCTATTCACATCGGTCGCCGCTCGCATGTTTGGGAAATTCGTCTGGTCGACGACAATGGTAAGTTGAGCTGTATCTCAAAGCTGGTGCTGGCCATTCTGCCTATGTAAGTTTAAGGTGCCGCTCTGGCGCTGTCTGGACAGGATATCCAACAAGCGCCCGAGCAGCATACTCAATCTTGTGTGCTGTCCTCGCTAAGCTGAAGCCCGCCCCGCTGCCGTTTCCTCCTGCCACTGGAACAGGTTCATCTCGATAAAGAAAAACGCGACCAACCAAATAAACGCATCCCAAAAATCGAGGAAATCTCCCATCATGCCCCAATATGCGGCTGCGACAAATAGAATGCTGTAGAGGGTGCCCTTCACAAATTTACTGACACTGACAAAATAGCCGCCGAATTTGCCCTGTATCTGTAGCCAAACGTCCACTTCCAACATCAGCACCACCGCGATCCAAGTAATGGAATTGATGGTGTCGACCCAAGCCAACCGCTGAATCGCCAACCACTCTGCGGCAGTACCGATAATTTTCTGATCATTGAGTTTCATCAGAGCCTCGCCCTGCAGCGCGGCGCAACTCTGCAGATCCATCAACGGATATTCATCCAGCGTAACGATGGTGGAAAACCCCTGCCCCACAAGTGCGCAGATGTCGTCAACCAAAAAAAGACTAATATCGTAGGTGAAAAATGTCTTCATTAAGTAGCCATAAAAGGCATACAAAATAAATCCATAGGCAAGCGTCCTGGCTAACATAAAGCCGTATTTAACCTTGGGCTGACGAAGCACTTGATCAGAAATAACCGATGTTTCCAGCTCAAAAAGCAATAGCAGTAACAACCAAGCAGAGGTGTCGATGGTGGCTGCAAAACCACTGATAATTTCGCCTAGAACAAGTCCTTGGCTAAAGGTGTGCTGCGTTGCGAGGAACTCTTCTTGAAAGAAAAAATAGACGTTGATAGTCAGAAGCGCATAGACAGCGTACTTAAAGACAGTGAACAGTCGATGGGGGGAAACTGATTTACCAAAAGTCATGAACTATCCCGTAAACAAAATTTTTATTCTTCTTGTTGGGCAGTGTGCTTTTCGCCCGCGAATTTACTTTGCCAGTTTTTTTGCCAACACCCTGACGATGGTCTCGAGCCCGTCTTGGTCGCGACCGTCGAATCGCTCAAGACTTGGACTGTCAATATCTAACACGCCCACTAATTTCCCCCCAATCACAATCGGCACCACAATCTCAGACTGAGAGGCGGCATCGCAGGCGATGTGGCCCGGAAACTGGTGTACGTCTGCGACCACAATGGTTTTTCGTTGTGTTGCTGCAGCGCCACAGACGCCCGAACCCAGGTCAATGCGCGTGCAGGCAGGCTTGCCTTGAAATGGGCCTAGCACTAATTTGTTGCGCTTGAGCAGGTAAAATCCCACCCAATTAATATCCTCCAGCTCCATCCATAGCAGTGCGGAACAGTTTGCCATATTGGCGATCGGGTCTTTTTCATCTTCGATAAGGCCCTCTAATTGTTCAGCAAGTCGCGAATAATTCATGGGGTTAATTGCTCTCACGCATAGACTTTATCGGGCGCACCCAATAATTCAGATTATTATTTTGAGTAACCAATTCCTGTGCCGCAACTTCCGCCGCTTGGCGGGTTGGGTACTGTCCGTAAACAATCACATAAACCATACGCTCAGCACTGAGTAAATCACGAATTCTTATGACACCGTCGGCGGCGATAATTCTATCCGCAGCAGCTTCGGCGACCGCTTGCTGGAGATAGGCGCCGAGCTGCACCGTGTAACCATCGGCACTGATATCGAAGGGTTTTACACTGCTGGCGGAGCTCTCTAAGGCACTGGCTGGAGCCGTCTCCGCAACCACAGCGGTGTCACTACTTTTCGGTGCGCTGGCTGGTGGGTTATCGCTGGGTTTTACATCATCTTTGGACGCCAGGGGCACGCCCGATCTCAGTGCTGTTTCCCGGCAGCGCCAATTAGTTTTTGAATTTATATCGCCATCACAATGCCAACCGACATACTCTTCTGCGCCAGCCTGAGCGTCAGCAGAATCAATCGAGGCGCAGGCAGACAAGCTTGCTGCTAAACCAAAAAGTAATAACGTTTTTTTATTTTTAGAATTCATATGTAGGGGGTTGTCTGTTTGCACGGCCGCAGAGCGCAGAGCCGCTGCAACATTAAATCCCCATTCGGGACAGAATGTCTAGTATTTGCCGCAAGGTAAAGGCGACTTTTGGATACTGCGCTTCATAGACAAGACTCTTCTCTTCTAAAAGATCGGTCCAGTCACTTTCTATCTCAGGGTTAGATGACTGCTCCTCCAAGCGCAGAATACCCACAATCATATTGCTCAACAGGTCTTTTTCTTCTGGATGAATTTTCGTCGCACTTTCCAACTGGTTGTGTAGCTCTTGTAATCTGCTCTTTAGCTCGCTGCGATCCTTTGCGTCATGATCTGTCGCCATGTCTTTCTCCATTGCTGTTCTTGTCATTGGGTAACGGCAGGCACCGCTGTAGTGGGGGCGCCTCGCACTCTTCCAGTATAGACAGAATATAAACCACTCTAGACGAAACACGCCTGTCGCAAATAGGTGCCGCGCTCAAAACAGATGGCACAAATATTGCTGTACCCCTGCACAAGTCTGCTTTTAGTGCGTTTCGGCACCAAAAAAGCACAGTAAAAGAGCAAAAAACACCCGACAACCGATTGAATGCACCATAAAGGTGCTCTTGCCGAGGAAATATTATGTTATCTCCCTACAAAACGCGCACTGCAGCGGCCTTTGCAGCCCTGCTCAGCGTGCTGCCAACAACGGTTTTTGCCGACGAATTGAATGGCGCCAACACCGCGTGGATTCTAACGTCAACAGCCCTCGTTCTGTTTATGACCATTCCCGGTCTATCGCTTTTTTACGGTGGCTTAGTGCGGTCCAAGAACGTGCTTTCCGTTTTAATGCAGTGCTTTGCTATCACCTGCCTCGCGTCGATCATTTGGTTTGTGGTCGGGTACAGCCTGGCGTTTGGCGATGGCGGCAGTGCCAATGCCTTTATCGGCGGCTTGGACAATATCTTTTTAGCCAAGGTATTGGAGGACTCCATGTCGGGCGATATCCCCGAGTCGGTGTTCGCCATGTTCCAAATGACTTTTGCCGTCATTACGCCCGCGCTGATTGTGGGTGCATTTGCGGAACGCATGCGTTTTAGCGCGATGTTGCTGTTTAGTGGTCTCTGGTTAGTCGTAGTCTACTCGCCTATCACTCACTGGGTTTGGGGTGGCGGCTGGTTAGCGGAAATGGGGCTGCTGGACTTCGCCGGTGGTACCGTCGTTCACATCACCGCCGGCGCAGCCGCGCTAGTTGCTGCGTTGGTATTGGGCAACCGCAAGGGCTTCCCAACACAGGCAATGCCACCACACAATCTCACCATGACCGTCACTGGGGCAGGCATGCTGTGGGTGGGATGGTTTGGTTTTAATGCTGGCTCGGCGCTGGCGGCCAATGGCGACGCAGGGATGGCAATGCTAGTCACACATATCTCCGCCGCCGCGGGTTCTCTCGCTTGGATGACAATGGAGTGGGTCAGATACGGTAAACCCTCCGTGCTGGGTATTGTCACGGGCATGGTCGCAGGACTTGGCACAATCACCCCCGCATCAGGCTTTGTGGGCCCTGGTGGCGCACTGGTGATTGGCTTTAGCGCGGGGATTGTCTGTTATTTTGCAACGCAGGCGATCAAGCAGCGCTTTAAAATTGACGACTCATTAGACGTATTCCCCGTGCACGGCGTCGGCGGCATACTCGGTACGTTTTATGCGGGCATTTTTGCCTCTGATGCGCTCGGCGTGTTCAGCGGACAGGGCTATAACGAGGGTATGGATATGGGTTCTCAAGTGTATGTGCAACTTGTGGGAATCGGCGCGACGTTCGTCTTTACCTGTGTAGTGACATATTTACTGTTGAAAATAGTTGATCGCGTGTTAGGATTGCGTATTGACGGTGAAAATGAAACAAAGGGTCTCGATCTCGCAGAACACAATGAGAGGGGGTACGACCTATAATAATAAGGAATGTAGGGGACTAACAATAAAGGCCCGAACATCACCACTGAGTCTGTTACTCAAATGCTAGTGGGGTGAACCAAAGGGGCGTTAAGCCGCTGATTGCGATCAGCGGCTTTTTTATGTCTCGCGCTTTTGCTACTCGACAGTTCCCTCGCGGCATGTCGTGCACCTAAATGCATCGATTTCATATCAGAGCAAAGTACTGTATAAGGGCGCTATGAAAATCCCAAAACGCATACAACCACTTATCGACGACGGCGTCGTTGACGAAGTTATTCGCCCGTTGATGAGCGGTAAAGAAGCCGCCGTCTTTGTTGTCCGTTGTGGCAATGAAATTCGCTGTGCGAAAGTCTACAAAGAGGCCAATAAACGCAGCTTTAAACAGGCGGTGCAATATCAAGAAGGGCGCAAGGTTCGCAATAGCCGGCGTCAACGGGCCATGGAGAAAGGCTCGCGCTTTGGGCGCAAACAGCAGGAAGAGACCTGGCAAAATGCTGAAGTCGACGCGCTTTACAAGCTGGCAGCCGCGGGCGTTAGAGTACCCACACCCTACGGCTGCTTTGACGGCGTTCTCCTGATGGAGCTTGTCACTGACAGTACGGGGGAGGTAGCACCGCGCCTTAACGATGTCTCCATGTCACCTGAGCAGGCCATCGAAGATCACACAGTAGTTATGGAATATGTGCAACGCATGCTCTGCGTGGGCTTGGTGCACGGCGATCTGTCTGAATTCAACGTGCTGGTGGACGACTACGGCCCGGTGATTATTGATCTACCTCAGGCGGTGGATGCCGCTGCCAACAATCACGCTGAGCGAATGCTGGCGCGCGATATCAACAATATGACGGTCTACTATGGCCAGTATGCCCCAGAGTTACTCGAAACCCAGTACGCGAAAGAGATGTGGGCACTCTATGAAGCCGGCGATCTGACGCCCGAAACTGAACTGACTGGCTTGTTTGAGGAAGACACCACACTGGCTGACGTCGACACGGTGCTCGAGGAAATTAAAGCGGCGCTAGAGGCCGAGCGGGACCGCCAAGAGCGTTTGCGCGAAGCCGACGCAGACTAGCCTCGCGCCTGTTCAAAGTAGCGACACATCATTTCAGCACCCTCCAAAATCCGTGCGGAGTGGCGCTGCATAAGGTCTGCCGGAATTAGGTAGACATGCTGGTTTTTTACCGCAGAAATAACATCCCACTGCTGCCAATCATCAAACCAATGGGGTTTCTCCTCTTGGCTGCCACCGGCAATAATCACTTCTGGGTCTGCGGCCACAACCGATTCGATATTCACGTAAGGCACCAACGGCACTGCGTCAGCAAAGACATTTGTCCCGCCGCAGAGCTCAATCACACTGCTCACCATGTGCTCGCGATTCAAGGTGATCAGCGGCTCGTCCCAAATTTGATAAAAAGTCCGCACTGAACGTTTGGTTGAGAAGTTGTTGCGCAACCCTTCCAATCGATCTCTGAAAGCCTGCGCTTTCACCTCTGCCTCTGGGCTGTGGCCAGAGAGCTTGCCGAGCCGCAAAAAGAGTTCAGGAATATCCTCAAGCTTGCGCGTCTCAACAACAAATACAGGAATCCCCAACTGGCGAATGCGCTGAATAATCTTGTCGCCATTGCCCGACTGCCAGGCGACAACCACGTCCGGTTTTAAGGCTACAATCAATTCATAGTTGGCGGCGGCATAGTTGTTCACACGGGTAATGTTTTCGGCTTGGGGAGGGTAGTTGCTGTATTCATCGGCACCCACAACCTGATCGCCAGCACCGATATAAAACAGTACTTCCGTCAGACTCGGAGCCAAACTGATCACCCGCTGCGCGGGTTGAGACAGCCGAACATCGTTGCCCGTATCGTCGCGCAGAGTAATGTCCGCCCACGTTGGCGCCGCCAAGACTGCCATCTCAGCAACAAGGACCAATGCCCATATCCATCGTTTCATTCAGTGATTACCAGTGGTTTATGAGTAGTCGGATGGCGGTCAATAATCGCCTTCACACCAAATACCTGTTGAATAAGCTGCTCGGTTAATATTTCTTCGGGAGAGCCTTGAGCAGCAATAAGACCGCCATCAAAAACCACCAATTTATCCGCACAGCGCGCCGCCAAATTAAGGTCGTGCAACACCATCACCACACCGACACCCCGCGCCGCCAGCTGACGCACAATATCCAAGGTCAATTTTTGGTGGGCGAGATCAAAGGCCGACGTGGGCTCATCCAGAACCAGAAACTGCTCCTCCCCGGGACAGGGCTGCCAAATTTGTGCCAATACTCGCGCCAGCTGCACGCGCTGTTTCTCGCCGCCTGACATCTGAGTGTAGAAACGCTTCTGCAAGTACTGAGCATCGACCAACTTAAGTGCCTGCGCCCCAATCTCAGCATCGGTGGCACTGCCTGTTTGATGAGGAATACGGCCCAATCCGACGACTTCGTTGGCGGTAAAAGGAAAGTTCAGCGTGGTGTGCTGGGGCAATACAGCAAGCAGTTGCGCCCTCTCGATAATAGGCCATTGACTGAGGGTGCGACCGTTCAATAGTACGCGCCCTTTGCTGGCCTGCATCTCACCGGTCAGTACACGCAGTAGACTGGATTTTCCGGCACCGTTGGGGCCAACGATTGCCGTGACTTTGCCCGCCTCGACCGTCATGGAGACATGGCGCAACAGATCAAACCCCGAGCGATGCAGTGAAATATTTTCCGCGCACATACTCATAAATCAGAGCTCCCTGCGCTGCTGCAGGAGCAAGGCGATAAAAAACGGTGCGCCCAACAGCGCGGTCAGAATGCCTGTGGGCAGTTCAGCCGGCACGAGGACAATCCGCGCCAAGCTGTCGGCGATCACCAACAACAGCGCGCCCGCCACTGCAGAGGCGGGAATTAACCAGCGGTGATCTGGCCCGATCAACAAGCGCACCACATGGGGAACAATCAGCCCAACAAACCCCACCATGCCCGCAAGGGCCACGGTAAGACCAACGCCCAGTGCAGTTAAAATAATCAATCGGCGTTTGACCCTCTGCACATCAATGCCCAGATGGCGCGCCTCAGACTCGCCGAGCAGTAGCGCATTCAATGCCCGACTGTCCCTGGGGAATGCAGAAAAGAGGAGAACAGCAACCAGTGCCATCATGCTAACTTTTGGCCAATTGGCACCACTCAGATTGCCCATTTGCCAGAGGCTGATCTGACGCAGCATATCGTTGTCGGCAAAATAGCTAAACAGGCTGTTGAGCGCGCCGGCCAGCGCACCAATCGCAATCCCAGCCAGCAGCATCGTGGTCACCGAGGTGCCAATGTCCGAGGTGGCCAAGCGGTAGACCAACAATGTTGCGGCAAAGCCGCCGACAAACGCGCCAACAGCAACCAGCGACAAGCCCATCAAGGCACCCGTCTCAACAAAGCCTCCGGCCACAACAATCATTAAACTGGCACCCACCGATGCGCCGCTGGAGACACCAATCAGCGAAGGATCAGCGAGAGGATTGCGAAACAGTCCCTGCATAACAGCGCCAGTGCTGGCAAGAACAGCGCCCACCAGTATCGCGAGCAGTATTCGGGGCAGGCGTATTTCAACTAAAATCAGATGAATTTGCGCGGCGACAGGCTCGCCAAAAAGCGCACCCGACATGGCCGACAGACTATCGGCAAGGGAAATATTGACAGTGCCAACCGTCATGGAAAAGAGCGCCGCTGCGGGCAACACGAGTGCCAACAGCCAAATTAGCCGTGATGCAGAGAGGCGCCTCAATTAAAAATCCACGCCCTTGCGCGCCTGAACACCGGAGTTGTAGGCATGTTTGATTTCCTTTAGCTCAGAGACAGTGTCGGCCCAGTCAATCAGTTCGGTGCCACCACCGCGACCGGTGACAACCACACTTTGGCTTTCAGGGCGATTGCGCAGTGCATTTAAAATTTTGTCTGCATCGAGGTACTTAAAACTGAGCATGTAGGTTAGCTCATCGAGCACAACCAAATGGTAGCTTTCGTCTTGCAGCATTTTCTCGGCGATCGCCCAGCTGGTTTCCGCGGCAGCAATATCGCCGGAACGATCCTGCGTATCCCAGGTAAATCCTGTTCCCATTTGATGAAAGGTCACCTCTGGGCACTTATCGCGAATATAGAGCTCCTCGCCCGAGAGTTGGACGCCTTTAATAAACTGCACCACGCCAACTTTATAGCCATAACCCAGTGCGCGCATCACCATACCAAATGCCGAGCTCGACTTTCCCTTGCCATTGCCGGTCAATAAAATGCCAACGCCCCGCTCTGTGTTGGCAGCAGCAATGGTGGCATCAATATTGTCTTTGAGCTTGGCCATTTTTTTCTTGTGAGATTGCTGTTTTTTATCATTATCGGCTGTCATTGTTTTCTCCAGCGCAACGCGCGTTTTATTTCAGGTCTGAACAACTATTTTCCGTATCAGAGAGTATGTCGGCATACACAAATCCGTCGCGGGTCACCACCTCACCAGAGGTTATCGTAACAGGCGTTCTAAACATAGGCCCGTCCCACGCGAAGGTGTGGAACTCGCCGCGCTCGCCACAGGGGTCGACGGATGCTGGCAGGCTTTCCAGAAGCGAGTAATCAAAGGCATGGCCCGCCAGCGTTTCAGGTAATTTGTTGGGGTCGAGACAGGTGATCACGGCTTTGAGGCCGCCATCGATCATCTCAGCTGCGAGCTGCAAGGTGGGAATTTGCCACAGTGGAAAAAGCAGTTGCAGCCCCGTGCCCTGCATTTTCTCCTCGCGGTAGCGCCGAATATCCTCGAGGAACAGATCCCCGAAGGCGATAGCATCCATTTGCAACTGTTGCTGCGCATCGGCCAGTGCAGAGCCCATCACAGCTTCATACTGTTCGTTCGAGCAGGGCCAGGGTAGCGGCACTTCAATCAGCGGCAGACCGGCGGCTTCAGCTTGCAGTCGCACAAGCTGCTGGCGCACACCGTGAATCGCCGAGCGGTTAAACGCGGCATTGAAGGTGGTCAGTAAACCAACCACCTCCACTGTCGGATCCTGCTGCAGCTGATAAAGGGTCCAGGCGGAGTCTTTACCGCTGCTCCAAGAGAGCAAAACCCGTGTCATTAGAGTTTAACCCGCACACCAAAACTGCCGCCAAAGCCAAGGGCCTGATAACCAAATACCTCTTCGTATTGGTCGTCGAGCACATTGTCGAGACGCAAATAGAGCTCCAACTGCTCAGTGGCTTGGTAATTGGTGGTGATATTCAGCAGCGTGTAGTCATCCAGCTCGACCACCTCAGACGGCATTGGCCAGGGCGGGAAAAAGACATCGTTCTGCGCGCCGTTGTACTGAGCGTTGATATTGATGTGCAGATTGTCTAACGCCTGCCATGCAAGGGTGGCACTGCCAGTGTGGCGAGCGCGACGCACTTCATCAACGTAGTGACCCATCGCGTCTGACTCGGTGGAGTCTGTGTAGGTATAGGCGGCGTTTAGGGTCAGTGTCTCGGTCAAATTTGAAAGGGCCGTGAGCTCGACGCCCTGACGCTGGCTGGCGCCGGTTTTGTTCGCGGAGGTGTAGGCAAAATTCACTGGATCGTAGACAAAGCCATCAATTTCATTATCCAGCGAGGCATCGAACAGCGTTGCCCCCAATCTAAGATCGCCATTGAGTAGCTCTTGATCAATGCCCACTTCCCACGAACGAGACTCTTCAGGCTGCAAATTAGGGTTGCCCACAAAATTGGTGTAATAACCGAAGCGCTCTGTAAAAGTAGGATTTTTGACCGCTGTGCCCCAAGCGCTGCGCAGACGAGTCTCTGGGGAGAGCTGGTAGCTCGCTTCCAGACGGTAGGTCTCGGCGCTGTCAAACTCGGAATTGTCGTCGTAACGACCACTCACGGCCAATGTCAGGCTGTCGGTAACATCGCTGCGGTATTCGAGAGCCACACTGTCAGTATTGCGCTGGCGATCTTGGTTGGGATCGTACACGCCCCACTGCACTGCCCCGCGCTGCTGCCACTCTTCCTCTTCGCGCTCAAGCAACAGCGACAGGCGCTGGGCAGACTCCTGCCAAAAAACCGAGCCTACGTATTGATACTGGTCTTTGGTTGAGGATGTACTGGTACCAAGCACTCCGTCGGAAAAATTTTCATTGTCGTTGTTCGACTGGGCAACCAGCACTTTGTTCTGCCAGCGGCCGTCGACTGAGCTGTGCTCCACCAGAAGCCGACCGGTGCTGTTGCGAAACTGTGAGGCGCGATCTTGATCTTCGACTATGCCATCGAAGTCAGCATCGGCATCATATTTATTCTGACCATCGGTCTGTCGCGCCGCAAAAGAAACACGCAGCTGCTCACTGACATCAACACCCGCCTTTAAGTTGACGCTGGTGTTGCGGTAGCCGTCTTTTTCATCGCCGGTGCGGGAAATATTGCCGCCTTCGGATTGTATGTGGGCAACACCCAGACGCAGATCCACGCGCTCGCCTTTGTGGCCAAGGGAGAGACCATTGTTCGTCGTTGACCAGCTACCCGTTTCAGAAAATGCACTGGCACTAAAGGGTTTCTCTCCGCTGCGGGTAATAATATTAATCACCCCAGCAACAGCGTCGCTGCCGTGAATAGCACTCTGCGGCCCGCGAATAACTTCGATGCGCTCGACATCAACAGCCGTCATATTGCCCCAGTTAACTTCATCGCCCTGCGACGGGTCATTCGCTTCAACGCCATCGACCAGCACCAGCAGGTGATTAGACTCGGCACCGCGCACGCGAACTTGGGTGTTTGATCCCAGCACCCCACTGCGGCTAACGGCGAGACCGGGTACATCGCGTAATAAATCACTCACCGTCAATGCCGCGCGATTTTTTAACTGCTCGCTATCGATCACAGTAACCGCGTTGGCGGAACGCGATTGGGCGATCGGCGTTAACGACGCGCTGACAAGCACCTCTTCAATCACCGGATTGGTTTCTGCTGACGCAGAGAAACCAGTAGATACAGCTGACAGCAGAAGTGCTGCAGAATAAATTGATTTTTTCGTGGTAAAATTCATGGTAAAAAAGTCCCTTGCACTCACACCCGAGCACACAAGTTTTAAATATACGGGGACGTAAGGGCGAAAAGACAGGAACTGTCGATCAGCACAAGACCGCACCCCGCGGTTTGTCTGCGTTGCGATAGGCCGGTCTCCGGACTCATAAGTTAGTGACTAAAGAATCACTCAATTTAGCGCCTTCCCATGCGGTTGCTGTTATGCAGATGCACAGTGGCATAATGCCAAATTGTCTTATTTACCGTTGCGGGGGCAGTGTCGGGTTAGCGTGCCGTGTCCTAGCAAGCGCACCGACTTCCCGTTTCACTCTTGGCACACCAAAATCAAACTGGCGATGCTAGAGAACCTACTGCAGAAGCAAGAGCGGGCAATCTACTCTGAGTGCCCAATGATGTCAAACCAGACCGAGCGCGGTGCCGTCATTTAAACGCTCACCTCGCCTGGCAGCAGCGCTAAACAGAGCAACAAACCGACTTCGGTCAATTCGACCAGCGCGCCCGCGCAATCGCCATTAAAACCGTTCAACCGCCGGTAGCAGGCGCGGCGCCAACTCATGAAGATAAACGTCGTCACCAGTGCCAAGAGGACTAAGTGCTGCCACGGCAAGCTGAATTTGAGGCCCAGAATTACTGTCACTAAAACGACATAAACTCGTCGTGGCGAGAGGCCTTCCGCTAAGCCTGAACCCAACCCAGACACGCTGATATAGTCTGAGGTTAAAAATGCCAATGGCACCAATGATCGCGCCGCCAGAGGTATAACCACGATCTCCCACCAGCGCGGCGCAGCCAGCAACAGCTGTAGCGCGGCCAGTTTTGTCAGCAACAACAGAATTAAACTCACCACCGCCATAGATCCGCAGCGGGGGTCCTTGAGGATGCGAAGCACCTTCTGCCGATCACCCAAGCCGCCAACCCAAGCATCCGCGCAGTCGGCGACACCATCGAGATGCAATGCACCCGTGATGGCTACCCAGACCACCAGCACCAGCGTTGCCGCCAGAAATAACGAGGTCGTGGCTACCAACACTGCGCCAACCAACCACAGTATTAAGCCGATAACTAAGCCGACGGCGGGATACCACACCAGAGAGTCAGACCATGCCACGTGAATAGCACTCTGAGGCAATCGGAAAAAGCTCAGTCGGGTGAGAAACTGCATCGCTACTAGAAAGGCTCGCCACTCACGAAGAATTGGTTTCATAGCGTCACTCGCCCTTCTTGTGAGGCATTAGAAAAACATAATCACGGTTCGGCAAATGCCACACCTTTAGGCGCATTAAACAGCCATAGGGAACGACAAGGCGACTCATCGCTGCAATGGGCCGGTTAAACAGCAGGGTCAGTAAAAGACGCATAGTTCCGCCGTGCTGAACCAACAAAATATGCTGATTGCGATAATCACCGAGCAACCTCCGCCAGCCCTGTTGAACCCTCTGTTGGAACGCAGCCAAGCACTCACCGCCATGGGGTGTGCTCTGGTCGGGATTGATAAAATAGGCCGCAACCTGTTCCGGCCAACGCCCCCAAAAAGCCTCGACGGGCTCTCCCTCCCAACACCCGAAATCGATTTCGCGCCAATGATTATCTTCTTTAAGCGGTATATTGAGGGTATGAGCAGAGGCTGCAGCAAAAGAGCGGCAGCGCTGCAGTGGAGACGTGACAATCTGTTGCCAGCCGGACAGCCCTGCCAAAGCATCACTCATCTGCTGCCAACCCTTCTCGGTGAGAGACGAATCACTGCCGCACCCACGAAAAATATCACCCCCAGCGCAGTGACCATGGCGCAGTAGATCAAGCGTAGTGCAGCTGGGCACAGCGTTTTTCACTCAGCCGATCAAGCGACACTCATCCCCGCCTCGGCAAAGGTCGCCATTTCGCGATGAAGAGTTAGCGCCGCCTGAATAATAGGAATCGCCACAGCAGCACCACGGCCCTCACCCAGCCTCAAACCCAAATCAAGCAGCGGCAGCGCGCCCAGCGAACGGAGTACACTGCGATGGGCCGCCTCTGCTGAGCAGTGCGAAAAGAGCAACCAGGGCTTTACCGACGGGTTGAGTCGACAGGCTACCAGCGCCGCTGCGGTACAGATAAAACCGTCGACCAAACTCGGTATTCCACGCTGCGCACACCCGATGTAAGCGCCAACCAACGCAGCAATTTCAAACCCACCCAAGCAGCGCAATATCTCTTGAGGGCCCGTGTCCGCGCGAACATGCAAGGCCAAAGCTTTTTCAATACACCGCTGCTTTCTGATCAAACCTGCATGATCAATACCGGTACCGCGCCCGACACTCAGCTCCGCAGGCATATCCAGCATTGCGGAATAGATCGCCGCCGCCGACGTGGTGTTGCCAATCCCCATCTCGCCGCCAATAAACAACTGCGTATTTGCTGGGCAACTATCACGGCCGATACGTAAGGCACTTTCCAGCTGCGGTGGCGACATCGCCGCCTGTTCTGAAAAATTATGGGTACCCGCCCCCAGCGAACTGTTGATCACATTCGGTAACAGCTCCATCGGCTCTGCTGTCCCTAGGTTGATCACCGCAAAATCCGCGTGATGGAGGTGCGCCAATACCGTAATTGCGGCCCCACCAGCGGCAAAATTGCGCACCATCTCGGCGGTCACCGATTGAGGAAAGGCAGACACTCCTGCGCGGGCAATTCCGTGATCTGCAGCAAACACGCGCACGGCGATATGCTGCAAACTGGGCAGCGGGGTTTTTTGGAAGCCAGCAAAATCGATTGCGAGGCCCTCAAGACGCCCCAGTGAACCCTGCGGTTTTGTCAGCTGATTTTGCCTCTCCTGTCCAACACGACGGCTTTCGGCACAGGGCGGCGTCACTTTGTTTTGAATCCATTCTGTCATTCACTCTTTCCTTTTAATGCCAATGGCAGGCCTGCGACAACCAGCGTGACTCTCTGGCTCTGGGTTGCCAACTGCTGCGCGAGAAACCCGCTTTCATCAACAAAGCGTCGCGCCAGGGCGCCCATGGGTACAACCCCTAAACCCACTTCGTTAAGCACAAAGATAATGCGCCCTTCGAGCTGCGGCAGGATGTCGAAAAACGCTTGTCGCTGCTGCAACCAAACATGTGTAAGTAAACAGTTGCTCAGCCACAGCGTGAGGCAATCAACTACAACACAACGATCAGCTCGGCATTCACGGCGCAGTGTATCGGCCAACAAAATCGGCTCCTCGACCAGCAGCCAACTGGCATCTCGATCACTTCTGTGCCGCGCAATGCGCGCCGCCGACAATTAAATCCATTGAACAATCCATGTCTCTACTTTCCTGTCAAATTCTCTGTCAAATTCGTGGGCAAATTCCCACGCAATGCCTACTCGCTGGCAAACTTAAACACCCGGGTGGCCGCTAGCCAGCGGCACAGTCGATGAGCAATACTCATCGCCCCAAGATAGAGCAGCGGGGTGGTGATATAGGGCTGATAGTACTGGGCAACTGCCTCGATATAATCGAGTAGCGTCAAGTGGGCAAAGTACCCAGAAAAAAGATAAAAACTCACATTAGAGATCGCAAACGCCAAACTAATCGCCACCACCGCAGCGAAAAACAGACCGAACAGCGTCAATGGCTGCGGCAACTGTCGCGTCGCCGCCCAGTGCCCACCGCGCCAAACCGCATAGTAGCCGAGATAGAGAAACCCATAGGCTGGAGTGAAACAGTAAGCCTCAATACCCTCCGCGCCAGCCAACACCCAAAGATCAAGTGCTAGCGCCAAGAGTGAAAAATAAACAAACGACCAAAACGTGCGCAAATAAAATCCAGCGATAAAAAAGATCGCCAGACAGGCGTTGGGCAGTTTGTAGGCCGAGCCAAAATGATCTAAACCCGTCGCCAAAAGCAGCAGCGACAGCGCAGTAAAAACAAACCAGTGCCGCTTTTGGGAAGAACCGGATCCCCGCGAAGAATTAATAGGGGAAAAACTAGAGGGTAAGGCGGCAAGCGCCCATAAAAAACGTTTCATATTGAGTCTCCATACTCACACCCGAGTGTACAGGCCTTAAAAAAACGGGGCGAAGGAGCAAAAAGACAGGAACTGTCGATCAGCACAAGACCGCACCCCGCGGTTTGTCTGCATTGCGATAGGCCGGTCTCCGGACTCATAAGTGAGCAACCGAAAAATCGAGTCACTCTATTTGACGCCTTCCCATGCGGTTGCTGTTACACAGATGCACAGTGGCCTAATGCCAAACAATCTTATTTACCGTTGCGGGGGCAGTGTCGGAATAGCGTGCCCTGTCCTGGCAACGCGCACCGACTTCCCGTTTAACTTTTTACACAACCGTCGTGGCTGTAAAAAAAGAACCTACTGCAGAAGCAAGAGAGCGCAATCTAGTCGGATAGCGATATCAAGTCAAATTGAAACAGCACCATACCCGTGTTTATCGCAAGTGCACAGTTGTGTTAACCTGCTCGGCCAAAAAAATGAGCCAAAAATAGAGCGCTATAATTAGGGAACCAACAAGATGCTTGCAGTGTTAATAAAAAGAACCGTAGCCCCAGGAATGGAAGCGACTTACGACGAATTCTCTCGCAAAATTGTTCAGGCGGCGGTGCCCGCTCACGGATTTATTTCCAGTAAAGCCTTTAAAGATATCGCCGATACGCACATTCGCTATGCGCTGATTCAGATGGAAACTCTCAACGACTGGTTGGCGTGGCAGCAATCACCTGAGCGCGCGGCAGCACTTCTACAAATTCAACCGCTGCTGCAAGAGCCGGAAGTGATTTCAATTTTGACAACGGCCTAGTCACCCTACTCGCAGCAATTAAATCGCACATCAAAGTGCATCCAAGGCCTCAGTCACTTTGCGCACACCAATCACCTGCATGCCCTTAATTGCCTGCTTGGGTACATTGCCTGCGGGCACTATGGCCCGCGTGAAACCGTGTTTGGCCGCTTCGCGCAGACGCTCTTGACCATTCGCCACTGGACGAATTTCACCGGCCAACCCAACTTCGCCAAAAACCACTAAATTTTGCGGCAAAGGCTGATCGCGGAAGCTTGAGATCACCGCTAAAATCAGCGCCAAATCCGCGCTTGTTTCAAGCACTTTGACGCCACCCACAACATTAACAAACACATCTTGGTCACCCACCATAATGCCGCCGTGACGGTGCAACACGGCCAATAACATCGAAAGTCGATTGTGGTCCAAACCCACCGTCACACGGCGCGGGTTGCCCAAATGACTTTCGTCGACAAGGGCCTGCAACTCAACCAGCAAGGGCCGAGTTCCCTCCCACACAACCATCACCACACTGCCTGAGCAGACCTCTTCACCGCGCTGTAAAAAGATAGCCGACGGGTTGGGCACTTCACGTAGGCCTTTGTCGGTCATCGCGAAAACGCCCAGTTCGTTCACCGCGCCAAAGCGATTTTTATGGCTGCGCAGGGTTCTAAAGTGGCTGTCGCTAGACCCCTCAAGCATCAGCGAACAGTCGATCATATGCTCCAGCACCTTCGGCCCCGCCAAGGAACCATCCTTCGTCACATGGCCGACTAAAATCAGTACGGTACCCGTCTGTTTGGCAAACCGCACCAACATAGCCGCGCTCTCTCGCACCTGCGACACACTGCCCGGCGCCGACGCCACATCTTCGAGATGCATGACTTGAATTGAATCCACCACCAAAATTTTTGGCCGTTTCTGCTCAGCAATCGCGCAGACCGTCTCTACCGACGTCTCTGCCATAATTTCTAATTTATTGGTCGGCAGGCCCAAGCGATTTGCGCGCATAGCCACCTGCTGAGGCGATTCCTCCCCCGTGACATAGAGCGATGAATGGTTTTCCGCCAATTTGCACAGAGTTTGCAACAGTAGCGTACTTTTTCCCGCACCCGGCTCGCCCCCCAACAGCACGCAGGAACCCGGGACCAGTCCGCCACCGAGGACCAAATCCAGCTCGCCGGCCCCTGTGCTAATGCGCGGAATTTCATCCAATGCGATTTCCGCTAGGGTCTTCACGGCACCATCAACCATTCCGGCAAATCCCGTTCGCGACACCTTGCCACCCCTTGCAGGCCCGCTTAAGCGAATTTCTGACAGCGTATTCCAGCCATTGCACTCGGTACACTGCCCCTGCCACTTGCGATAATCCGCGCCGCAATCGTTGCACACAAAAGCAGATTTTATTTTGTTCGGCGTTGTCACTCTCGGTCCTCTTTTTGCGGTGATACTGCGATAACAGCACACACCAAAATCACTTTACTGTTGTTATGTACAGTAACTCAGTGCGCCCCGTTAAATCAATCTAAAAAGTGCTTGCATGAACTCGTAACTAGCCACTCAACGACCCATGCAACTAGCAACGCAGCGCACGTCGAGGGTAAGATAGGGCAACTAAAAAAAGAAAAGGCCAGTCATGTCTCACGCTCCGCTCGTCATCCGTATCGCTACTATTGCTGACTGCCCCACCATACTCGATTTTATCGAACAGCTGGCCGCCTACGAAAAACTCAGCCATGAAGTCGTCGCCACCTGCTCGGCGCTGGAAAAAACGCTGTTTGGTGAGAAGCCCAGCGCTGAAGTTCTGATCGCCGAATATGCGACTCAACCCGTTGGCTTCGCCCTCTATTTTACTAACTACTCCACCTTTCTTGCGAAGCCCGGTATCTATCTAGAGGATCTGTTTGTACAGCCAGAAATGCGCGGCAAAGGCTTTGGCAAACAGCTGCTCGCATCACTTGCCAAAATCGCCGTTGAGCGCGACTGCGGCCGGCTAGAATGGTCGGTACTCGATTGGAACCAACCCGCCATCGATTTCTATCGCTCACTCGGGGCGGTGCCTATGGATGGCTGGACAGTCAATCGTCTCACCGGCGACGCGCTGCAAAATGTCGCTCACCACGCGGATTAAACTCTCCCTGAGGAGACCAATATGAGTAGTTTACAACTAGCCGGCAAGCGTATTCTGATAACGCAGAGCGATACCTTTATGGGGCCAACGCTCTGTGAGGTGTTTAAAGAAATGGGCGCGGAGGTTATCAAAGACAACCATCTGCTCACCGACCCCGCTCTGCCTGCACAGATTGTTGAACAGGCTGGCTACATTGATGTGCTGGTAATAAATCTCGCAATTCCAGCACCCTTTACCCGTGGCGAGCTTGTCGACGACAGCGAATGGTCTGCGACGTTTAGTGCCATCGTCGACCCTCTACCACGCCTTTGCAGAGCCGTGCTGCCGCAGATGATCGAACGCCAGTCTGGCAAAATTTTAGTGATGGGCAGCGCCTCAGCTCTGCGCGGTATGAAGCGGGCATCCACCTACAGCGCAGCACGCGGCGCACAACTCGCCTATGTTCAAGCCATGGGGGTGGAAATGGCGGCGCAGGGTATTCAGATCAACGCTATCGCTCAAAACTTTGTCGACAATCCAACCTATTTCCCCGAGGAGACAAAAGCCAATCCCGCCTTTCAAGCGCGAATACAGCGCGAAGTTCCGCTTGGCCGACTCGTCTCGTTGCGTGAAGATGCACTTTTTGCCGCCTACCTGTGCAGTGACGCAGCCGACTGCTTCGTTGGCCAAGTGTTCCCAGTCTGCGGTGGCTGGACGACGTAATAAGTCGTCGATTCTCTCGTTCAGACAGAAGCTTTCTGATAAAGTGTTGCGATGTCTTTGATCCCCGAAAAGCCCATTGTGATTTCGCCCACTCTCGCCGCAACCATCGGCTTAGAGGAAGCGGTGTTGCTGCAACTTCTGCAAGAGTGCCGAGCGCACGGCAGCGCCCAGCAGAGTCAGGGCTATGACTGGTTCACCGTGGCCGGTGAGAAGTTGCTGGAACTGGCGCCTTTTTGGCGCGACGACGATATCCGACGATTAGCCGTTGGACTGCATGAAAAAGGGTTGTTGCTGATCGGAGGAGCACCGTTTTCCGCGCATCAAGAGTTCCGCTTTGCGTTTAACGACGCGGTAGCCTCTAGAGCACCAGCGCCAAGTGGCGCGCACCCGCAGCCGAGCTCACAGCTGAACTCACAGTTGAGCCCCGCAACAGTAACCGCGCTGCACACGGCTGTGGAGACCTCGGCCAAAACCATTGGCAACAGTTGGCAGCCCAGCCAAGACGCGTTGCGCCAGCTCAGCCAACTGGGCGTCACTCAACAATTTGCACTGCAACAAATTCCACAATTTGTCGCCTACTGGCGGGAGCGCAATGTGCCGCGGCATAGCTGGGAGTCAAAATTTATCAAAGAAGTGTGGCGTCAGTGGCAGCAGGAAACCGCCACCTCTCATCGCCGCCGGCAAGAAGTCTCCCTCGACAACGACTGGCGCCCGTCAAACGATGCATTGCAAATATTGATTGGCCAAGGCGGTATTAACGCCAACTTTATTGAAGACGCGATACCCGAGTTTATTCTCTACTGGCGCGACCGCGGCGACGTTTCCAGCACATGGGATTCAAAATTTATTCAACATATTCGGCGACAGTGGCAGATTTATACTGGCATGATGGAGCAGGACAATATGCCGCGTACACTGAGCGCGGACTGGCTGCCAAAAGAGTCGGTTTACGATGTCTTGGAAATGGCCAATATCAACCGTCAATTTGCAGAACAGCTGCTGCCAGAGTTTATTCTTTACTGGCAGGAAAATGGTACACCGCAATCATCGTGGAGCACCAAATTTCTTCAGTACGTAAAGCGCCAATGGGCGCGACATATTCAACCCGCGTCAACAGGTACAGCACATGGCAAGCAACAAGGATCTAATCCACAAGGTCGCATCAGAGATCGCAGCATCATCGATGCTCTCTCAGACCGCAGCTGGGCATCCTAAGACAGGTAGCAAAGCGAGCAAAACTGACCCCAATCTGATCGATGCCATCAATCAGATCTTCGCATTATTTCAGGTCAACTATCACAACCAGTATTACAGTGCTTTTGGCGACAACACCAAGTCCGAAAATTTAGCCAAGAAACTGTGGCTGAGTAAACTGAGCGACTTTACCCCAGAGACGATTCTGCGCGGCGCTGAAAAAATTATTGCCGAGAGCGACTACTTGCCCACCCTCCACAAAATGCTAAACGCCTGCCGTCATGTCGGCATGCCTGCTGGCCTGCCATCTCCGCGCAAAGCCTATGAAGAGGCGTGTAACAAACCGAGCCCTAAAGCAGAGCAGTCCTGGTCTCACGCGGCCGTCTACTTAGCGGCTCGCGATTGCGGCTGGCACTTTTTGGCCAACACCGTTGAATCAAAAGCCTTTGCTCCATTTGCCGACATTTATCAACAGTACTGTGAGAGAGTATTGGCGGGAGAAGAATTGATCATAGAAAAACCAAAAGCGCTGCCCGAAACGTCATCCAAACCAGCGACCAAGAAAAAGGCACTGGCCGAACTCGACCAATTAAAGCAGCTGCTGCGCTAGAACAACTGAGCGGAGAAAAAGATCACTCATGGCTATCACTCCACTGATCCACAACTCCACCGCCAGACGCATGGCGAAAACAATTTTGAACGGTTTTCGCAGCTATTTTGCCGATTATTTAAACGCCACTCTCAGCGCAAAAGCGCGTTTCGAAAAAGCCGACTGGCACGGTGTGCAGCAAGCCAACGTGGATCGACTCGAGCTCTACAAACAAAAAGTCGCCCAGACAGTAATGTACCTCGGCATGGTCACCAACAAAGATTTGGCCAACCTGGCGCTTTGGGCAGAGGCGAAAAAAGCGTATACCCAGCTAGTTTTTAACTTCCCCAATTTTGAAATTGCCGAAACTTTTTTTAACTCTGTGTTCAGTGACTTGCACGATCACGACAAAATTAGCGACGATATTATTTATGTGCTGTCGTCACAACTGATCGAAGCACCTGCCGCCGAATACAGTATTTTTGTGCGTTACAAAGGCGCCAATCACCGAGAAATTTTTCGTCAAATTTTAAAGGAATCTGAATTTTCGCTGCCCGGTGAAGATATCGAAGTAGACCTCGACTGCATCCTTAAAGTCTTTAACCAAGAAATCTTGCCTTTTGTTAAAGGCCCTGCCGACAAGCTTAAATTTGATCTGCTTGAGTCAACATTCTATCGCGGAAAAGCAGCCTACATGGTCGGGCGTGTAGTTGATGGCGATCAAACCTTTCCGATGGCACTGGTGATTTTAAATAATGAACAGGGTCAGCTATTTGTCGATACGGCCATGTTTAATTCGGACGATTTGAGTGTGGTATTCAGCTTCACCCGCAACCATTTTATGGTTGATGCGCCGCTGCCTTATCAATACGCGCACTTTTTGAAACACCTGATGCCGAGTAAATTGGATTACGAAATTTATAATTCCCTCGGCTTTCCAAAACACGCAAAGACCGAGTTCTATCGGCAGATGGTTCATCATCTCAACAACTCCGACGATAAATTTATTATCGCGCCCGGCATTAAAGGCATGGTGATGACAGTATTTACTCTGCCCTCCTATAAAATTGTATTTAAAATTATTAAAGATAAATTTGCGCCGCCAAAAGAAGTCACTCATCAAATAGTGCGTGAAAAATATCGACTCGTGTCTCGTCATGATCGCATTGGACGCATGGCAGATACGCAAGAATTCGATAATTTAGTATTTCCCCTTGAACGGTTTTCAGCGGAGCTGATCGACGAGTTGCAGAAAGTTGCCGCGTCGTCCGTTGAAATTCGCGGCGACAAACTGGTGATAAAGCATCTTTACACCGAGCGCTATATGACGCCGCTGAATATTTATCTTGAAACCGCTTCAGACGAAGAAATTGCCAGCGCCATGGACGAGTACGGCAACTGTATTAAGCAGCTTGCCGCGGCGAATATTTTTCCCGGCGATATGCCTCTGAAAAACTTTGGCGTTACTCGTCATGGTCGTGTGGTATTTTACGATTACGATGAAATCGCATTTCTCACTGACTGCAATTTCAGAAAAATTCCAATGCCGCGCAACGAAATTGAAGAGATGCAGTCTGGCACATGGTACACAGTGGGCCCCGACGATATTTTTCCTGAAGAGTTCAGGCTGTTTTTCTCCGGAAATACTAAAGCGCGAAAAATGTTTGAAGAGATGCACAGCGACCTTTATGAGGTCGAATTTTGGCAGGGCCTGCAGGAAAAAATCCGTGACGGCTATGTACTAGACGTGTTCCCCTATCGCCGGGCAAAGCGCTTTAACCGCGGCAAAAACTCTGGCCTGCAAGTCTTTTCCGATTAGCGAAGAGGTAGGTTTGCTGTGCTGTCGCCAGCGCGAATAGTAACGCTGTCGGCAGAAATGGCCTCAATAATCCACGCGCTATCCAATTTTTCGCCCACATGGTAGGTGCGCTCGCCAACAAAAATACGGTTGAGCGTCGAGCCTGGGCGAATATACATATGACCGGTAATCACTACTTGTGGCAATGCTGTGGCATCGCTTGCGACATCCACGGCCGGCGGCACTGTTGTCTCTGCGAGGGATACCCTGTCGGGAGCAAATGATGCTTCAGGAGACGTTTGATTTATGGGCGCTTTTTCTGGGGACACTTGATCTAAGGACCCTTGATATAAAGGTGTTTGATTTACCGGTGCGGCCTCCACCTCTGCGCTTTGCAGCACCTCTGGCTCTGCTGCTATACCTGCGGGCACCGCCGGCGATAACGCGCTCGCCTTCACAGAGGATTCACTACTCACTGGCCCCTGAGCGCTGTAAATAGCGTAGATAACGACCGCAAAAAACAACACTGCGAGAGCGATCATTGCGTAGCTCTGTCGACTTTTTTCTGGTGGTTGATACGGATCCCACCCCGCACTGACAAAGTCGTCAAGATCTTGTGCGTCTTCACGCAGGCGCTCGTGTTCGGCTTTCTTTAAGGCATTCAGAATATAAGACATTAGGGCGCCTCTTTGAGCGTCGGGGTGACAACACCGGTCAGCTGATTGAGTCGCATTAGCGTTTCTCGACCCAAAATACCGTCGGCGACCAGACCCTGCTGCTGCTGAAACCGCTGAACCTGCTGGGCGACGGCGGCGGTATAGCGGCCGCCACTGATGATTACGTCAGTATTGGGGTCGAGCAGCGCAAATTGCGCCAGCAACCACTCAACCAGCTGCTGGTTTTCGCTGTCCGCACTGCCCGCAGCAGCGGCCATCGCGCTGGCTACGCTAAGCGGCTCACTGTAGCCCAGCGGAGCTTCCCACAGATAGAGATAGCGCCCTGTCCAGCGCTGCACAAGGCTCTCGCGATCGACTCGGGTGATGCCAGAACGATCCTGCAATTTAGCCCCTGCGGCTGACAAGCTCGTGATTAGGTAGGCTTTGATGTGGTCATTTTCTTGCAGCCATACAATTCCGGGACGATCGATTTTTTCGAGCTCATCAAGATTGGGCAGTGTCGTTTTTTCCGCGCGTAGATTGTGCCCTGCGGCCACAGAGGCTAGCTCTTCTTCACTGTATACATCGTCGCTAGGAATACCCCAAAGCGCCATTAGCCCAATAAATGGATTGCTCGGTGTTGTCGCAACCGTGGTTTCCGTATGCGGTTCTGTTTGACTCGAGGCTGGCTCAACGGCGTCTGCAGGTTCAGATAGTGCGGGGGCGCTGTTCACTGCAACAGTCGCGTCAATAGGCTCTTCAATAGGCATGTCAGCGCCAATAGAACCAACATCGAGTGCGGTAGGTTGCTGATTGAATCTATCGGGCCACAACACAAAAGCGCCGGCCGTGAGCAGAACAATGAGTAGCGCCGCTAGGAGCCAATAGCGCTGCGGAGACGGTTTTTCTTCGCCAAGTATTTCTGCCGCCGCTTGTTTTACCAGTTTTGCTGACACCACGGGCAGACCCAAAGAGTAAGCGGCGACAAGGGATTGGTGGCAGACTAAATTGATTAATCGGGGCACTCCGCCGGTCAGACGGGAGAGGGCGGTCATGCAGGCGGCGTCGAACAATGGGCGCTGGGCGCCAGCGCGATGCAGGCGATGGTTGACGTAATTGGCGAGATCATTTTTATCCAGCGGCGAGAGATGAAAGCGCGACACTACTCGCTGATTGAGCTGACGCAGTTCGCGGCGCGCAAGAATATCGACTAACTCCGGCTGACCCACCAAGAGAATGTGCAACAACTTGTGGGTGCTGGTTTCCAGATTACTCAGCAAGCGCAGCGTCTCGAGTACTTCGGGAGATAGATTTTGCGCTTCCTCAATAACAATTAAGGTTTTTTTACCATCGGCATGGCTGGCAAGCAGATTTTGATTGAGTGCATCGATACACTTTTTACTAAATGAGCGCTCGTCGCCGCTGGGAACCTCAATACTCAGCTCGTCGCAAATACTCGCCAGAACATCGGTGACATTGAGCTTGCTGTTAAGAATGTAGGCGACACGAATATGCGGCGGAATGCGTTTGATTACCGTGCGTGTCAGCGTGGTTTTGCCGGTGCCAACTTCGCCGGTGAGCAGAATAAAGCCGCCCTCTCGATCAAGCCCGTACTTTAAGTGCGCTACCGCCTGACGGTGATAGATGCTCGGGTAGAGAAAGCCGGGATCAGGGACGATCGAGAACGGCTCTCGCTTAAGGGCAAAATGCTGCAAATAAATGCTCATCGGCGTCCTGCTTAGGGATTGCTTGGCTCTCCCTCTTGAATAAATTCATCAAACCTTGGCTGTATTAAGCCACCCTCTTGGGTTTCTAAATCGCGCTTGATTAAGTGCCGGTATTTGCTTTCCGACAAGTTGCGGGCATCTTCAGCGGTGCGAATAATCGTCGGTCGAATAAACATCATCAATACAGACTGGCTATCGCTTTTACTCGTTGAACGGAACAAGCGACCGAGCAACGGAATATCCCCTAGCAGCGGCACTTTGGTGGCCGTGCCATTGGTTTGATCTTCGATCAGGCCGCCCAAAATCAGCAGCTCGCCATCCTGTATTAGCACATTCGTCTGCATGGTGCTCTTTGACGTGGTTTGCAAGCCTGGCTCGCCGCTTTTCACTTTCGACGATTCCTGTTCAATTTCTAAGCGCACCGAATCGCCTTTGCTTATCTGTGGCTTGACCTTAAGCTTAACCCCAACCTCTTCGCGATTGATGGTGGTGAACGGATTGTTGCTACCATTATTGCTGCTGGTGAAGCTACCGGTTTGGAACGGCACCTCTTCACCCACGGAAAGTGTGGCTTCTTCGTTGTCCAGAGTAACCACTGAGGGCGTAGACAGTATTTTCGTGCTGCCATCAGTTTTTAATGCCTGAATTAAAACGCCAATACCCTTTCCGGTCACAGGATCAAAGTCGCCTGCGACACCAATGGTAGTCGCTGCAGTACCGAGGGCAGCCCCAAGCGCAGTGGCGTCAGCAGAGCTCACATCACCATCGGCGCCAACACCAATCAGGGTGGTTAAGAGATTATCAAACTTGGTTAAATAGCCGCCGCGGTTTTTGCTTGTGTAAGCCAGCTGCGCGCTGAGGCGCTTGGCTTGGTCTTCCGACAGTTCGGCGATTACCGCTTCGATCAGCACCTGTGGGCGCGAGCGGTCAAGCTGGGTTACGACATTTTTAATTTCCCGAATAACCGCAGTGGGTGCAGCCACCACGAGGGCGTTGCTGAGCTCATCAATTTGAATCTGGTAGTTACTTTTACTTTTGCCTTCGGCACCGGCTTCCCCCGCCAGCTGCAAGAAGATATCGGATTGCAACATACCCTCAACGATGGGCTTCATCTCTGCCGCGCGGGAGTAGTCGAGATAGATCACCTCAACACTGCCTTTTTTGGTTGACGGCTGGTCGAGGGTTTTCAGCATGGTTTTAAAGGCGCGACGGGCAGCACCGGGGCCACTGACAATCACGCGATTGTTCATACCATCTTCGACAAGGGAGAGCTCTTGGTTTTTCAGTTGCTTCAACTGCCCGGCTATATGAACCGCTTCGCCGGCAGAGATATGTTCGAGCGAGATGACTTCGACGGCACTCAATTCGGGATCATCCAGATCTTTCAGCACGGACTCCAGCAGCACGAGGTTTGACTGAACATCGGTGACTACCAGTGTGTTGCTCTGGGCGAAGGCCTGTAATCGGGCGCCGGAGCTCATCATCGGCTTCAATACTGGCACTAAATTGGCGACCTGCACATGGTCAACTTGAATCACTTTGGTAATAAGTTCGTTGTTGCCTGCGCCACCAGCAAAATTAAACGCTTGGTTAAACGGTACAATGCGGGTCACGACACCGTCTTCTATCGCCTGAAAACCCTGCACTTGTATGGCTGAAAGAACAGCTTGATAGAGCAGGCTGGCGTCGATTGCCTCTGGGGAGATAATGGTGACTTTGCCCTTCACGCGAGGGTCAAGGACAAATGACTTACCGGTGATTTCAGCAACGCTTTCAATCACACTGCGTATATCCGCATCGCGGAAATTAATGCGAACCAGTTCGTCCGCGCTCGCCTGAGCGACAAGCCCAGCCATGAGACTCAGCGCTGCGACCCATCCGAGGAGTTGTTTGGCGACGTTATTGCGTGGCTCTTTTATGGTTTTTTTCATCTTATTTGTTCAATCCAAGTCTCGGTAACATTTTAGCGGACAAACTCGCGGCATTCACATACACCACCATTTCTTCGCCGTTGCGAATAATCGTCACGGGTAAATTGCTTTCACCGCTGTAATTGGTCCAGCTGGTTGGGTCTGACATCAGGCTCTCTATGCCGAGGCCGCCGACACTGACAACCACGTCGCCCTCTTCAATATCGGCCAGTTGCTTCATCTCTTGGGAGAGATTGTTGAGTTTTAACCCGCTACCGAAGCTTTCAACATTCACCGGCACGGCGCCAAACATATTGGCCATGGCAAAACCGTCGTCTTGTGCCTGCGGCGCCTCTGCGGGGGGTTCATCTGGGTAATCTTCTGTCTGCATAATACTGTCGGATTTCTCTAGCAGTATTTGTTTATCCGCCCCATTTTGCACCACCACAATACGGTAGGGTTCAATCTGTTTAATCAAGGTTGACCCGTCGAGTTTGTCATTGATGTGGTAGACCGCCTCCGGTTTGCCATTGTACGAAATAGTGGCCGAGGAGAATTGTGCCGTGAGCATCACACCCAAAAGCTTAGCTTTAATCGTGGCGTCGGGCAGCTCACCAAGCTCTTTGACCTCTGCCACAACAGCAGTTTCTGGGCGACGAAACCAGTTCCAGCGCAATGAGGGTGCTGTCGGCCCAGCCACTCGAGTAACCGAGGCGACGTCACTTTTGTCGCCGATATAGAGCGCGATACCGCTGACCAGAAAGGCGAGGCAGAGCAGAACTAATACATAGTTCCCTGCTATAACCAGACGTTGCGACACTGTAGCGCCGCGAAAGCTGTGCAACCAAGAGTTCAGCAAAGACGCTTTAGTTGACATGGGTCACCTCAATCACTGCGGTGAAGCCTGTGCCAGTTTTCGCTGCTGCTTTGACATCGAGGGATGTAAGCGCCAGCCCCTGACAGCTGACCTGATGAACCAATTCGAGCAGACGATTGGCGTCACGACTCTCAGCGGTGACTCGATAGGCGCCAGATCCTTGCGCTTGCAGACTCACCAAGGTGAGCAGGTTGCGCCTAACCAAACGGGTGATGACGTCTTTGTCACTGCCTTTTTGTGGCACCAAGGCTTGGCAGCTGCTGCCGAGCCGCGCCACAGTATCAGATTGCGCTTGCAACCAGCGCATATCGGCGGTGAGCTGCTGTTGGCGGGACTGCAGTTCGGTGTGGCGCTCAAGGAGCGGCGCGAGGGCCAGATACACTGCCGCTGCCGCCACTAAAACCGTACCAAGCACGATAATGAGACGTTCGCGGGGCTGGAGTTGCGAGAATCCGCGCTGAAGGGTGGCGAGATTCATCATGGTCGATCCACCGCTACAAGGGTGAGACGGGTTGTCTCTCCCACAGTCTGTTTGTCGACCTGATAGCCGGGCACTGTCAGCGACTTGACGGCTAAACTGCCGGCGTTGCTCACTTCAAGGACTGCCTTGCTCGCGCTGGCCACAAGCATTTGCAGGTCACAGCCGCAGTTAGCCATCGCGGGCTCTAGTTGAATAAGAGCCTTCATGGCGGGCGCCTGCAAGCTTTCACGCTGGCGAAACAATTCTGCAATCAGACGTTCGGCTTCAGTTCGCACAGTGTCGGCCTCAGTCCGTTTGCCGGGGAAGAGTGTGCCAAATCCGCTCTGCAGTTGCTGCTCAAGATCGCTGATGGTTTGACCGAGTTGCTGGTTGGCAAACTGCAAGTAACCAATGCCCAAGCCCAATGTAAGCAACACTAGGGCTGCGCTCGTTATCCAAGAGGGTGTTGCAGTGTTGGCTACGGTAGGCGTGAATTCTCCGCGCATAAGGTTGGCGGAGAGGGGTAAATCGCTTAAAGGCCAGTCGATGGTGGCGCTGTTAATGTCTGCTAAGGCACGCAGATCTTCGGGCACCAGCGTTTCATCTGGCACCGAGATGGATAGTCTTGGCGCTCTATCTAAGCCACTTTCTGCGCCACTTTCTGCAACACTTAGGGCGCGACGCAGCAGTGTCCAAACGATGTCGGGCGCAGCGCCATAACCACTGCTAGCGCCGGTCCGAACTAGGCACATGCCTTCGCGCCAGACTAGGCTGATACGTCCCGGCTCGTAAGGCAGTGCAAGATAGTCGGGCACCATCGCGGTGGGGTGAATGCCTGCATTTTCAGCAATTCGCTGCCATTCACGCATGTCCTGCTTGCTGACCACAGCCACATCGACCTGTTTTTTGCCCTCGACCATGACGGTCTGGCCGACAACGAAGTGCATTTCGTCAACGGGTTGGAGCAGACGATCTTCTAAAATCCACGTAATTAAGTCGGCCCACTTGCGCTCGGGGGCGGTCGGGACGTCAATCCGCTGCACGGTAACACGCTCTGACGGAACCCAGAGCGCCATTGATCTGCGCAGATCACCCACAGGAGGTAACTCGCGATCAAGATGGTGGATATGGTCAACAGACGCTGTCATTTACAGGGCACCCAGATTGTTATCCTGCTGTCGGTCTGAAAAATCGCATAGAGGCCGCAGATAGGCATTTTTATTTTTCCAAGGACTGTCATCGTCATATTGACGGCCCGCGCTGTCGTCAGCGTCAGGGTTATCGTCCTCGGTTAAGTCAGACGCAGATGTTACCGTTGCGACACCTGCAGGTACAACCGTTATCTCGCGACTTATCACAATTGGCGCACTGCGATCGGTGCGATCTAAAACACTTTTGACCTCTAATCGAGCCTGACCCAAGGTGACCTCGAGATTTAGCTGAAAAAAAGTCGATTTAACATCGATAAGCGTTTCTGGCCAGCGCTGTTTGACCTCATCCTGAGGCACAACGAGATAGTCGGCCATCAGTTGATAAAAATCCGCGGTGGTCATAAACGGGCGATTATCGCGCACCAAGTCAACAAACTCACGGGCCAATCCGTCGCTGAGCGCGAGCAGAATCGGCTCTGGTGCGGTGTTGATGTTAATTGCAGTTGGCGCTGGCAGCGCAACAATCCACGGCATCAACTGCTGTACGTCGGTGAGACGGTAACCGACCATCGCGGCGAGCTCGGCGGTGTCTGAAATAGCGCTGTTGGGTGGAAAGCGCGGTGGCGTAAAACGGCTGTAATCCGGCTGTTCGGCGCCAGCGGAATTGACCAGTTCGCTATCGCTGTCGAGCCAATCGACGAGCACGGCCACTTTCGAGGCATCAACCGGTATATCCAGCAGTGTCAGCACATTGTCCCACAGCTTGGCGTAACCCATAGCGGTGGACGCTCTCTCGTCGTTCAAGCGTTTATCAGTGTAGGTGCCGTAGTTGTTCAGGTTGATCTGTGACTGCAGGTCGACAATGCAGCCCGCTAGAGTTCCACCATCGACGGGTAACAGCGGAACGGCTTGGGCCCAATCTTCGTCGAAATTGTCCACGGTCAGGTCGTCATTGGCTGAGGCGAGCAGATCGCGCGCCCAACTCTCGCCGCTCATGGCCAGTAAAATAGCTTGATCGCCGTGCAGCGAACCCGTCGCCTGTGACACATCCATTTGATGCCGATAGAAAATATTGCCCAGCACGAGGGTTACTGCCAGCATAAGAATTAGCGTGGCCAGCAGTGCAACACCGCGCTGTTGGCGTGGAAGTTTGCTTGGGACGCGCCTGCGGCTCACTCGCCTACTGGTCATTGCTGCCCTCCTCACCAGAGTCAGCATTTTGCCCTGTATCGATCGCTCCTTTCGGATCAAAGTCGAGGCCGGGCAGCAATCGCGATGTCTCTACCCCGTTTTTTAACCGGATGGTGAGACGTATCATTTTTGGCAAACTCAGCAAATCGTGCTGCTCATTCAGCGGCGGCCAGTCGGGGGTAAAAATATTGGCGCGGGACAGTTGTTCAATTTCCACATCACTGACATTGTTTAACAGCACCAGTCTATTGCCGGGACTATTGAGGGAGGTGGAGATCACCGGCCATGAGCGTCGCTCAAGTTGATTATCTTTGTTGATACTGTATTCGACACGGCTGACACCCGTCGGGTTGGAACGCACCAAAGGCCCACCCCCGCGACTGAAGCGAACACCAAACTCACTGGGGTCGGTGAGATAAGCGCGCTCAACAGAGCCAAGACCGTCGGCAAATGCGCGCGGCCGGATATGCAAAAAATCGCGACTAATCGTCTGCCATGCGCGATGCAGCTCAGCCTCATCTGCAAGTGCGCTGCGACTGCGTTCATTGGCGCCTAATACGACCTCAACGCCCTGATAGGACATCACGGACAGCACCGCCAACAGAAGCAGCGATATAACAGCCTCAAGCAGGGTAAAACCCGATTGGCGGGAAAAGCGCGCGGGGTGGGCCATCAGTTTTTCTCCACCAAATAGAGAAATAAAGCGGCGCCTTGACGGTCGCTGTTGGGGACGCTGACCCCAACCTGATAGCGATACAGATCTCTCCCCATCGCCTCTTTAATCTCCAGCTGCCACGGCCACTCCTGGCCGGCCTGCCGCTCAGCACCCTTGGTCGCACGGTTGGCAGCTTTGTTCGCAGCGGTCCATTTTTCGCTCTGTTGATAGCGTTCAAGCAGCTGATTCCAAGACACCTGCGTCGCGTAAAACTGCTCGCGCAAACGCACGCGCTCATCGGCGTACTGCTTTACTAGATACAGCGCACTACCCATTACCCAGCCCACAATGGCCAGTGCCACAGCAACCTCAATCAGGGTAAAACCTGAGGCGCGACGTCTGGTCGGAAAGGCGCTCACGGCGCAACTCGCTGCATAACGATAGTGGCGGTCTTGTCATCCCAGCGATATTGGAAACGGATTGGGCTGGAGGAAAATGTTAGGGTCATTTGACCGTTCGGATCCATAAAACCGTCTGGCATCATCGCGACAACAGGCACCAGCGTATCTTCCTCGAGATCAGTAAACTCGTCGCTATCGTCGATATCTGAGGATTTTTCGATGACCCACTCCGCCTTGGCGTCGTCTTGCAAAAACAGGGGCTCTGGATAGCTCACTACAAACCAGTGCTGGCGGTAGTAAGCAGCGGCCTGCAGTTGCGGGCTGTTGCTGGAAGACTCTGCCCCGCTATCGACCATCCCGCTATCGACCACCCCATAGGCCACACCTTCAAGCGTCGCTTGCTGGGAGAGTTGATTGAGCCATGCCAACACATTCTCCGCCTCACTGCTGTAGCGGCGATCAAAGGCTTGATTAATCGCCAAGAGGCTGATCGCGGAGATAATGGCTAATATGATGACCACAACACTGATTTCTATCAGGGTAAAACCGCGCTGGCGAGCCGCTGAGGGTTTCATACTACTTTATGTTCCAGTTGCCCCAATCTTGATTGGAGCCTTCGCCGCCCTCTTGGTTATCAACACCAAGCGTATAAATATCCACTTCTTTACCGCGCTGGCCTGGGCTGTTGTAGCGATAGGGCTGGCCCCAAGGGTCTGTTGGCGCCTTTTCTAAATAGGGGCCGTTCCAGTTTTCGAGTCCGCCGGGGTTGGTGATCAACGCCTCTAATCCTTGACTCTGAGTGGGGTAGCGATAATTATCCAAGCGGTAAAATTTAAGGGCGCTTTCAATCACGCGAATATCCTGAGCCACGCGCGTCTGCTCAGCCTGCTGCACTTTCTTGAACAGGGTTGGCCCGATCATGGCACCCAGCAGAGCAATAACCACTACCACAACCATCATTTCAATCAGCGTAAAGCCCGCCTGCTTGTTACTACTCGCCATGTTTGTCACCCCAAAGATTACTGTAAAAAAGTATAGGCAACCCGCCAATACCTGCCCTGCGGGTTGTCCTGCGAACGCTCTGCCACACTAAATCATATTGTTCATATCCATAATCGGCAGCATCACCGCCGCGACCACAGACAGAATAACCATTCCCATAAAAATAACTAAAATAGGATTAATCAACTTCAGAAAAACCTCCACCGCATTTTTCAGCCGCAGGGAGTAATAATCCGCCACACGCAGAAGCATTTTGTCCAGCTCGCTAGACGCTTCACCGCTGCCAACCATGTGCACAAGAAAACCACTGCCGACATCGCTATCTTGCAGCGCTTTGTAGAGGGTACTGCCCTGACGCATAGACTCGGTCACGGTTTCCATTTTGCTGCGCAGTGAAAGATTGCTGACCACCGCGGAGGAAATTTTTAATGCGGCCAAGGCTGGAACACCGTTACTTAAAAGCACGCCCAAGCTGCGCGACCAATCGGCAATATTGGCCATACGGATCCAACGCCCAAAGCCTGGCAGCGTCAGCATAAATGCATGCCAGCGCTCTTTGCGTGCGGGGTCTTTCATCGCCTGAGAGAAGCCTAAAAAGACTGCGACCACAAAGGCCAGCAGAAACAGTCCATAACTTTGCGTGAACTCGCTGACATTGATAACAAGGCGCGTAATCAGCGGCAGTTCGCGATTAGAGCTGGTAAAAATAGCGGTAATCTTAGGTACAACCCAAACCATCATGATGGCGACAACAATAATAGATGTGGTAATCAGTGTGGCGGGGTAAATCATGGCGCGGCTAATGGTCTTGCGGTTTTCTGCGCTGTGTTCGAGATCTTCGGCAAGACGCTGCAAAACTTCATGCAAATGACCGCTCTCCTCGCCAACACTGATACCCGCAATAATGCTCTCGGGAATTTTGTAGGGCGAGCGGCGCAGAGCCTCGGAAAAACTGCGGCCCTCGACAATCTCACTGCGCCAGCTCTGTAACATGCGCCGCTGCTTGTCGGTCTCGGCCTGTTCAATGGTCATGCGCAAGGCGTCTTCGAGGGGCAGTCCCGACTGAATCAAAATCGCTTGCTGTTGCAACAGCAGCGAGAGATCAAAATTGTTTACCCGCGCTTCGCGACGCGCTGCCACACCCGCACTAGGGGACTGACTGACCTCGCGAATCTCTTCTACCAACAACTGCTTTTCTTTCAGCAGGCGGCGCGCATGGCGCTCGGAATCAGCCGTGGTCACGCCGCTAACGCGTTTACCGGCACTGTCGTAAGCCTTGTAGTCGAAAGCTGGCATAGTTAAACGCTGGTGACCCGAAGCACTTCTTCGATAGTGGTAATACCGCGACGCACGAGATCAAAACCGGCATCGCGAATACTTGGAACGGTCTTGCGAATCGCTCTTTCCAACTCAATTTCACCGGCATTCTCGTGAATTAACTTCTGCAGGCTGGCATCGACTGCAACCAGTTCAAAGAGCGCCTGACGCCCAGCAAAACCCGTGTTGTTACACTGAACACAGCCCTTTGATTGGTATATTTTTACTCCTGCATCAAGCTTCAGTAGGTTGCGATTAAAGTCGTTGGTCTGCAACGGCTCTCGGCAGCTGGGGCAGAGTTTTCGCAGCAGCCGCTGGGAGACAATGCCGCGCACGGTAGAAGCCAGCAAAAAGCTGTCGACGCCTAAATCTTGCAGCCGTGTAATGGCACCGGCTGCCGTGTTGGTGTGCAGAGTTGAGAGCACCAAGTGCCCCGTCAAACTCGCTTGCGTGGCGATTTCTGCGGTCTCACCGTCGCGAATTTCGCCGATTAAAATTACATCGGGATCCTGCCGCAAAATCGCCCGCAAGCCCCGCGCAAAGGTCATACCTGCGCGCAGATTGATTTGCGTTTGGCTGATACCCGGCAGGTCGTACTCCACTGGGTCTTCGACCGTCATAATATTGCGCTCTTGCCGATCCATCTGCTGCAGTGCCGCATACAGCGTGGTGGTTTTGCCCGATCCCGTGGGGCCGGTGACCAAAATAATGCCATGGGGGCGAGAAATCAGCTCGACCAATTGCTGCTTGGTCTGCTGTGGCATACCGAGATCGTCGGTCTGCAGCTTGCCGGCATTTTTATCCAGCAGACGCATCACCACACGCTCGCCGTGGCTAGAGGGCATGGTGGAGATACGCAAATCGATACTGCGGCCGCCAAGGCGCACCGACATGCGGCCATCTTGAGGCAACCTGCGCTCGGCAATATCCAGTTTTGACATGACTTTAATGCGCGAAATCAGCAGCGGCGCTATTTGAATGGACGGGCTCAATACGGTGCGCAGCACACCGTCGAGGCGGAAGCGCACAAGTGCTTCTTTTTCGTAGGGCTCGATGTGAATATCGGAGGCGTTTTCTTTCAGCGATTCGGCAATAATTGCGTTCAACAGACGCACAATCGGCGCGTCATTTTCTGCGTCGAGCAGGTCTCCCGCTTCTTCTAGCTCTGCAGCGGCTGACTCGAGGTCGACGAAGTCTTTCATGTCGGCCATGACAGCTTCAGACGAGTGCTGTCTGCCGCTGTAAGTGGTGCTCAGGGCTGCATCGAAATCGGCATCAGCAACCGTCTGGACTTTCAGGTTGCGGCCGATCATGCGCGACACTTCAGCAATGGCCCAGTCAGGGGCTTTTGAGCCCAACAGCAAATCGCCTTCATCGGCGCGCAGTAATACACGATTGACTCGAGCAAATTCGTAGGGAAGCAGGTCAAGCATCTGTTGAGTCATAAACACCTCTAAACATTGTCGCGGCTATACGTTGTCGCTTGTAACGATTGCCGCTTGTAACGATTGTCGCGTGTAACGATGGTCGCTTGTAACGATGGCCGCTTGTAACGATGGCTGCTCGTAACGACTGCCGCTTGTAAGGACCGTCGCGGGAGATTATTTGCCCGCTGCGCTAAGCCATTTTCGCCAACTAGTCTTTTGGCGGCTTTCCCCCGGCCATGGAGGGAAACGGGAAGGGCCGAACATTTCCCAAATTGCCTGCGCTGATCTCAGTAATTTTGCCGGCACCCTCTTTCTCTACCTCATCGATGCGCACAATCGACTGCATAGGAATAAAACTGCGTTTAATACCCGAAAATTCGTTTTTTAACTTTTCTTCTGCGGGATCAACAATCATCTGTGAGCGCTCACCAAAGATAAATTCCTCAACCTCGAGAAAGCCCCAGAGATCGCTCTGAAAAACATGGCGAGCATAAATCTCGTAGACCTGTCCCTGATTGAAAAATGTGATTCGATAAATGGGGTCACTGGCTATCAAAGTGTGCATAATCCGCAGTTAATAAAGGCGGGCAATCATAGCACAAACACTATTTATATCACTGCTTTATGTTGCCAATTGAGTGGGCGGGGCTATAATGCTGACCCTCTATTTCTGATCAAAGATTAACCAATTAGATGACTGAAAAACCTGTTAAAAAGCTCCATATTGTGACCCATGGCTGCCAGATGAACGAGTACGATTCTGCACGCATGCGCGATTTGCTTGGCGACAGTCATCAAATGATCACCACAGACGATCCGAAAGACGCCGATGTTATCTTGTTAAACACCTGCTCTATTCGCGAAAAAGCCCAAGAAAAAGTGTTCCACCAGTTGGGTCGTTGGAAGCATCTGAAAAAAGCCAAGCCTGACTTGATTATCGGCGTAGGTGGCTGCGTTGCCAGCCAAGAAGGGGACGCCATCGCCAAACGTGCGCCCTTTGTGGACCTAGTCTTTGGCCCGCAAACCTTGCACCGACTCCCCGAAATGATGGAAACCCACAGGACGGACGGCACTGTCGTCGTCGACATTAGTTTCCCAGAGATCGAAAAATTTGACCGCCTGCCAACGCCTGAAGCAGACGGCGTCTCAGCCTTTGTGTCGATAATGGAAGGCTGCTCTAAGTACTGCTCGTTCTGCGTTGTACCCTACACGCGGGGGGAAGAAGTCAGCCGACCCATGGCCGATGTACTGGCTGAAATTAATGCGCTGGCTGAACAGGGCGTGCGCGAAGTCAATCTGTTAGGGCAAAACGTCAATGCCTATCGAGGCGATATGCCCGACGGCTCCATTTGTGACTTTGCCGAACTGCTGCCCTACGTCGCCTCCATTCAAGGCATCGACCGAATCCGCTACACCACCTCGCACCCAGTAGAGTTTTCCGACCGCTTAATCGATGCCTACGCACAGGTGCCAGAGCTTGTCAGTCACCTTCACCTGCCCGTGCAGAGTGGCTCTGACCGCATACTCATGGCAATGAAACGGGGCCATACCGCGATTGAATACAAATCGAAAATTCGACGATTGCGCCAGTTGCGCCCAGATATCAGTATTTCCTCAGATTTTATTATCGGCTTCCCCAATGAAACCGAAGAGGACTTTGCCGCGACCATGAAGCTGATCAGCGACATTGGTTTTGATACCTCCTACAGCTTTATTTACAGCGCGCGCCCCGGAACTCCTGCCGCTGATCTGCCGGATAACACCCCTGAGGAAGTCAAGAAACAGCGGCTGAAGATTCTCCAAGATCGTATCACGCAAAATGCCGTTGAAATCAGCCGCCGCATGGTCGGCAAGCAAGAGAAGCTGCTTGTGACAGGTATCTCAAAAAAGGACCCCGGCCAGCTGCAGGGGCGCACCGAAAACAATCGCGTGGTTAATTTCCGCTGCGACGATCATCAACTGATCGGTGAGTTTGTCACGGTCATCATCACCGAAGCGCTGACTAACTCGATGCGCGGCGAGCTCGTCGCGTCGCACTGAGCCTTTCCTTGATCTAAAATTCGACCCAATAAAAATGGTTTACCCTATTCAACATATCGCGCTATGCTTGCGAACACACAACTAACAATGGTCCAAAAGCACTCATTGAAAAGATTGGATAGTCAGCCATCAGTTTCCAGCATCACTCTTGAGCCTAACGACGCTCGACGCCTTGCCACACTTTGCGGCCCCTTTGATGAACATCTGCGCCTGATTGAGCAACGTCTCAACGTTGAAGTTCGCTCGCGGGATAATCAATTCTCCGCGTTCGGCGATCCTGCGGCAGTGGAACAGGCGACTACCGTTATCAACAATCTCTACCGCCACACCGCACATTCAGATGCGCTCTCCGCGGAAGAGGTGCACTTAAATTTACAGCAGTCAAAGCAGGCCATCAGCCAACCCTCCCATCAAGTCCCCAAAAAAGAGACGCCACGAATGCAATCTCCCTCGGCCAACAACCCAGAGCCCAGCGACGAAATAGAAACCTTTAGTGTTATCCGCACCAAGAAAGGCAATATCAAGCCGCGCGGTTTGAATCAGCAGCGCTATGTGCGCTCAATTCAGACCCACGACGTCAACTTCGGCATAGGTCCGGCGGGCACAGGCAAAACCTATTTGGCCGTCGCCTGTGCAGTGGAAGCCCTGTTGCGCGATGAAGTGGAGCGCATTTTACTGGTTCGCCCCGCAGTTGAAGCCGGTGAACGATTGGGCTTTCTACCGGGCGATTTGGCGCAAAAAGTCGACCCCTATCTGCGCCCACTCTATGACGCACTGCATGAAATGCTCGGTTTTGAAATGGTCGCCAAGCTGCAGGAGCGCAATGTCATTGAAATTGCCCCGCTGGCTTATATGCGTGGCCGCACACTAAATGGCGCCTACATTTTGCTCGACGAAAGCCAAAACACCACCCGCGAGCAGATGAAGATGTTCCTCACGCGCATTGGCTTTGGCTCAACGGCCGTTATCACTGGCGATATGTCACAGGTGGACCTGCCGCGCGGCGTGCAGTCTGGCTTGGTACACGCCTGCGAAGTCCTAAAAGACGTTGAAGAAGTGAGTTTTACCCACTTCATCTCACGGGATGTCGTACGTCACCCTATTGTTCAAAGTATCGTAGATGCCTATGATGCCCATGAAAAAAACAATAGTTAGCCGAACCATGAACCTTACTCTTGATATTCAAATGGCCAGCAGCGTCGACGACTCTCCCGACGAGGACAGTATTAAGCGCTGGATAAGCGCGGCCATTCGCGGCGAACGCGAGACCACGGAACTCACACTGCGGATTGTTGACGAGGCCGAGAGTGCTGAGCTCAACCAATGCTACCGCGGCAAACCCGGTCCGACCAATGTTCTCAGCTTCCCTTTTGATGCAGTAACCCCCGAACCCCTGCCCATTCTTGGCGATCTCGTTATTTGCGCTCCCGTGGTGCTGCGAGAAGCTGCCGAACAACAGAAAACAGCCACCGCACATTGGGCCCATATGGTGGTTCACGGTGTCTTACATCTGCTCGGGCACGACCATATCGACGATGATCAAGCCGACGCCATGGAAGCGTTGGAGACAGAGATTATGGCTACCCTGAATTTTCCACCCCCTTATCAGACACTGTTTGAGTCTGACGAACGACCCTCAACTGGTCACTAGCGAGTAAATAATGAGCGACGAAACCTCCAGCACCGCCCCGGAAAAATCTCTATTTGAGAAAATTGGCCGCGCGTTTTCAGCCACACCGAGAAGCAGTGACGATATTACCGACATGCTGCGCAGCGCACAGAGCGAATCGATAATCGACGCCAGCGTGCTGCAAATTATGGAAGGCGCACTCAAAGTCTCCGACCTTCAGGCGCGAGAAATCATGATCCCGCGCTCGCAAATGGTCATGATCGAAGACGACTTCACCCTTGAAGAAGTGCTGAATGTTGTCATCGAATCTCAGCACTCTCGCTTTCCCGTGGTCGGCGAATCCTCTGACGACATCAAAGGCATTTTGCTGGCCAAAGAGATGCTGCCACTGCTCTTGGCCGACACCGCCGAATTCAACCTAGAGAGCCTATTGCGACCAGCAACCATTATTCCCGAAAGCAAGCGGCTCAATGTTCTACTGCAAGAGTTCCGCGAAAAACGCTACCACATGGCCATCGTGGTCGATGAATACGGCGGCGTGTCGGGGCTGGTCACCATTGAAGATATTCTCGAGGAAATTGTTGGTGAAATCGAAGACGAAACCGATGACCACGAAGAAGCCTCCATATTGCCGACCGAAAGCGGCGCGTTCACCGTAGAAGCCATCACCGAGATCAGTGACTTCAATGAGTTTTTTGATGTGGGTCTCGCCGATGACGAATTCGACACCGTCGGCGGCCTTGTGCTGCACGCCCTTGGGCGGCTGCCAGAACTCGGCGAAACCATCACCATCGACAACTTCCACTTTAAAGTGACCGGCGGCGATAATCGCAAAATTACCCAACTGGAAGTCACCAAAGTCAACCCATGATACGCGCGGCCCGCGGGCAAACATTCCTCGCCCTGTTTGTCTCTGGGTCCTTGTTTCCACTCGCGCTGGCACCTTTTTACTATTGGCCAATCGCCATTGCCAGCATGGCAGTGCTGTTCAGACTGCTGCAGCGGCAAAGCCCAAAACAGGCCTTTATCAAATCGGCAGTCTTTGGCTTCGGTATGTTTTTCGCTGGTGTCAGCTGGGTTTATGTCAGCATTCATGATCACGGCTTTATCGCCGCACCCCTCGCGCTGCTGGCGACAACCCTGTTCTGCCTGTTTATCGCCCTTCTCTTCGCTCTGCCCTTCACCCTCAGCGCACTGATACCGCAAACACCCACCGCATGGCTATTGGGCCTGCCTGCCCTGTGGGTACTGAGCGAATGGTTTCGCAGTTGGGCCTTGACAGGGTTCCCATGGCTCTACAGTGGCTATATCCACACTGAAACATGGCTGAGTGGTTGGGCGCCCCTTGGTGGGGTGTTTTGGCTTAGCTTTATAACGGCACTGGCTGCTGTCACAGTCGCGCAGCTTAGCCAGACTCAACGCAGTCAAGCCAGTGTCAAATTTTCAGCAATCCTAGTCGCTTTACTAACAGTGAGTGGTTACTTACTTAAAAATATTCACTGGACGCAAGCCCATTCAGAGAGCCTCTCAGCTGTCCTTGTGCAGCCAAATATCGATCAAAATAAAAAGTGGTCGGCAGGAGAGCTCGATCGAATATTGCAGCAACTGCAAACTCAAACAGAGCCCCACTGGGGTGCAGATCTTATTGTCTGGCCGGAAGCCGCCGTCCCCACAACCCCGCAGCGCGCCGCAGATCTGCTTACTGCTATCGATCGCGCCGGCAAAGTGAACCAAACTGCCCTCTTAACCGGTATACCCACGTATGAGCGCAGTAGTGGCAAGTACTTCAACTCGGTATTGGCCCTCGGCACGGCACAAGGGCAATATGACAAAACCCGACTGGTACCCTTCGGGGAATATGTTCCACTGGAGTCAATACTGCGTGGGTTGATTCGATTTTTAGACCTGCCCATGTCGTCTTTTTCCCTGGGCGCGAGCGAGCAACCACCGTTAATCGTCGCTGGCGCGACCATTGCGACCGCCATTTGTTACGAAATTGTCTACCCAGACCTCGTGGCAGAAATGGCTGAAAACGCCAACATACTGCTCACCGTCAGTAACGATGCGTGGTTTGGCCAATCGATTGCGCCGCGACAACATATGCAGATGGCACGCATGCGCGCCATAGAAAACAGCAAACCAATGCTGCGTGGGACAACCAATGGTGTCACCGCCATTATTGACCACCAAGGGAATATTGTGGCTCAGTTAGCGCAGTTTACGGCAGGCGAACTCAGCGGAGAGATCACGCCGCGGTCGGGCCGAACATTTTTTTCACACACAGGCTCGTGGCCTATAGTAGTGCTGTCGTTACTGCTGAGCTGCGGGTTAATAGCACAAAGACGATATGGGGAAACCAACAATGAAAAGCGCCATTAAAACTGTTCTACTCAGCCTGTTAGCAGCAACATCCATCAGCGCCAGCGCACTTGGCGTTGGCGACCAAGCCCCAGACTTTATACTCCACGGCACCGATGGGAAAAGCTATAGCCTGAGCCAATTTAAAGACAAAGAAGCCGTGGTAATTGCCTGGTTTCCCAAAGCGTACACCAGCGGCTGCACCATCGAGTGCAAATCCCTTGCGCAGAATGGCCACCTGCTAAAAGACCTTGAGGTCACCTACTTTATGGCCAGTGTCGACCCTATTGAAGAAAACACCGCATTTGCCGCCGAGTTCGAAGCAGACTTCCCGCTGCTCAGCGACCCCAGCAAAGAAGTCGCCTCAGCCTATGACGTACTCGCCATCTACGGCTTGCCGAAGCGACACACGTTTTACATTGGCAAAGACGGTAAAATTCTGTTTATTGACACTGCGGTGAAGCCTGCGACATCCGCAGAAGATATGGCCGCCAAACTGAAAGAGCTGGGCATCCCCAGCAGGCAAGCAAGCTAATAACCGGCAGTGGCGCGACTAGTTGAGACCAAGCTCGCGCTGGCGTTTTTTGGTTAATCCCAGTCAAACCAGACGGTGGGACTCTGTCAGATAGTATTTGAGTTCCTCGTCTGCGCTCGCCGCCGAGTCAGTCTGCTGGATCCACTTCATACCGCGAGACGCAAGATAGGGCGCCGGCCTGAAGCCAGGCTGGCTCTGTAACAGGTCAAAATTGTGCGCCGATACTTTAAAGCTGTAGGCCGGCGACTGGGTTTTGAGAAGAGTGCCTATGGCAAACACCTTGCCACCCACTTTCCACACATGCGCACCACCCCACTGCACCACCGTCGTCGTTGCCGGCAGTCCGCGGCAAAAACTGTTGTATTCATCAAGTGTCATCTGCAACCTCCTGCTCATAAAACTGCAACCCAGTGATCGTTCCTATCCTAATACAGGTGCCTCTCGCTCGGCCACTTTAGCCCCCTCACCCACGACAGACTCTGGGGGAACCCCAGCAAAGCCTATCTATCTGGGTACCTGTTACCCTATAATTCACCCCTCTTTTTAAATCGACAAACAGTGAATCTCGATGACCATGGAACACCCCTACCATCCCGCCGAATTAGAGCGCGACGCCCAGCAATATTGGATTGATCACCAAACCTTTGAAGTCACCGAAGACGCCACTAAAGAGAAATTTTATTGCCTCGCCATGTTCCCCTACCCCAGCGGCAAGCTGCACATGGGGCATGTGCGCAATTACACAATAACCGATGTTATTGCGCGCTATCAGCGCATGCAGGGTAAAAATGTACTCCATCCCATGGGCTGGGATGCGTTTGGACTGCCCGCTGAAAATGCGGCCATCCAGAACAAAACTGCCCCCGCCAAGTGGACACACGAAAATATTGCCTACATGAAAGCTCAGCTGCAGTCCCTGGGCTTTGGTATTGCGTGGTCACGGGAGCTGGCGACCTGTGAACCTGATTACTACAAATGGGAACAGTGGTTTTTCACCAAACTTTACGAAAAAGGCATGGTTTACAAAAAGACCAGCGCGGTCAACTGGTGCCCAAACGATGCCACGGTCCTAGCTAACGAACAGGTGGTTGATGGCTGCTGTTGGCGCTGCGACAGCCCAGTTCAGCGCAAAGAGATTCCCCAGTGGTTTATTCGTATCACCGATTATGCCGAACAGTTGCTGAATGACTTAGATACCCTAGAGCACTGGCCCGAGCAGGTCAAAACCATGCAGCGCAACTGGATCGGCAAAAGTCGCGGTGTCACCATGACCTTTGACCTGTCTGCGCCAGTAGCCGACCACCGATGCTTTGACGTTTACACCACACGGCCAGACACCTTAATGGGCGTCACCTACCTCACACTGGCGACTCAGCATCCCATCGCACTGACTCTTGCAGAAAACAACCCCGCCCTCGCAGACTTTATCGAGCAGTGCAAAACCCAACAAGTCTCTGAAGCTGAAATGGCCACCATGGAAAAGTTGGGCATGGACACCGGAATTACCGCACTGCACCCCTTAACCGGTGACGCCGTGCCGGTCTGGGTTGGCAACTACGTGCTGATGGATTATGGGTCTGGCGCGGTCATGGCAGTCCCTGCTCACGACCAGCGCGATTACGAGTTCGCAAAAAAGTATCAGCTGCCGATCAAACAAGTGATCGCCGCCAACAACGACGAGTCCTGCGACATTGATAACGAAGCGTTTGTCAGCAAAGGCCGCTTAATCAATTCTGGCGTCTACGATGGCCTCGATTTCACCGCCGCTTTTGACCGTATTGCAGCGGATCTCGAAGCGACAAATCATGGCACCGTCACCACCAATTACCGACTCCGCGATTGGGGCGTCAGCCGCCAGCGCTATTGGGGCGCGCCAATCCCAATGTACAACCTCGCCGGAGGCGGCGAGATTCCAGTGCCGCTCGACCGTTTACCCGTACTGCTGCCAACCGACGTCGAAATGGACGGTATTCAGTCGCCCATCAAAGCAGATCTCGAATGGAAGAAAGCGGAACTCAACGGCCAAGCCGTCGAGCATGAAACCGACACCTTCGACACCTTTATGGAGTCCTCTTGGTACTACGCCCGATTTACCTGCCCCGATCTCGACAGCGCCATGCTCGACCCCGAGCGCGCCAATTACTGGCTGCCCGTCGATCAGTATGTCGGCGGCATTGAACACGCTATTTTGCACCTACTGTATGCGCGCTTTTACCACAAACTACTGCGCGACGAAGGTTTGGTCACTAGCAGCGAGCCGTTCAAAAGCCTGCTGTGTCAGGGCATGGTTCTCGCCGAATCATTCTACAAAGACATTGCTGGACGCAAGCAGTGGCTCTCCCCTAGCGAAGTGACCGTCGAGCGCGACAGCAAGGGCCGTACTCTGCGCGCCGTCGAGACAGCGACCGGTGAAGAAGTCCACAGCGGCGGCATCAGCAAAATGTCGAAATCGAAGAACAACGGTGTCGACCCGCAAACTGCCATCGACAAGCACGGCGCCGACACAGTGCGTCTATTTACAATGTTTGCCGCGCCGCCAGAACAAACACTCGAGTGGAGCGACGATGGCGTTGCCGGCGCCCACCGCTTTCTGCGCAAACTGTGGAATATGGTGCACGGGCATTTGCAGCTAGCCGCAGAGTCCAACACCGCGCTGTCGCCGGCAGACCTCAGCGACGCGCAAAAAGACTTGCGCCGCAAGACCCACGAAACCATCGAAAAAGTAAACGATGACTACGGCCGTCGAAACACCTACAACACTGCGATTGCCGCCGTGATGGAGCTGTTAAACGAGGTTGCCAAACTGACTGACACCGACACGCAAAGTATCGCCGTGCGCCACGAAGCACTGACCAGCGCAGTGCTTTTGCTCTCGCCGATTGCGCCGCATATTTGTCACTCACTGTGGCACGCCATGGGTCACCAGGGCGCGGTTGCCGATGCTCTCTGGCCTATGGTCGACGCAGATGCACTGGTGCGCAGCTCGATTGAATTAGTCATTCAGGTCAACGGCAAAGTGCGCGGCAAAATCCAAGTGGCCGCCGATGCCGACAAAGACACCGTTGAAAAGCGCGCCCTTGAAGACAGCAACGTGCAGCGTTTCTTGGAAGGCCTCACGATTAGAAAGATTATTGTGGTGCCGGGCAGATTAGTGAGCATCGTCGCCAACTAGCCCGTCATCGACGCAATAAACGCAACACAAGGCAGAGATTATGATGAAGAAAATTGCATACACCACGACCCTTGCGGCAATGCTATGCCTACTCTCGGCCTGTGGCTGGCAACTGCGCGATGCCGAGGCAGTGCCGCGCAGTATCGGTAGCTTGCATATTGCAACACAGGCGTCGCACAACGGCTTTGTCAGCGAGCTGAAACGCGCCCTCGCAGTCTATGGCGTCGATGTTGTGCCCAGCGCCGCAGAGGCGAGCTACTCCATCGTCATTGTCGATTTTCGGCAGAACCGACGCATCGCAACATTAAATGCCAGCGCCCGTGTCGCCGCGTACCAGCTCAATGAAGATGTCGATTTTGTTATCACCGACTCCGCTGGGGCGATTCTCACCGCCATGCTCACCGCCTCGGTCGAGCGCAGCTATGAGATCGAAGAGCGCGATATTCTCTCCTCTGAAAATGAAGAAAATCTGATCAAACTGGAAATGCGCCAAGAGATTGTCCGGCAAATTCTCAACCGCTTGAAAGTCCTACCCGACCACAATAAGCAACCCTAAGCCATGAAAATACGCGCCGAGCAGCTACAAGAACATCTCCAAAAGCAGCTTTTGCCGGCCTACATTATCACTGGCGACGAACCTCTTTTGGCCCAGGAGGCTGCCGACGCGATTCGCACCAAAGCGAGGAAAGAGGGGTTTTTAGAGCGCGATATGTTTCACGCAGAGGGCAACTTCGATTGGAACCAAATTATCAATGAATCCAACGCTCTGTCCCTTTTTTCTGACAAAAAAATTCTCGAAATTAGAATCACTTCGGGCAAGCCCGGCGACAAAGGCTCAGCGGCAATCTGCGAACTGTGCAGCAATCCAAACCCGGATAACTTGCTCTTGGTGATTGTGCCAAAACTCGACAGTGGCACGCAAAACAGTAAATGGGTAAAAGCCCTAGATGCGCTCGGCGGCAACATCCAAGTCTGGCCGGTCGACGTCAAACAAATGCCACGCTGGATTCAGCAGCGCCTGCGCGCCGCTCATATCAATGCCAATCAAGAGGCCGTGCAAATTCTTGCCGATCGCGTTGAAGGCAATCTCTTGGCCGCAGTTCAGGAAATCGAAAAACTCAAACTACTGGCCCCCGATGGCACCGTTGACGGCAATACCATGTCCTCCGTGGTCGCCGACAGCGCCCGCTACAATGTCTTTGAATTTGTCGACAAAATATTGATCGGCGACGCTCAATCTGCCGCCCGCTCACTGCGCGGCCTGCAGAATGAAGGCACGGAAATTATCCCTCTGCTCTGGGCGGTGACCCGCGAGCTGCGGATTTTGGTGAAAGCCAGCGAGCTGGTGGCGAGCGGTGAACACAGCGACCGCGCACTGAAAAGTTCAGGTGTCTGGGAAAAACGCATTCCCCTATTCCGCTCTGCTCTGCAGCGCTTGCGCCCCGCTCATCTGCGCATGCTACTGCGTCAGGCCGGAGCCATTGATCGAGGCATTAAAGGTATGCGCAAAGCGGACGTGTGGGACGAAATGGCCACGTTGGTGCTCTCTTTTGCCGGCAGCCAGACCCTGCAGCCGAGCAATATTAAAGTGCTTTTAGATAATTAGTTGAACACCGGCTTTCAACGCATCTAACCCCTCAGACATGTCTAGCCCAACCAGCTATAAACCACCAGCGTAATCACCGCAGCACCGATCAGGTTTAACGCAAACCCCTCGCGCACCATCTCTTCGACAGTGATTTTTCCCGTGCCAAAGACAATTGCATTAGGCGCTGTTGCCACCGGCAGCATGAACGCACAACTGGCCGACAGGGCGGCCGGCAGCATCAGCAGCGCGGGATCAAAACCCGCACCCAGCCCCGCGGCAGCAAGAATAGGCATAAGTAATGTTGTGGTTGCCGTGTTGCTGGTAATTTCAGTTAAGAATGTCACTGCCAGCGCCACAGAAGCGATCAGAACAATAATCGATAGTCGAGTGACACCCGAAAGAGATGCACCAATTGCCTCACTAATGCCTGTCACTTCAAAGGCTTTGGCAATCGCAATACCCCCCGCGAACAAGAGCAACACCCCCCAATGAATAGAGGACGCAGACTCCCAATCTAATAACTTACCGCCACTGCCATTGGGAATTACAAACATCAGCACCACCGCTGTCAGGGCAACTGCCGCGTAGTTTGCCGAAGGCACCCCCAGCCAACCAGACCACCCACCAAAGGGCTCGCGCAGGGTAATCCAAGCGAGGGCAGTGAGTGCAAAAATAATCAATACGCGACGCTCTTCACTGCGCCAGAGGCCCACTTGCGGAATATTGAAGGGCGCACTGGCACCCAAGTTGCGGGTAATCCAGAGCCCAGCCAACGGAATCAACAGCACCACCACGGGTACGGCCCACAACATCCACTGCGCAAAACTGGGGGTATTGCCCGTGGCTTGCGCGTAAATTTTTAGAAAAATCACATTCGGCGGAGAGCCAATTGGAGTTCCCAACCCACCAATACTGGAGGCGTAGGCAATACCTAGAAAGAGCGGCACAGCAAGTCGCTGACTTGAACTACGCGCTGACCCAGCAACACTGCCCTCGTCAGCCACCGTATCTAATACCGCGTAGGCGACCGGTAATAACATCAGGGTTGTGGCAGTGTTGGAGACCCACATGCTCAATACCGCAGCGGCCACCATAAAACCAAAGACAAGGCTGCGCTGACTGTCGCTACCAAACAAGTTGACCATGTACAGCGCCAGCCGCCGATGCGCGCCGCTTTTTTCCATGGCCTTCGAGAGCATGGCACCGCCCATCAACAAAATAATCAGCGGATCACCATAGGCCTGTGCGACCTGCTTGCCGTCCAGAATTCCCAGCAGCGGGAACACGCCCAGAGGAATAAGTGCAGTCGCTGGGATGGGGATTGGCTCAAACACCCACCAAAGGGCACAGACCGCGGTCAAGCCAGCGGTGAGCGCACCGTTGGTCGACCAGCCCCATGTCACCATTAGTAGGGCGATTACTGCGCCAATTATCGGCGCCAGCCAAAGCGATGTGCGTTTAAGTTGCGGGGTCATAAATCCTCGTCCGACAGTGCAAAATCACCGCGTTCGTAGGCGTCAACAATGTCCTGCGCAGCAGCACAATCCATCTCATTCACCATAAGTGACAAATGACCCAACACGGCGGCTTCGCCTAAACCGCCTTGCAGATCACCCCCGTGCAAAAAAACCTGCACGCCGTGATGCTCTAGCAGGCCTTTTAGCAGCTGCGTCTGAAGATAGTCACTGCTGCGATAAACAGCAATCATTGGGTGTGACGCCGCCAAGCGAAAATCGCCCAGACAATTAGGATACCGCTGGAATTGGCCAGCATATCCCAGGCGTCCCCTTGACGATACGTGGTCATGGATTGCGCAATTTCCATGCCCAAACCAAAGGCCGCCAACACAAGCGCTAATACCCAGAGCGGGTAGCGATGCCCGTAAGCCTGCACGGCAAGGAAAAAGAGGATGCCGTAAACACCGCCATGACCCACCTTGTCCTGCAACTCAAAGAGCTGTTCACCCCCCATTGGCAGCAGTGATAAAAAGCCTGTACTGAGTAGGCAGAGCCAAAAAAAATAGTGATACATTGTTCGAGAGATCATTGCCCAGTTTGTCCTTGTTCGACGGATAATTGTAACTGTTCGTATCGCTCGACAGTCCCCACATCACACCAGCTGCCAGTATAGACGGCACCACCCACCCGATGCTTTAAAATTGCTGGCCGCAACACATCCCGCAACGGAAACCACGGCGAGTCGCCGGGCGCACGTGCAGCGAACAGAGCCGGACGCAGCAGGCTGATACCGCTGAAGGTAAAGCGCTCACCGCTGTCGTAGCCTACGCGCCCATCGAGTAGCGAAAAATCGCCCTGACTATGTTGTGCCGGATTGTTGACCAGCACGAGCCACGCATCTAAATGCTCTGGCAACCCTTCAATGATAAACGGCTGCAAGGGAAAATCAGTCCACACATCGCCATTGATCAGCAGAAAGGGTTCATTACCTAGCAGCGGCAGCGCTTTGGCAATTCCCCCGCCAGTTTCAAGCGCCTCCAACTCCCGCGACCATTGAATACTGGCCCCAAGGCGCGCACCCGCGTCCGCAAAATACGCTTCAATTTTTTCTGCCAACCAGCAGGTGTTAATCACAATATCGGTAATGCCACTGGCCACTAACCGCTCAATATGGTGCTTAAGCAGCGGTTTGCCGGCCACTGGCAACATCGGTTTTGGCAGGCTGTCGGTTAAGGGCCGCAGCCGCTCGCCGCGCCCCGCCGCCAAGATCATTGCTTTCATAGTGAGTCACCGGCGGTGGTCCAGTCTCGATACCAAGGTTGTTGCGGCAAGATTGGCAGAATCCGCGCACTAAACCAGTCGTAAAATGCCTGACCCTCTGGATAGCGCTGTGCCGCTTCGAGGGTGTAGCGAATCACTAGCGGTAAATCGTGGAGATACGCGGATTTTCCGTCACGCAGCGAGAGCCGCGCAAAAATACCCAGCACTTTGATATGACGCTGCAGGCCCATCAGATCAAACCAGCGTAAAAATAGCGAGTCGTCCGCCGTTCCAACGAGGTCGCGCTGCAGTTGTTTGTAATTGAGTGCGCGCGCCGCCACCTGACTGGCCGGCAGGCGCAGATAACAATCTTTGTACAGCGACACTAAGTCGTAGGTCATTGGCCCCACCACCGCATCTTGGAAGTCGATCACCCCAAGACTGTCATCCGCCCGCACCATGAGATTGCGCGAATGGTAGTCGCGATGCACAACCACCTGAGGTTGCTCCAGTGCGCTGTCGATCAGCACATCAAATAGGTCTTGGCAGAGACGCCGCTCGCGGCCATCGAGGGTCAGACCAAGCAACTCCGCCACAAACCAGTCGGCGAAAAGTGCCATCTCCGCTTGTAAGCGCGGAGCGTCATAGCTTGGGAACACATCAGCACGGGCCGCCACTTGCTGAATAGTGCGCAGCGCAGCATCTGCCTGATCATAGCGGCGGGCGGTCTGTGCCTCGTCACCGCTGCACAGCTCCGCATGCAATAAACGCGTACCGAAATCTTCGAGCAAGAGAAACCCTTGGGCAAAATCGACCGCCACGATCGTCGGCGTCACAATGCCCTGACGCTGAAACGCCATGGCCACTGCCACATAGGCCGGATTGTTTTCTTTCTCCGGCGGCGAATCAACCGCAATCAGAGAAGGCTGGCAAGGCACACGAAAATAGCGCCGAAATCCTGCGTCACCCGCCAGAGGTTGCAGATTTAGCGGCTGAGCAATACTTAGTTCAGCAGGCAAAAATGTCGTTATCCACTCAACAAAGAGGGCCTTGCGCGTCTCGGGTAAGGTGTTAATAGCGATCAATCCTTATTTAGGTGGGCAACGTTTCTGCCATAGGGGTCAGTCGACGGGTAAAAAAATGCCATTCTATCAATTCAGCCCTCTACTCTGGCAAGATATCAGGTAAAATACCAGCAAACTACTATCAGCATTCGGGCAGTACATTGACGACGATATTATCAACCAAACGCAGTGCCTTTTTTATCGCCATGGAACGCCACTGCACCTCTTGGCAATCGCCGCTGCTGCACCTAATGCTCCCTGTCCTCGGGGTTATAGCCGTCGCTGCGTCGCCAGCTGCCCTCGGCAGTGATCTGCCCAACGCGTGGGACTGTACCGCAACCGAAAATAATCAGTGGCGCTGCGCTGAAAAGCCTGCGGCTGAAAACACTCGCCGTCGCGAGCCAAGCGCAAAAAAACCAACTCTTGATCCCGACGAACCTCGCGTAGCCGATGTACGCAATCTCGATTGGGTTGAAGAAGAGCAAATGAGCGAGGAGCAGCGCCGCAAAATCGCGCCTAACTGCTGCGGCGCTTACATCGAACCTGCTCGTGAATACCCCGATGCAGACCTTGAGCCGGAAGAGGCCTCACTGCGGGTCAATGCCAACAGCACTGAAACGCTGCCGGGCAATGTTGCGGTGTTAGATGGCGACGTGCAAATTTCCCAAGGCTACCGACAAGTTCGCAGCAACAATGCACGCATCGATCAAACCGAGCGCACAGTTGCACTTGAAGGCAATGTTCAATTTCGCGAGCCAGGCCTGCTGCTGCTGGGCGAAAGCGCCGAAGTGGATATCGACAGTAAAGAGATAACGTTAAAAGACGCCACCTACGTTCTGCATGACGTATCGGTGCGCGGCAACGCCAAAACTCTGAGCCGCGCTAAAGACGGCGTTATCACTATCACAGACGCCACCTACTCAACCTGCGAGCCCGGTGACTCAACGTGGCAAATGCAGACCAGTGAAATTTCCATCGACCAAGAGTCGGGCTTCGCGACGGTCAAAAATGCCCAACTGAGAGTAAAAGATGTTCCGATTTTTTACGTCCCTTGGATTAAGTTCCCAGTCAATGACAATCGCGTATCAGGGCTTCTCTTTCCCACCATTCATTCCAGCACTCGCAACGGCTTTGATTACGCCCAGCCTATTTACTGGAATATCGCGGAGAACTACGACGCCACTATTACGCCAAGGTATATGCAGGAGCGCGGCCTCGCATTAAATACCGAGTTCCGTCATCTCTCCAATTTGACCACGACAGACGTGGTCGGCGAGTTTCTTGGCAATGACAAAGGTGGCAAAGACGACTCCGATATAGACCCTCTCACAGGGTTACCTGAATACCGCTCTCAAGACCGTTATTTGATCGGCCTGACCCACCTAGGCGGGATTGGAGAAGCCTGGTCGACCTACATGGACGTCAACAAAGTCTCCGACAACGACTACTTTCGCGACCTCGGCGGCGCCAGCCAAGAGTCGACCAGTATTGTTAATCTGCGCCGCGTTGCAGGGGCAACTTACAAAACCGAGCACTGGGACTACCGCATCGAAGCGCAGGATCATCAAATTGTGGTCGATGGCTTAGAAGACCAATACTCCGTTCTGCCGCAAATAAGCGTCAATGGCTACTACCGCTTCGACAACAACTTAGTCATGGACATTAATAACCAAATTTCACAATTTGATCATGACAACCCCGATGTAGTGACGGGCAACCGAAATCGCACTGACTACGGCATCACCTGGGACAAACGCTGGACGTGGGGCTATTTTCGCCCGCAGTTTCGCATCAAGCATCTGTCGTACAACCTCGACCTTAACAGCGCAGCGCTGACAGACGAGAGTCCTTCCGCCACCGTGCCAGTGTCATCGATCGACACAGCACTGTTTTTTGAGCGCGACAACAGCTGGTTCAGTGGCTACACCCAAACTTTAGAGCCACGCCTTTACTATGTGAAGGCAGAGTTTAAAGATCAGTCTGCATTCCCCGATTTTGACACCCGTGAATTTACCCCCTCCTACAATCTGCTTTTCCGCGACGAGCGATTTAACGGTGGCGATCGCATTTCCGACGAAGACCGTCTGACTATGGCGCTAACCACGCGCTATATCGACAAAAAAACCGGCCAAGAGCGCTTCACCGCCAGCATTGCCCAGTCGGTTAATTACCAAGATCGATACGTGTCGCTGACGGGCGCTCCAAGCGAACTTGCCGAGCTGGCGCGCAACCAGTCGCCTCTCGCATTAAAAATGTCCGGACGAGTGAACAACAGCTGGCGCTTTACCACTGATATTATTTATGACGGCCATGACAACGAGATGGATAAAAGCATTATCGGTGTACGCTACAATGACCGTCAAAATCGCCTGTTTAATGCGACGTACCGCTCCACCAAGCGGGTGCCGCGACTGGTCGACAACGCTATCCTGTCGCAAGATATTGAACAGGTTGATCTGTCGGCATTTTTACCCGTGGCCGGCAATTTTAATGTAGTTGCCCGCTGGAACTACGACTTGACCAATAATCGCCCACTGGATATTTTCACCGGTTTCGAATACAACAGTTGCTGCTGGCGCGCTAGCGTTGTCGCTCGCCGCTGGCTCGAGCGGAAAGACCAAATACTGGTGCCCGAACAGGATTTAAACTTCACTAATGGTATTTTCTTCCAAATACAATTTAAAGGTCTGGCTGGCTCCAGCAGTCGGGTTGACTCAATGCTCAAAAACGGTATCTACGGTTATGACTATAAAGAAAACTTGTAAATCAGCACTGACTGCAATTCTCCTCGCCGCGATCTCAATCAGTGCCACCGCCCAGATCGAGATACTCGACCGAGTGGTTGCCGTAGTCGATGACGACGTTGTACTCGAAAGTGAAGTCCAACAGCGACTCGCCACCATTTACGTACAGATCCAACAGTCGGGCACCCAACCGCCACCGCAAGAAATTCTGCTGCAGCAGGTGATCGAGCGTTTAATCTCCGAGCGACTTCAGCTGACCATGGGCTACAAAGCAGGCATACGCATCAGCGATGCCGAGCTCAATGAGGCCATGGGACGAATTGCAGCCAGTAACCAGCTGACGATGGAGCAGTATATTGAGCAGATCCACGCCTCAGGCTCAACATTATCAAAAGTGCGTGAAGAAATTCGCAACGAACTGGTGCTAATGCGCGTACAGCAGGGTCAGGTTATGCGTCGTATTCGCATCAGCAGCCAAGAACTTGATAATTTCTTGAACTCGGAAGAGGGCCGCTTCATGGCTTCGCCCGACGTTAATATTGGCCATATTCTCCTGCCAGTATCTAGTGGCAGCAGCTCTGACGACGTCAGCGCAATATTGCAACGCGCCGAGGGCCTGCTCGGGGAAACCCAACGTGGCACCGATTTCCGTCAACTGGCTATCGCTAACTCTGCCGACCAAACGGCGCTTCAGGGCGGTGATTTAGGCTGGAAAAAAATGGCGCAACTGCCTGGCGTGTTTATTGAAGCCGTGGAGAAGCTCGAGATTGGCCAAGTCTCAGAGCCTATCCGCAGCGATGCAGGCTATCACCTGATCAAACTTTATGACCGTCGCGGCGGCGGCGAGCAATTGATCGAACAGCATTTCGCACGCCATATCTTGATCAAACCCAACGAAATTCGCGATGAGCAAACCACCATCGAAACCCTCAATACTCTACGTGATCGTGTTAAAGCGGGTGAAGACTTCGCCCTGCTGGCCAAAGAGTTTTCCGAAGACCCAGGCTCCGCACTCAACGGCGGTGAGCTCGGCTGGTCGACTCCAGGTATGTTTGTCGCCGAGTTCGAAGAGACCATGAGCGGTATCGAGCTCAATGAAATCAGCGCCCCTTTCCTCTCACAGTTCGGCTGGCATATTCTGCAGGTAACTGAGCGCAGAAAGCAGGACTTTAGCGATGAGATAAAACGCAACCGCGCGCAAAATGTGCTGCGTCAGCGCAAGTTCGAAGAAGAGCTGCAAGTGTGGCTGCAGGAAATTCGCGACGAAGCGTTTGTTGAAATAAAAGAGCCCGCAAAACAATGACACTCCGCCTGGCGCTGACACCAGGAGAGCCCTCCGGTGTCGGCCCCGATATTCTGATCAACCTGGTGCAACAAGGTTGTGACCACGAACTTGTGGCCTACGCCGACCCGGCAATGCTCCAAGCGCGCGCTGCACAGTTGGGTATAGCCCTCAAGTTGCGCCCACCCAGCAACCCACCCCAGCCGCTCAAACCCAACGAGCTGGCGTATGTGGCTGTGGAACTGGCCGAGCCCGCTACCCCAGGTACACTGAATAAGGCCAACGCACGCTATGTGCTCAACTCCCTCGATGCCGCCATCGCCGCCTGTCAAAGTAAGTTCTGTCATGGGATGGTCACCGGGCCGGTGCAAAAATCAATCATAAACGAGGCTGGCGTCGCTTTTTCTGGCCACACAGAATACTTGGCTGAGAGAACAGCTACACCGCAAGTGGTTATGATGTTGGCAACCACCGAGCTCAGAGTGGCGCTGGCCACCACACACCTGCCATTGCGCGACGTCGCCGACAGCATCACTCAGTCTATGTTGCGCCGTGTCTTAACCATCCTCCTCGACGATTTACAGCACAAATTTAATATCCCAGCGCCCACCGTCCTCGTCTGCGGATTGAACCCCCACGCCGGTGAAGGGGGGCATTTGGGGCATGAGGAAATCGAGATCATCACGCCGGTCTGTGACGAGTTTCGCGCGCGCGGCGTCAAGCTGGTCGGGCCACTCCCGGCGGATACGCTTTTCACATCCAAATATTTAGATCACGCAGATGCCGTGTTAGCGATGTATCACGATCAAGGATTGCCCGTTCTCAAATATCTAGGCTTTGGTCGCGCCGCCAATATCACTCTTGGCCTGCCTATTATCCGCACGTCCGTCGACCACGGCACCGCGCTGGATCTTGCAGGCACAGGTTCTGCCGACAGCGGCAGCCTACTCACAGCCATTCACGTCGCCGCCACTATGGCGCTGCAGACCAACAATGCGGTTACACCATGACAGTTCAACATCAGGCTCGCAAACGTTTTGGCCAAAACTTTCTCGTCGACCAAGAGATCATTCGCCAAATTATTGCTGCCATAGGGCCTAAACCCGAAGACAATCTCATTGAGATTGGCCCCGGCACTGCGGCGCTCACGGAACACCTTATTCCGCAATGCCCCACTATGCGGGTGGTCGAACTCGATCGTGATTTGGTGGCTTATCTCAGCGAAAAGTTTGCTGCCTACCCCGACTTCCAAATATTCAGTGGCGATGCCCTAAAAACCGATTTTGCGCAGTTTTATGAAGGGCGCCCGATGCGTTTGGTCGGCAATCTTCCCTACAATATTTCGACACCAATCCTGTTTCATCTCATCAAGGTTCGCGAGCTGATTCAAGACATGCATTTTATGCTGCAATTGGAAGTGGTTGAACGTCTCGGTGCGGTTCCCAATACCAAGGCTTACGGCCGTCTGTCGGTGATGGTGCAATATCACTGCAGAGTGATGCCGCTTATTCCAGTGCCCCCATCAGCCTTTAGACCTGCGCCGAAAGTGCAATCGGCTATTGTTCGGCTCAAGCCCCACAAAACGAAGCCTTGCACTGCGTTCGATGAAGACTTGCTCAGCCAAATTGTTAGCTTTAGCTTTCAACAGCGCCGCAAGACGCTGCGCAATTGCCTCCAACACTATGCTGACCACCTAGGAACGCTTGGCGATATTATTGATTTAAGCAAACGCCCAGAGCAGCTCTCGGTGGCAGAGTTTGTCAAAATAGCCAATCACATCCACAACAATATGGTGGGATCTAAATGAGCGCGCAACCCATCACTGTCAGGGTCAAGACTGAGTATCTCAAACATCAGTCTAATCCAGAGGCCAAACAATACGTTTTCGCCTATCACATCAGCGTCCACAATCAGGGCGATGCGCCGGTGCAGCTGATCAGCCGCCACTGGATCATTACGGACAGCAATGGACTTAAGCAGGAAGTGCGTGGCGCAGGTGTAATCGGCAAGCAGCCTACCATCGGGCCAGACGAAACCTACGAGTACAGTAGCGGCTCGGTGCTGGCCACCGCGGTTGGCACCATGCAGGGGTCTTATCAAATGCTCGACGCTGACGGTCAGTCGTTTGAAGCGCCCATCGCCCCTTTTTTGCTTTCCGTGCCCCATGCGGTGCATTAAATGACAGACTTCGCGGTCGGTGATCTGCAGGGTTGTCTCGACCCTTTGGTTCGCCTGCTCGAGCGGGCCCATTTCAACCCCAAACAAGATCGTTTATATGCCACCGGCGACCTAGTTAATCGCGGCCCACAATCCCTTGAAACTTTGCGGTTTTGTAAATCACTGGGCAACGCATTTCACACCGTACTAGGCAATCATGATCTCCACCTCTTAGCCATCGCACGAGGCATTCGGCAACCCACCGCCCACGATACATTAGACGCTATTTTGGTCGCACAGGACCGCAGCGAACTATTGGAGTGGCTCCAGGCACAGCCGCTCTTAGTTACCCTAGGCGAATACAGCATCGTGCATGCCGGCATTCCACCAAACTGGCGCCTTGCGCAAGCACAACAGTTCGCCGCAGAGGTATCGCAGGTCCTCTGCTCAGAGCAATCAGGGGCCTATTTTAAAGGTATGTATGGCGACGCCCCCGATCGCTGGTGTGATTCACTGGAGGGGCCCGCACGGTGGCGGTTAATCACCAACTATTTAACACGGATGCGCTACTGCACAGCTGACGGACAACTCAATTTGCAGGACAAAACTGCGCCAAAAGTGTCCACTGAAATCGCATCAGGGGATCTAGCCCCGTGGTTTAGCCATACACAGAGAAAAACCCGCAAAGATAAAATTATTTTCGGTCACTGGGCTGCCCTTGAGGGGCGAGATTGCGGGGAAAATCTGTTCCCTTTGGATACGGGTTACGTCTGGGGCGGGAGTATGCGACTAATGAATTTGGACACCGGTGAGTACATCCACGAGGTTGCACCGCCCAAGGCGCGCTGACATTGAGATACGTACGCTACAGGCTATAACAGCGCTGAGCTCTCAGACCAGCCAAGCTACGGATAAGACAAACTACGCACAAGAAATGGCCCAGCCCAATCACGCCAAGTCGTCTTTCAAAAAATCGCAGGCGAAAAAAAACCGGATACAATCCGGTTTTTCAACATTCTTGATACTTACTCGCCAGTTGTCTCAGCAACATCCGCGATAGCACCTGACGCGCGGTCAACCAGTGCAACGTAAGCCATTGGCGCGTTGTCACCGCTGCGATTGCCACACTTCAAAATACGCACATAACCACCGGGACGGCCAACAAAACGCGGGCCGAGATCCGTGAACAACTTGCCAACAGTGGCCTTGTTGCGCAGACGATCAAACGCCAAACGACGATTTGCCACGCTGTCTTCTTTAGCCAGGGTAATAAACGGCTCAGCAAAGCTGCGCAGTTCTTTAGCCTTTGGCAGGGTTGTTTTAATAACTTCATGCTCAACCAAAGAGGCTGTCATGTTACGGAACATAGCTCTTCTGTGAGAGCCGGTCTTGTTCAGTTTGCGACCACTGTAGCGATGACGCATTTTCTTATTCCTTAGTTCGTTGCTTTCTCAGCAATGATATCTGTCAAACCCGATTTAAACGTCTCTTGGCAAGCCAAAAGGTGATTAAACGAGCTCGCGCTCACTTTTTAAACTGGCTGGTGGCCAATTCTCTAGGCGCATACCCAGAGACAAACCACGTGACGCCAATACATCTTTAATTTCGGTTAGAGACTTCTTACCCAAGTTTGGCGTCTTCAACAATTCAACTTCAGTGCGCTGAATCAAATCGCCAATGTAGTAAATGCTCTCTGCTTTTAGACAGTTCGCAGAGCGAACGGTCAGCTCAAGATCATCAACCGGGCGCAGCAGGATAGGATCAATCTCTTCTTCTTTCTCAACTGGCTCGGCAGCAGTTTCGCCTTCGAGATTCACGAAAACAGCCATCTGTTGCTGCAGAATCGTTGCCGCGCGACGGATAGACTCTTCTGGATCAATGGTACCGTTTGTCTCAAGTTCCAACACCAGTTTATCGAGGTCAGTGCGGTTCTCTACACGGGCATTCTCAACACTGTATGATACTTTTTGAATCGGGCTGAAAGACGCATCCAACTGCAGACGGCCAATCGTTTTGTTCTCATCGTCGCTGACGCGTGAGTCTGAAGGCTGGTAACCGCGGCCTCGCTCAATGCGCAGCGTCATATTCAACGCCGCTTTACCTGAAATCGTCGCGATGACGTGCTCAGGATTAACAATTTCAACGTGACTATCGACTGCAATATCACCGGCAGTAACTATACCAGGGCCCTTTGCATTGAGGGTCAACGTTGTCTCGTCACGGCCTTCCATAACGATTGCGACGCCTTTCAGATTCAACAGAATCTCCATAACATCTTCTTGAACGCCTTCGATTGCACTGTACTCGTGCTCGACACCGTCAATCTCGACCTCTACGATCGCGCAACCAGACATAGACGACAGCAGGATGCGACGCAGCGCATTACCCAAAGTGTGGCCGAAGCCACGCTCTAGCGGCTCCAAGACAACTTTTGCATGTGTGGCGCTATAAGACGTTACGTCGATATTGCGCGGCGTAAGAAATTCATTAGCAGAATTTTGCATATTTTTACCCATGTGAGCTCAAAAATTACTTCGAGTAGAGTTCTACGATCAGGTTTTCGTTGATCTCGGCCGGTAAGTCAGAACGATCTGGATTGCGCGTAAACGTGCCTTCCATCTTGTTGCTGTCTACATGCATCCATTCAACTTCACCACGCTGCGCAGCCAACTGCAAAGCAGTTTGAACACGTAGTTGCTTTTTGGCCTTTTCACGCAGGCTAACAACATCACCTTCTTGTACTTTGAAGGAAGGGATGTTTACTTTCTGGCCGTTGACCAGTATAGAATTGTGCGACACAAGCTGACGCGACTCGGCGCGTGTTGACCCAAAGCCCATGCGATATACCACGTTGTCGAGTCTGCTTTCTAGCAACGTCAACAGGTTCTCACCTGTGTTGCCCTTCAAACGAGCCGCAACTTTGTAGTAGTTACTGAACTGCTTTTCAAGCACGCCATAAATACGACGTACTTTTTGCTTCTCACGAAGCTGAACACCGTAGTCAGACAGACGACCACGACGCTGACCATGCTGGCCAGGTGCGCTATCTGCACGACATTTTGATTCTAGCGGGCGGACGCCACTCTTGAGGAACAGATCTGTTCCCTCACGGCGTGACAATTTACAAGTTGGTCCAAGATATCTAGCCATTCTCTGTCTCTCTTACACGCGACGCTTTTTGGGTGGACGACAACCATTGTGTGGAACTGGCGTCACATCCGTAATATTGGTGATCTTATAACCTGCATTATTAAGTGCGCGAACCGCTGATTCACGACCGGGGCCTGGGCCCTTCACTTGTACATCGAGGTTTTTCAATCCGTAATCTTTTGCTGCTTCACCCGCGCGTTCTGCTGCAACCTGTGCTGCGAACGGGGTGCTCTTGCGAGAGCCGCGGAAGCCCGAACCACCAGAGGTAGCCCAAGAAAGTGTATTACCCTGACGGTCAGTAATTGTCACAATAGTGTTATTAAACGACGCGAAAATATGCGCTACGCCGTCAACTACTGTCTTTTTGACCTTTTTGCGGGTGGTTTTTGCTGCTGCTTTTGCCATTGCCGTTCCTAGGAATTATCTTTTAATGGGACGACGCGGCCCTTTACGGGTGCGTGCGTTCGTCTTAGTACGTTGTCCACGTACGGGCAAATTACGACGATGGCGAAGGCCGCGATAGCAACCCAAATCCATCAGACGTTTAATGTTCATACTGTTTTCGCGGCGCAGGTCACCCTCAACTTCTTGGTTACCAACGGCGGCACGCAACAGATCAAGTTGCGCTTCATCCAATGCAGCAATCTTTGTGTCTTCTGCAATGCCCACTTCAGCACAGATCTTTCTGGCTGTTGGACGTCCGATACCAAACACGTAAGTCAGTGAAATCACTGCGTGCTTGTTATCTGGAATGTTGACACCGGCAATACGGGCCATTCACATTACTCCACTTATACTATGGGTTTAATCTGTACCCTTGAGCCCAGCAGTAACACTGCGAAAAGGCGCGGTAGGATACCGATAGATCTATCAAAAATCAACCTGATTATCCTTGACGCTGCTTGTGACGGGGCTCGACGTTACAGATAACACGAACCACACCCTTACGGCGGACAACCTTGCAATTACGACAAATCTTTTTAACCGATGCACGTACTTTCACAGCACCACCTCTCTATCGACGGCCAACAGTTTTAAGGTTGGCCTTTTTCATCAGCGAATCATATTGTTGCGACATCAGATGCGACTGCACTTGAGCCATAAAATCCATCGTCACAACAACGGCAATTAACAGCGAAGTACCACCCAGATAAAACGGCACATTGAAGTACACGTTGAGGAACTGGGGCATCAGACAGATCAGGGTGATATAAACACCGCCGATCAGGGTCAAACGCGTGGTCACGCTATCAATATATTTAGCGGTGTGCTCACCGGGACGAATCCCAGGCAGATAAGCACCACCCCTCTTTAAGTTATCAGCCACTTCGCGCGGGTTGTACATCAACGCGGTGTAGAAGAAGCTGAAGAAAATTATCAAACCAGAGAACATCAATACATATAGCGGCTGGCCCGGGCCAATTAAAATCGCTACATCGTTCAACCAATCCGGTGCATTAGCTGCTGAACCAAACCACTGACTAATAGAGGTTGGGAAAAGCAACAAGCTACTAGCGAAAATCGCTGGTATCACACCTGCCATGTTCACCTTTAAAGGCAAGTGCGAAGTCTGCGCGTTATAGGCTTGGCGGCCCTGACGCTGCGCGTAGTTAACCGTCAAACGACGCTGGCCACGCTCAATAAAGACCACAAAGTAAACCACTGCCACCGCAATAATAAGCACAAATACCAGCGTCAGTGGGTTCAAATCACCCTGGCGCGCTGACTCGAGAGCCTGACCGATCGCGCCGGGAATACCGGCAACGATACCGGCAAAAATCAACATGGAGATACCGTTGCCTATGCCTCGCTCAGTTATCTGCTCGCCCAACCACATCAAAAACACAGCACCAGCAACTAGCGAGGAAACAGCAACCATATAAAACATGGAGCTTACTTCGTAAGCCAACCCCTGAGATGCAAAGCCCACCGCCATTGCGGTACCTTGTATCAACGCCAACAATACCGTGCCGTAGCGCGTGTACTGATTAATCTTGCGACGACCGCTGTCGCCCTCTTTCTTCAACTGCTCTAGTGCCGGCACTGTTGCCGACAACAACTGCATAATGATCGATGCAGATATGTAAGGCATGACGCCGAGCGCTAAGATACTCATACGCTCTAAAGCACCACCCGAGAACATATTAAACAGACCGAGGTAAGTCCCCTGATTCTGCGTAAACAACTCTGCCAGACGATCTGGATCGAAACCAGGTACCGGAATATGCGTACCAATGCGATAAATCACAATGGCGGCAAACAAAAAGCGTAGACGAGCCCACAGCTCACCGAGTCCTTTCTGATTACCTACCGGTAAATTCCCTGGCTTAGCCATTTCTTAGTCTTCTACCTTTCCGCCAGCGGCTTCAATCGCTGCACGTGCACCCTTGGTGGCGCCCACGCCCTTCAATGTAACAGCTTTAGTCACTTCACCTGACGCGAACACCTTAGCGCGCAAAATGCCGCTAGTGATAAGACCCGCCGCGCGCAGAGAATCAATATCAACAATCTCGCCTTCAACTTTGTTAAGCTCTGACAGTCTGATCTCGGCAGTAACCATCGCTAGACGCGAGGTGAAACCATACTTTGGCAAACGCTTCTGTAAAGGCATCTGACCGCCTTCAAAACCTGGACGAATGCTGCCGCCTGAACGAGAGGACTGACCTTTGTGACCACGACCGCCTGTTTTACCAAGACCGCTGCCGATACCACGACCGACGCGCTTGCCTTCTTTAATTCGACCCGGTGCCGGGCTAAGGGTATTTAGGTGCATCTTATGCTTCCTCAACCTGCAACAAATAATGAACTTTATTAATCATGCCACGCACTGATGGGGTGTCTTCCACTTCAACTGTGTGACCGATACGACGCAAGCCCAAACCAGAAACACAAGCAATGTGATTCTTCAAACGACCAATAGTACTCTTGGTCTGGGTTACTTTAATTTTCTTTAATTTAGCTTTAGCCATGATCTACTTCCAATAACTGATGCGCGAAACGCAATCACTTAGTTCAGGATTTCTTCCACTGATTTACCACGCTTGGCCGCAACGTCTTCCGGCGACTGCATGTCTTTAAGCGCTTTAAACGTAGCGCGAACAACGTTTACTGGATTGGTTGAACCGTAGCACTTAGCCAACACGTTCTGCACGCCCGCTAATTCCAATACAGAGCGCATTGCACCGCCAGCGATAACACCGGTACCGTCAGATGCAGGCTGCATGTAAATCTTAGATGCGGCGTGAATGCCTTTCGTTGGGTACTGGATAGTAGTACCGTCCAAAGCGACATCAATCATATTGCGACGCGCTGCTTCCATAGCCTTTTGAATTGCCTGGGGTACTTCACGCGCCTTACCGCGACCGAACCCAACACGTCCTTTTCCGTCACCAACAACTGTCAGCGCGGTGAAGGAGAACATACGTCCACCCTTAACCGTTTTTGCAACACGGTTAACTTGGACGAGCTTTTCCATCATGCCTTCAGCTGCAGCATCTTTCTGATCTGTAAGAGCCATATCTTCTACCTTTTAAAATTCAAGGCCGGCTTCACGCGCGGCGTCTGCCAGTGCTTTTACACGGCCGTGATACTTGAAGCCACTGCGGTCGAAAGCTACCTTGGTAACGCCCGCAGCAACTGCGCGCTCAGCAACTAACTTACCTACAGCCATAGCAGCGTCGATGTTACCGGTGCTGCCACTGCGTAAATCTTTGTCTAGGGTTGACGCACTCGCTACAACACGGTCGCCTTCCGCAGAGATAACCTGAGCGTAAATGTGGCGAGGAGTCCGGTTGATACACAAACGTGTCACACCAAGCTCTAAAATCTTCATGCGAACGCGTTTAGCGCGACGTAGACGTGATACTTTTTTATCGTTCATCGTATTACCCTATTACTTCTTCTTGGCCTCTTTGCGTCTTACTGTCTCACCGGAGAGTCTAACTCCCTTGCCCTTGTAAGGCTCTGGTGGACGGAAGGCGCGGATTTCAGCTGCAGTTTGACCCAACAGTTGCTTATCCGAGGATTTCAGTAAAATTTCAGTCTGTGTTGGGCATTCAGCAGTAACACCATCTCTCAACTGATACACAACAGGATGTGAAAAACCTAATGTTAGGTTGATATTAGAGCCTTGAACCTGGGCACGATAACCAACACCAACCAATTCAACTTTCTGCTGGAAACCTTCCGACACGCCGGCAACCATATTGTTGACGAGCGCCCGGGTAGTGCCCGACATTGACCGTGAAAACTTTCCGCTGGTGCGGGCGGCAAACGTAAGAACATTGTCCTCCTGCTTGACTTCCACTTCAGGGTTAATTGGCATAGCCATAGAGCCCTTGGCTCCTTTAACAGTGATCTGGCCATCTTCAAAGGTAACGACAACACCTTTTGGCAGCTCAACTGGATTATTTGCAACTCTAGACATCTCGTTTTCCTATCAGAATACGGTGCAAAGCACTTCACCGCCGATACCGGCAGCACGTGCAGCGCGATCAGTCATCACACCATTGCTGGTGGAGACGATGGCAATTCCCAAACCACTGCGTACTTTAGGCAGAGAATCGCTTCCCTTGTAAAGGCGCAAACTTGGCTTGCTAATACGGTTAATCTCTTCGATAACTGGCTTACCTTCGAAGTACTTTAGCTCAACAGTCATCGTTGGCTTAACTTCATCAGTTACGGAGAAACCTCCAATGTAACCTTCCTCGAGTAACACTTTAGCGACGGACGCTTTAAGCTTAGAGGCCGGCATAGTGACTTGCGGCTTGCTACGTTGATGCGCATTGCGAATGCGGGTCAACATATCAGATAACGGATCTTGCATACTCATATCGTTTGGCTCCTCAAACTTACCAGCTGGATTTAACCAGGCCAGGAATTTCACCGCGCATTGCAGACTCGCGAAGTTTAATTCGGCACAGGCCAAACTTACGGTAAACACCGTGCGGACGGCCAGTCAGGCGACAGCGGTTACGCTGACGAACCGGACTAGAATCACGCGGCAGTTTTTGTAATTTAATTTGTGCATCCCAACGCTCTTCGTCGGTCGCTTTAACACTGCTTATAATCGCTTTGAGCTCCGCACGCTTTTCAGCGTACTTTGCTACAGTTTTGGTGCGTCGTGTTTCACGCTCGATCATTGATGTCTTTGCCATTTGCCTACTACCTCAACCTTTCAGCGGGAAGTTAAAGGCACGCAGTAATGCGCGACCTTCATCGTCGTTTCGAGCGGTAGTCGTGATAGTGATATCAAGACCACGCAACTTATCAATCTTCTCGTAATCGATCTCTGGGAAAATAATCTGCTCGCTCACACCCATAGAAAAATTACCGCGCCCATCAAACTGCTTTGGGCTAATGCCACGAAAATCGCGAATACGTGGGATTGCAATCGAAACTAAGCGCTCCAAAAACTCATACATGCGATCGCTGCGCAATGTCACTTTCGTGCCAATTGGCCAGCCCTGACGAACCTTGAAGCCTGCAATTGACTTGCGAGCATTGTTGATGACTGGCTTCTGGCCAGCAATCAAGGTTAGATCAGCAACAGCATTTTCGAGTGACTTTTTGTCACCGATTGCTTCACCAACACCCATGTTCAGAGTGATTTTGGTGATGCGTGGAATCTCCATCACATTAGCCAGTCCGAGCTCTTCTTTAAGCTTGGGAGCCAACTCGTTTTTGTATAAATCTTTAAGCCTTGCCATTTCGATTACCTGTTTACCTAAGCGTCTACGGCTTCGCCGTTGGACTTGAAGATACGAATCTTCTTGTTATCTTCCAGAATCTTAAAGCCAACTCGATCCGCTTTGTTTGTAGCGCTGTTAAAGATAGCGACGTTTGAAACCTGAATCGGCGCTTCTTTCTCAACAATCCCGCCGGGAACACCCAGCTGCGGATTAGGCTTCTGATGCTTTTTAATCATCTGAATGCCAGATACCAACACGCGATCGTTGTCCAGCACCTTAAGTACCTTACCGCGCTTACCTTTGTCTTTGCCGGCAATAACGATTACTTCGTCATCCCGTTTAATTTTGAGCATTGCCATTTCTAAATCCTCGCTTACAGCACTTCTGGTGCTAGGGAGATAATTCGCATAAAACGCTCGGTGCGTAATTCGCGAGTTACTGGCCCAAATATACGTGTGCCGATTGGCGCCAAGTTATTGTTCAGCAGTACCGCAGCGTTGTCATCAAACTTGATCAAGCTGCCGTCCTGACGACGCAATCCCTTCTTAGTGCGCACAACAACCGCGCTCATCACCTGGCCTTTTTTGACCTTGCCGCGAGGAATTGCTTCCTTAACGGTAACTTTGATGACGTCACCAACGCGAGCATAACGGCGGTGTGAACCGCCAAGTACTTTGATACACATAACACGACGTGCACCGCTGTTGTCTGCTACATCAAGATAACTTTCTGTTTGAATCATTTTCTTACTCCGAACTCTTTACTGTAGCCAGACTTATTCTGTGACAGCTCGTTCATCAATATTCACTAGCGTCCAAGCCTTGTGCTTTGACACAGGGCGACACTCAGCAATAGTCACGAGATCGCCTAGACGCGCACCATTATCTTCATCGTGCGCTTTAATCTTGGTCGACTTCGTCAAGATCTTGCCGTACACAGGGTGCTTTACACGACGCTCGATCAACACAGTAATCGTCTTGTCCATTTTGTCACTTACAATACGACCAGTCAGTGTACGTGAGCTCGTTTGAATATCAGACATAGTTATTCCCCTGCCTTCTGGTTCAGCACAGTTTTGATACGCGCAATATTCTTGCGGGTCTGCATCACCAAATGGCTTTCATTAAGCTGGCCAGTTGACAACTTCATGCGCAGACTAAACTGCTGCTTGAGTTCACCAATCAGGGCTTCCTTTAATTCGTCACTTGTCTTTTCACGCAAATCGCTAGCTTTCATCATCACATCACCGTGCGTCTAACAAAGGTGGTTGCAAACGGTAACTTAGCAGCAGCAAGAGCAAAAGCCTCGCGCGCCAGTTCCTCGGATACACCTTCCATTTCATAAAGTACCTTGCCGGGCTTAATCAACGCAACCCAGTACTCAACACTACCCTTACCCTTACCCATACGCACTTCAAGAGGCTTCTGAGTAATCGGCTTGTCCGGGAACACCCGAATCCAAATCTTTCCACCACGCTTAACATGGCGAGTCATGGCGCGACGAGCGGCCTCAATCTGACGCGCGGTCAAACGACCACGGACAGCGGCTTTGAGTCCGAACTCACCAAAGCTGACTTTGCTACCGCGCTGCGCCAAGCCACGGTTGCGGCCCTTATGCATCTTGCGGAATTTTGTACGTTTTGGTTGCAGCATTTCGCTTTACCCTTATCGCTTAATTCTTGTTACTTTTGCCTTTGGCGGGCGCTTGATCAGCTTCCTCACCACCCAGAACTTCACCTTTGAAGATCCAGACCTTCACGCCGATAATCCCATAAGTGGTATTACCTTCGGCTGTTGAATAGTCTATATCTGCACGGAGTGTGTGAAGCGGAACACGACCTTCACGGTACCACTCTGTACGAGCAATCTCGGCGCCGCCTAAACGACCACCAACCTGAATCTTTACACCTAAAGCGCCACCGCGCATGGCGTTCTGAACGGCGCGTTTCATTGCCCTACGGAACATCACACGGCGCTCAAGCTGCTGAGCCACGTTTTGTGCTACGAGACACGCATCCAGATCAGGCTTGCGAATCTCTTCGATATTAATGGTTACTGGGCAGCCCATTCTCTTGGTAATGATATTGCGAAGAACTTCAACATCCTCACCCTTCTTGCCAATAACGATACCTGGGCGAGCGGTGTGAATGGTGATCTTTGCGCTATCAGAAGGACGCTCAATCTCAATCCGGCTCACAGATGCGTGAGCAAGCTTCTTTTTGATAAACTCTCGAACCGTTAGATCCTGATAGAGCTTGTCCGCATAGTCCTTGTTACCAGCGTACCAAGTAGAGGTATGCTTTTTAACAATACCTAAGCGTATGCCAGTTGGATGTACTTTTTGACCCATGGAATGGTCTCCCGAACCTAATTCTACTTTTCAGCGACTTTTACAGTAATGTGACAGCTGCGCTTGCAAATGCGATCTGCACGACCTTTTGCACGAGGCTTAATGCGCTTGAGTGTCATTCCTTCATCAACAAAAATCGTTGACACCTTCAGCTCATCGACATCTGCGCCATTATTGTGCTCAGCGTTGGCAATCGCAGACTCAAGTACTTTCTTGATTATGTCGGCGCCTTTCTTGCCGCTGAACTGCAATATATCTAACGCAGCCTCAACTGACTTACCACGAATTTGATCAGCAACCAGACGCGCTTTTTGCGCTGACATCCTGGCTCCCTTTAATTTAGCTGCTACTTCCACAGTCAATACCTCTTTCGCCTAGCGCTTAACGCTTAGCTTTTTTATCTGCTACGTGACCTTTGTAGGTACGCGTCGGAGAAAACTCACCCAGCTTGTGGCCAACCATTTCTTCGTTGACTAAAACAGGAATATGTTGACGACCGTTGTGTATGGCAATCGTAAGACCAACCATATCCGGCAAAATCATTGAACGACGTGACCAAGTCTTAATCGGGCGACGATCGTTAGCTGCAACCGCTGCTTCAACTTTTTTTACCAAGTGAAGATCAACGAATGGTCCTTTTTTTAGAGAGCGTGGCACGTTTGCTTTCCCCTTTTATCCTAATAGTTACCGAACGCCCTTCGGACGACGGCGAACAATGTATTTGTCAGTACGCTTATTAGAGCGCGTCTTGTAACCTTTGGTTGGCATACCCCAAGGAGACACTGGATGACGGCCGCCCGAAGTCCGACCCTCACCACCACCATGTGGATGGTCTACCGGGTTCATCGCCACACCGCGAACGGTTGGGCGAATACCACGCCAGCGCGAAGCACCAGCCTTACCCAGCGAGCGAAGGTTATGCTCACTGTTACAAACCTCACCTAATGTTGCGCGACAATCTACTGGCAATTTGCGCATCTCACCACTGCGAAGACGGAGAGTAGCATAGGCGCCGTCGCGAGCAATCAGCTGGACAGAAGCCGCAGCACTGCGAGCGATTTGCGCGCCCTTGCCTGGCTTCATCTCAACACAATGAACAGTCGAACCCATTGGCACGTTGCGCAATGGCAGACAGTTGCCAACTTTAATTGGAGCATCGGCACCAGACTGAACGGTATCGCCTGCTGAAACACCTTTGGGAGCAATAATGTATCGACGCTCACCGTCAGCGTAACAAATCAACGCGATGTGTGCAGTGCGGTTGGGATCGTACTCAATACGCTCAACAACTGCAGGAACACCATCTTTCCCGCGCTTAAAGTCGACAATACGGTAGTGCTGCTTATGACCGCCGCCAATATGACGAACAGTGATACGACCACTACTGTTGCGACCGCCGGTTCTCTTCTTCGGCGCCAAAAGCGGCGCGTAGGGAGCACCCTTGTGCAAACCTGGGGTGACGACGCTTACTACAGCGCGACGACCCGGAGATGTTGGTTTTCTTTTAATAACTGCCATGACTAAACCCTTACTCCGCTACTGCAAAGTCAATATCTTGACCTTCAGCAAGACGAATATACGCCTTTTTCCAATCACTACGACGACCTAAACCAGTCTTCGTGCGGCGCGTCTTACCCTTTACGTTGACCAGACGAACATCATCAACCTTGACTTCGAAAAGCTGCTCTACAGCCTTCTTTACTTCAAGCTTATTGGCATCGGTGGCAACTTTAAAAACTACCTGTGTTGCGGGCCCCGCAGACATTGCTGCTTTTTCAGTAATGTGCGGGCCTAACAGGACTTTGAAGACTCTTTCTTGGTTCATGCCAGAATCTCCTCAAACTTTTTCAGCGCTGAAACAGTAACCAGCACCTTTTCAAACTTAATTAAGCTCACTGGATCAACAGCGGCAGCATCACGAACATCAACCTTGTGCAAATTGCGCGACGAGAGATACAAGTTCTCGCTGACAACTTCAGTCACGATCAACGCTTCAGTTAATCCGTACTCACCAAGCTTTGCGATCAGCTCTTTGGTTTTGGGCATTGCGAGATCAAACTCTTCAACAATAACCAAACGACCCTGACGTGCAAGCTCAGATAAGATTGAGCGCATGGCTGAACGATACATTTTGCGGTTCAGTTTTTGGCTGTGATCTTGTGGACGAGCAGCAAAGGTTACACCACCGCCGCGCCAGATTGGGCTGCGGATGGTACCCGCTCGCGCACGACCCGTACCCTTCTGACGGAACGGCTTGCGGCCACCACCAGAAACTTCTGAACGAGTCTTTTGAGCAACGGTTCCCTGACGGGCTCCGGCCAAAAATGCTACAACCGTCTGGTGAACCAGATCCTGATTGAATTCTTTTCCAAAAGCGGCTTCGGAAACTGTGATAGTTCCGCCATTGCCCTTGGGTGTCGCAATTGTTAATTCCATGGACACTCCCCTTTAAGCCTTGACTGCCGGACGAACAACAACACTACCGCCAGGCGCGCCAGGAACGGCACCCTTGATCAGCAGCAAATTGCGCTCGACGTCGACACGTACAATTTCAAGATTTTGTGTAGTAACTTGCTCTGCACCCATATGGCCGGACATTTTCTTGCCCTTGAATACGCGACCAGGCGACTGGTTTTGACCAATCGAGCCAGGCGCTCGGTGAGATACAGAGTTACCATGAGTAGCGTCTTGCGTAGCAAAGTTCCAACGCTTAACGCCGCCCTGGAAGCCCTTACCTTTAGAAGTGCCAGTGACATCAACCTTCTGACCCACTTCAAAGCGCTCGACAGTAAGCGCGCTGCCTACTTCAAATGCTTCATCGGTGCCTTCAGAACGGAATTCCCACTGACCGCGGCCTGCCTCTACACCAGCTTTGGCGTAGTGACCTGCTTGAGCTTTGCTTACTCGGGATGCTTTACGTGATCCAGTAGTAACCTGAATGGCTGAATAGCCATCAGTCTCTACTGACTTAATCTGGGTAACATGATTAGGCGTGGCTTCTACAACCGTTACAGGAATAGACACACCGTCTTCAGTGAATACGCGAGTCATGCCGCATTTGCGACCAACTATACCAATACTCATTTCATCAACCTCATCAAGTGTACGGGGCTGTTACCCGCTACGGCTGCCTATTTCAAGGCATTACACTTCTATGTTTGCCCGGCAAAAATCTGCCGGACCGCTACACCCGCTTTAGCTCAAACTGATTTGAACTTCGACGCCTGCAGCAAGATTCAATTTCATAAGCGCATCAACAGTTTTTTCTGTTGGCTCGACAATGTCGATTAAGCGCTTGTGCGTGCGAATTTCATACTGGTCGCGCGCGTCTTTATTTACGTGTGGAGAGATCAGTACAGTGTACTTTTCCTTCCGTGTCGGCAAAGGGATTGGACCCCTTATTTGCGCACCAGTGCGGCGTGCCGTTTCAACAATCTCCTGCGTAGACGTATCGATCAACTTGTGATCAAACGCCTTGAGGCGAATCCTGATGCTTTGGTTTTGCATGGAATCGAAACTCCGCTATCTCTACTAGAACTCCAGAGCAAACTACTGTTTAGCCCCGAAAAATGAGCGCGAATTCTAGTGCCGGCTCTGGGGACTGTCAAGCAAATTTGCGCCTGAAGCCAAATTAATTAAAAGCTCTGCAATAAAGAGTGATGCACATTTATACAGAGGGTAAAAAAGGGGCCGTAAAGGCCCCTTTGCAATGCAACTAACGTCTTATTCAATAATCTTCGCAACAACACCCGCACCAACAGTGCGGCCGCCTTCACGGATAGCAAAACGCAAACCGTCTTCCATCGCGATCGGGTGAATCAACGTCACTGTCATCTGTACGTTG